>Ga0081473_132975_pt1 | contig 10240 bp, 6 predicted proteins | sample CisSprmetagenome_FD_70977 | JGI IMG/M metagenome (GOLD analysis project Ga0081473, IMG submission 70977) | Hypoxic/sulfidic aquatic microbial communities from Cistern Spring, Yellowstone National Park, USA v2 (version 2) | ecosystem: Environmental > Aquatic > Thermal springs > Hot (42-90C) >... | reverse complement strand
CCTCTCCATCTCGCTGGCCAGCTCCTTGACGTCGTGGGCCACCCCTATGACCCTGTCATAGGACTTGAAGTAGAACGGCTCCTTCCCCTTGGCCTCCAACAGCTTCACCCAAAGTTCACAGAACATGGGGAGGCTTTACGTGTTCTGGCCCGCCAGGTGTTCAGATATGAAGTCCCCTGAGGCGCTTAGTCCCACTCCCAGAACCTTCCACGCCCCCTGAACCTAGACCTGACCCACGTGTAGACCTCGTTAAGATAAAACGGATTAAGGATGAGTTACTGGCCGCCGCTCCTCATCCTCTTAGGCCACCAGGCGTACCTGCCCAGCAGGCTGACCACCAGCGGGGTGAAGAGCAGCGAGGCCAAGAGGCCGGCCAGAAGGACGCCGAACATCAGCGCCAGCCCCATCCCCCTGAAGCCTGGGGCTGAGAAGGCCAGCAGGCCTGAGAACGCGCCTGTCATTATGACTGACAGGCCTACCACCAGCACGCTGGTGCTGCCCATAGCGCTCAGCACTGCCTCCCTGCTGCAACTCCTCTCGCACTCCTCCCTCATCCTGTTAACCATGAAGCTGTTGTAGTCCATGCCCACACCAAGGATTGCGGTGAACACCACTATGGGCAGGTACCAGGGCAGGTTTATGCCCATAGCCTCATAGGCCGTCACCGCCAGCGCTGTACCAAATACCGCAGAGAACACGACGCTAGCCAGCGCAGTTAAGGCCATCGGTATGCTCTCGTAGAATATGGCCAGCACCGCGAACATCAGGACTATGGCTATCGGGTACACCATATCGTAGAAGTCGTGGTAGACCAGGTTCCTGAGGTCAAGGTTGACGGCAGGCATGCCCCCGATCATGGCCTGGGGCGAGACGCCCTTGGCGGCGCTCCTTATGGCCTCCGTGCAGGCTATGGCCTGCCTTCCCAGCGGGTAGACCGAGAGCGTCACCTCGAGTATCGGCTTAGAGCTGTTAAGCAGCTGCGTTGAGGCGACGCAGCTCATACTTGATATCGTCTGGTTTATCCGCTCAAGTGTTGTCAGGTTCGGGGCCACCACGTAGTCCGGGTACATGATGTTGGCCCTGTAGTTGTTAGTCAGGTAGTGAAGGGTCACGACGCCCTCGGCGCTCTGGGGCATCATCAGGGTGAAGTCGTAGCTGCCCCTGAACGTGGCGTAGACGTAGGCCGCGGGGACCAGGAGGGCCACCACTATCGCCAGGGCCACAGCGCTGCGCCTGACCAGGCCCTCGTAGCGCCTGCCCGCCGGCCTGCCGCTGCCGTCGTTCTTGAGGAGCCTCGAGGGCCACCACACTGCCCTGCTGCCGCCTACCACGGCCAGGAGGGCAGGGACCACGGTCAGGCTGACGGTCATAGTTATCAGTATGGCTATGGGTATGGACTCACCAAGGCTTGCCAGGAACGGGAAGTTGTGGGCAATTGACATGGCCCCGAACCCTATGGCGGCGGTCAGGCCGCCGCTTATGACAGCCCTCCAGCTCCTCCTCAGGGCCTCCTCAGCCGCGGCCCTCGGGTCCCTGAGCCTCTGGAACTCCTCCCTGAACCTCCTTGATATGAGCGTCGAGTAGTCGATGCCAAGGCCCAGGCCAGCCTCATACATTATGGTCCTGCTTATTGAGTTAAGGGTTATCACGTTACCCTTGGCCAGCAGGTAGGCAGTGCCGAGCGCTATGACCAGGCCCAGGCCTATGCCTGTGAAGGGCAGGAGTATGGCCACCAGGCTCTCAAGGACTATGGCCAGTATGACCAGGATCAGCAGGGTGCTTATCAAGTCGCTCTCGGATATGCTCCTCATTGACGAGTGGGTCAGCTCGTAGTTCAGGACCTGGTTGCCTGTCACCATAACCTCGGCCTCGCTGTACCCCAGGCCCGCCAGCGCGCTGGCCAGGTCGCCCTCAAGGCCCTTCGCCTCGCTGTATGAGAGGTTCTCAGGCACTATGACGAGAAAGCCTTTCCTGTCGCTCTGTACGAGCGTCCCAACGACCTTGTTTGTCACATTGTCTATGGTCTCGTTCAGCAGGCTCTCGCTGACGTAGCGCAGCTGGACCGAGTAGCCTGAGGAGTTGGTGAAGACCTTCATGGTAGCGTTCACTATGAGCCCGGTCACGTTTGACGGCGCCCCGTACCTGCCCAGGAGGTCGTAGAGCATTGACGGCATCAGTGAGACCAGCTGGCTGTAGTTCCTTATGGGCTCGTGCTCGGCAACCTCGTCCAGCAGCTCCCTCGCGACGGTCGAGTTCAGGGTCCCGTTGATCACCTGGATCGCAATCGCTGTGGGGCTGCGGTTAGCCGCTAGTTCGAGCAGCAGCCCCCTGTCGGATATGTTGAAGAGGGAGCCAACTACGCCTGCCGCCACGACGTTAGCGTAGGTCCCGTTGTAATAGAGGGAGCCGTTAGCGTAGGGGTCATAGGCCATCAGGAGGTTGGGCAGCTGCCTCAGCGCGTAGAAGTAGTTGGCCTGAAGGCCCTTAGGCATGTAGAGGAGCACGGTGTTCAGGGCGTTGACCGCGGCCGCCTCCCTTCCGAACCCGCCGTACACTATGTAGTAAGACATGTTCTCGGCCACGAGCGCCGGGACCCTGTATGAGCTCAGCGCCTCAGCTACGACGTTGTACATGGCCTCGTTGAGCGCTGTCTGGTTGAAGCCGCTCTCAGCATACTGGTAGGCCACAGGCAGCACGAGCTCCAGCTCCTCAGTGTTCGTCGTGTAGCCCTCCACTGCATCAATGAAGGCCGTGACCGCCGCCTGCCTTGACATGTTGCTCACGTAGCCCAGCAGCCGGTACTGGCCCGGCAGGCTTGCGTTCTCATAGAGCACGTAGAGGAGGTCAGGGTACCTCCCGCTTAAGTTGTTGAAGGCGCTGTGGTAGGCGTTCAGCAGGGCCAGGCCCGTGCCGTTGAGCTCCCTTGACAGCAGCTCGTAGGTGAGGTTAGAGGCTAGAACGTTGTTGAAGGCGCCGGGGCCTCCGCTGCTAAGGACGCTGTAGTAGACGAACTCCACCAGCTGGGGGGTTGGGGGGCTTATGTTGCCTATCTGGGGCGAGCTCTCTATCACCACCTCAACGTCGGCCGGGGTCAGGTTATAGCTCTCATACGCGTTGGTCCTGTTCTCAAGGAAGAACTCCGTCCTCAGCACGTTGAAGTAGACCGCCGCGTAGTAGCCTGAGATCGCCTTCGTGGCGTTGCCGAGCTCCGTCAGCTGCTGCCTCGCGCCGCTGACGCTCCGCGCGAGGCCGCTGCCGAGGGAGTAGTAGCCTGCGTAGACCCTGTCGGCGTTCCTGAGCAGCGCTGAGAGGGTGAATATGCCGTCCTGCAACTCGCTCAGCCTCGCCGACAGGTTGTTGACGCCCTCCCACATCCCCTTTATCCCGTTGGCCAGCTCGAGGCCTGAGTTGAGCAGGAGGCCGCTCCTGTTCAGTATGACGAAGTAGACGGAGTTCAGCAGTCCTATCCAAGACACGGCGTCCGAGACGTTGTGCTCCTTCAGAACTCTTGTGAAGGTCGAGTTCAGCCTGTAGAAGGTCGTGGAGTTCACGGACACGTTGGCTATAACGTAGATTACGTTGGCCTGGGCGGCGGAGACGTTTGAGACCATGTTCATGACCTCTATGCTCTCCACGTTCTTCGGCAGGAGGCTCGTCTCGTTGGTGCTCACGAGCTGGTTTACCCTGGCGGCGAAGGGCACCATGAGCAGGGCGATTACAAGCACTATCACTATTACCGCGTATGGCGCCCTCCTCACGGCCCTATACATAGTTAATGTCCCAGATATATCATTGATAGAGATATTTATCTTTTAGTACCGACTTTTACCTTTTCAGGCAATATAAGATATTTATGTTAACACCACTGCGCCGTGGATATACACCTAAACGTAAAGGCCTTCAGAGGGCAGCTGCCTTTACCTCCTGTCGCCCTTCAGACATCTCCATTATCCTCCTCATGGGCACCACGCTCTGGCCCAGGACGCACAGGCCCCACAGGGCGTTGACCAGGGGCGGGAAGACGTTGAAGAGGGCGTAAAGGGCGCCCGCCAGGGCGCCTATTGAGAGCCTCCTGGCCCTCACCTCGCCGACGCCCATCACCGCCAGGGCGGCGGGGAGGGCGTAGCCGTAGAGCAGGGAGAGGGACCAGTAGAACCTGTCGTAGTGGACCTGCCTCAGCATGCCCTTCTCCCACATCCTGACGGACCTGACGAAGTCCTCGTCTGACGCCGTGCCCCTCAGCCTCTCCTCCAGCCTGTGAACCAGCTCGCTGTAGTACCTCCTCTCAACGGTCCTGGCCCTCTCAACCCCGGCCAGGTAGGGCTCAAGTATGAGCAGGGAGATGGGCAGGGCCGCCACGGTGACCACGCCCATGGGCTCTGAGAGCTGCCAGACCGTGGCAGTCGCCACCAGGGCCGTGAGCAGGTTGGGCACGAAGGTGGTGTACATGCCCCCCAGGTTCCACATGACGAAGTCCACGTCACTCGCCAGCCTGCCCACGAGGTCGGAGGGGTCCTGGCCCCTGGGGGCGCCTGATATGAGCCTGGCCTTTATGTTAGCTATGCCCCTCGCTATTGAGGCCCAGAAGGGCCTGAAGAGCCACTCAGTGGCGCTGAATATGACAGCGGAGGCCGCAAGCATGAGTATGGCCTTCCTCAGCCCGTGGCCGTTGTTCTGCTCGAGGTAGTTCACTATGTTAGTTATTGAGAGCGGTATCAGCGAGCCCGAGGCGTATGCCCTGAGGGCGAACGCCACCAGGGCAGCCAGGAAGCCCGCCGTGACGTCCCAGTTCCAGAGGTACCTCCTGTAGAACCTGGCGGCAAGCGACAGCGTCTCGGCAGTCCTGAGCCTCAAGCTGGTCCCGGCCCTCTGTAGGGGGCCGGCCTAAAAACGGCCTAGGCGGCCCGCGGGCCGGAGTTAACGGGCTGTCGCCAAGCGACCTAGGCATAGACGCCTTGAAGGGCCTGAGCGGTCCAACGGGCCTGTTCGTTGATTTCGTCGCTCCCTGGTCCCCAGGGCCCACTATAGTTAAATACCACTCTCTTTGCTTCTCCTCACAGTGGTCTTTGTATGAATAATGTCGGAAGGTCACTCGTGGGACTGGCGGCCATCGCCCTGGCCCTCCTCGTCGTCCTTTCCTTCGCCGTGACGGCCGCGGGCCAGGCGCCGCCCTACGCTACCTTCCCGCCGATCCACGGAAAGCACGTGGCCAAGGGCGCTTACGTCAACCCATATAACTACTACACCTCGCCGCCCGCCCCGACGGGCATAACCGACTTCGGCCTCTACAACTACACCAGCATGGGAGGCCCCGTCATACCCTACACGATAATGACGAACAAGGTCCTCGGCTACGCCAACATAACAAGCCTGCTCGCCTACTACAAACAAGCCAGGAAGTACGGGGTTAACCCCTACTCCGCGACCCTCCAGCTCAACGTCGTCCTCCAGGTCAACACCACCAGCGGCACCTACGCCTACTGGCTCCAGGACGTGCCGAGCTTCCAGACCAACAAGAACCAGGTGACGTTCATAGACAACATATGGAACCTGACTGACGGCAAGTCCGTGCTCTCCTCCTCAGCGGTCTCGGGCAACGGGAAGGTGGCCTCGGCCGGCTACGGCAACACCTTCTACTACGACGTTGGCCCCACCTACACCTATAGCTTCCCCTTCGCCTTCGTCCTCGTCATAAACGTGTCCTACACGCCTAACGCCGTCTACATATGGTTCGGCTTCGAGATACTTCAGAACGGCAAGCCCGTCAGCTCACCCCAGTACTATTACTACGACAAGGTTAAGATATCCCAGCCCGGCATAGTGTCAGCAGCCATATACATAACCGGGAGCAACTACACGCCTGACGGCCTCTACTACGACGCTGAGCTCGTCTGGGGAGGGGGAGGCAACGGGGCCCCGACACAGTTCGTGTACCTTAACTCAACGCTTGGCCTCTACTACGTGAACTCCTCCGGCAAGCTGACGCCTATGCCCTCTCTCTACACCTTCGGCTCCGACACCGCCGAGGCCGCCTACAACGTCCACGACTCCCTGGTCAACGGGGTGCCCAACGCCGACGCCGGGAGCGAGTGGCTGGGCGTCCTGACCAACAACTTCAACGTGTACCTAATAAGCGGCTGAGCGCAAGGGCCTGGCTTAGGGCTCCCTTACCTCAACGCTTTTTCTGGCCCCGGCTGGGCCTCAACCTCAACGATTATTTTGTTGGCCGCGCCCCGCGAGAGGACCACGGTCCTGCCGGGCCCCTCGCCCACGGAGACCAGCAAGTGCCCCCCGCCGTTCTCCAAGACCCTCACCCTGGCGCCCGCGACGAAGCCCATGTTCATCAGCCTCGACCTGAGGCCGGGGCCAGCGTCAACGTCGACCACCACGGCCACGGCGCCCGGAGGGGTCACTGAGAGGGGGATGGTCATGACCTCTCACCTGGGCCCTGGACGGGCCGCCAGAGCTGGGGCCCAGTAAACGGCCGCGGACACCGCGAGCGCCAGGAGGACAACATAGGCCGTTATAAGCGCTGTCGTCCTCCAGCTCCTGGTCTCCCCGTATATGGTGGCCAGCGTCGCCATGCAGGGCACGTAGTACATGAAGAGGGCCAGCAGAGCTATTCCCTGAAGCGTTGAAACCCCCAACGCCCTGACCGCCTCCTCCTGCCCGACCCCACTCATGACGGCGACCGTGGCCAGGAGGTTCTCCTTGGCTATGAAGCCCGTGAGCACGGCGAACCCCACCTTCCAGCTGCTTTCAGGCGACAGGCCGAAGAGGGGGGCCAGGGCGCTGCCTATGGCCGAGCCCACAATGGCGGCGTAGCTCCTCGACGGCTCGCCTACAAAGCCCGCCGGGCCGAAGCTCAGCAGCGCCCACACGACGACCACGAATATCACGAGCACCGTGCCCGCCCTGACCAGGAAGTGCCTGGTCATGGACCAGCTGTCCCACCAGATGACCCTCAGGCTGGGCTTCCTGGGCCTCGGCACCTCAAGCACTAGCTCTGGTCTCTCCCTATCCCTCAGCACCCCCCTCCTGAAGACGAGCGCCGTGACAAGGTACAGCAGGGCGCCTACAAAGTAGACCGCCAGGACGGTAGCCGCCTGCAGGAGCGGGTGCCCCGCCAGCAGGTACCCGACGAAGGCCAGCAGCACCACGAGCCTCGCCGAGCACGGTATGAAGGAGACCCCAGCGATTATGCTCAGCCTCTCGGCCTCGTCGAGCGCCGCCCTGGACGCTATGACCCCAGGCACGTTGCAGCCAAGCGATATGAAGAGCGGGTACACGGCCCTGCCGCTGAGGCCGAACCTGGCGAAGAGGCCGTGGACGGACGCGGCCATCAGGGGTCCCAGGCCCGAGTCCTCTATGGCGGCCATTATCATCAGCGTTATCAGGACTAATGGGGTGAAGGAGGCCACCACGCCTACCCCCTTCAGGACGCCGTCGGCCAGGAGGCTCGCCAGGACGGGGTGCGAGCTGCCGAGGGACCCCCGGACCCAGGCCCCCACGGCGTCGAAGGCCGCGCCTATGATGCCCGAGAGGGAGTAGCTCTCCACGGCCTCGGCTACCCCTTTCATCCCAAGCGACTCGAAGGCCACGTTGAAGGGGAACCCCGTGTTCACAGCGAAGGCCGTGAGCACAGCCGCGAAGAGCAGGGCTATCGTGGCCGGGACCCCTGTCAGCGGGCTCCCGAAGACCCTGTAGGCTAGGGGCTCCCTAGGCTCTCTGGGCGGCCTGAACCTTATGGCGGAACCCACCCTGGCCTCCAGGAACTGGCTCACCCTAGACGCTGCGTAGGCCTCCGCCTCGCGCTCAGACAGGCCCAGGCCCCTCAGCCCCCTCAGGTAGAGGTCATCAACACCGCTGCCAAGCCTTGAGGCCAGCTCCCTGTCACCCATGACTATGAGCGCCGCTGCGCCCCTCGCGCTGACCTTGGTAACCTTTCCGCTCACTGACCGCTCAAGGGCCCCCAGGAGCCCCTCAAGCTCCCCATAGTCGACCCTTACGGCCTCCCCCGCGCCCCCGGGCCTCCTGAGGACAGTGAGGAGGGCGTCCAGGAGCTCCTCTACGCCCTCTCCCCTGAGCGCTGACAGGGGCACGACGGGCGCCTTGAAAAGCCCCTCAAGGGCCTTAACGTCAACCTCCACCCCCTGGTCCTTAACTGCGTCCCACTTCGTCAAGGCTATGACGAGCCTATCGGTGAGCTGGGCTACCTGGGCCAGCAGGAAGAGGCCGCTCAGGCCTACAGTTAGGTCAACGAGGACCAGGAGGGCGTCCCAGTTCCCCCACAGGACGTAGTCCCTGGCCACCCTCTCGTCAGCTGTGGTGGCCCTGAGCCCGTAGATCCCGGGCAGGTCGACAAAGCACAGCCTCACCCCCCTGTGCTCCCTGACGCCGACATTCATCCCCACAGTGGTGCCCGGGAAGTTGCCTACCCTCTCAAGCCTGCCGGTCAGAACGTTGAAGAGGGTCGACTTGCCTACGTTCGGCTGGCCGACCACAGCAACTACGTAGTCGCACCCTTCCCTTGGGACGTTCACCACGTGTCCACCTCAGCAGGCCAGGGGACCCGTATCGACCCAGACTACAAGGCGACGCCTCCAGCTAGGCCAGGGTTTAGGTGCGTCTAAAAACTTTTAGATTTATCTTATAGAAAAACCGATTTCAACTGAAAGCTGAAAGGTAACGCGTCTTCAAGGCTTGCCCGCCTACAGGGCTAGGAGGGCCAGGTTGACGCCTAAGAGGTTACTATTACGGGCCTGCTAGGCGGAGTCGCTCCCCCCACCTTGAGGGCCCATGCCAGCCATAGGGCGCTCTCCTCGACTTTTTAGATAACCTCAGCCGCCCTCCTTACTATGGGGTCCATGAACTCAAGCCTCTCGTCAACTATTGAGTGCCTCCTGAGGGCTCCCAGGACCTCGTGCAGGGCCCTGTCGCTCACCTCCCTGCCCTCGCGCCTCTCGAGCTCCCTCTTCAGCTCACCCCAGCCCCTGACCCCTGAAGCCAGGAGCCTCAGAACCGCCCTGTACCTCCTGCTCGCCCTAGTGGCCATGAACTCCTCGAGCTCCCTCCTGGCCAGGGCCACGGCCTCCCTGACGACTTCTTCAAGGTCCTTCCCCCCTATCGACCTCTCGTAGCCGTAGTACGTCAGCCACCCCACGACCCCGTCTAGCTCCCTCACGGCCTCCTCAAGCTCAGCCTCTGGGACGCTCACCCCGACCTCCCTGAAGCCCCTCCTGAGGAACTCCAGGGACTCCTGGTCGCTCAGCCTCCTGGTGTTAACCTCAGCGTAGGCCCTGCCGTAGAGGGGCGAGCCTGGGTCGCCCAGGACACCCTCAAGGACCCCTACCTCTGAGCCCGAGAGTACTATGACCAGGCCCTCAAGGAAGTCGTAGGCGTGGGCCAGGGCGCTCCAGACCTCGTGCCCGATGGAACCGACCAGCCTCTGGGCCTCGTCTATGACGAGCGGCAGCCTGACGCCAACCCTTGAGGCTGCCTCGTCCAGCTCCCTGAGGAGCTCGCTCACAGTGGGCCTGTCCCTTCCCCAGCTCAGGGAGACCTCAAGGCCTGCGACCCTGACGCCCCTCACGGCCTCGAGGGCCCTCCTGAGCTCGGCCGTGAGAGGGTTCCTGAGCCTCAGGAGGTCGTTGATAGCCCTCTCGAGGGCCCTGTAGAGGCCCCTCCTTGACCTCACGACCTCCCTGACGTCGATGAACGCGTAGGGGGAACCAGTACTGTTAAGCGCTGTAAGTATCAGCGATGTCTTGCCAGTTCTCCTGAGGCCCTTCACAACTATGAGCCTCGTCCTGCTGTCCCCTAGGAGCCTCGTCAGCCTGCCGAGCTCCTCGTCGAAGTCGAAGAGGTCCTCCCTCCTGGCCTTTGGCCTGAGGTCAAAGAGCAAGCTTCCGCCCCGGAAGTTACTTTCGCAGCGGAAGCTTAAAGACTATCAACAGCAAGACCTCGCCCTTCAGGGTGAGAGGAGTCTAATTAGCCGGGGAGTTAACACGTCATTGGTCCTTCCAGGGCCCAGGCCCTAGCGATAATAAGGCTCCTTGACGCTCTAGGCTGCTGAGGAAGCGCTTGGCCACGCTCAGGTACTACAGGGGCCTGCTGACCAGCGACGTCCCGGTTCCCGGCCTGAGGTACGACCAGAGGCTGGGCCTCTACGTGGGCCTCCCCTACAAGTACAGGGAGGTTCTGGAGTACCTCAGGTCGTCGGGCCTCAGGGTAGATGACA
>Ga0081473_133879_pt3 | contig 10248 bp, 14 predicted proteins | sample CisSprmetagenome_FD_70977 | JGI IMG/M metagenome (GOLD analysis project Ga0081473, IMG submission 70977) | Hypoxic/sulfidic aquatic microbial communities from Cistern Spring, Yellowstone National Park, USA v2 (version 2) | ecosystem: Environmental > Aquatic > Thermal springs > Hot (42-90C) >... | reverse complement strand
AAAATATGACGATTACGGGAATTGGTTATCTCCATTATATAGCGTGACAATTTTAGGAATTACTATAATATTAGAATCTAGCAACTATATTGAATTTTTAGCAGGATGGGAGATAATGACGATTCCGGCTTACGTCGCGATCGGTCTCATAAGAAAGGAGTATAGACCGCCATATACATTCATGGCCTTTGGAGAGCTGAGTACGGCTCTTCTGCTTGCCTCCTTTATAATAGCTTCGGCCAATACTAATACTACATCGTTTACACAACTAACATCCCCACTACCGTTGATCTTAGCCACGATAGGATTCACGATAAAAATGGGAATACTGCCGTTTATGGTGTCAGAGTGGTTACCGATAGCTCACGGTACGGCGCCCTCCAACCTCTCTTCGGTGTTGAGCTCTACCATGACGTTAATGGGGATATACGGAATTCTGAAATTGGCAGAATTAACTACAGATATACCTATTGCGTTTTCCTTATTTATATCCGCCATAGGCGCGTTCAGCGTGTTCTTCGGGTCGCTATACGCTTATGTAAATGAGAACACGAAGGGTATACTAGCGTTCAGTACAATAGAAAATAACGGCGCGATATTAGTTTCATTAGGTCTCTTTATGTTTGCGGAACAGCTAGGGATTTCTTCTATAGAAAATGTAGCGTTCTACACTGTTATAATATACGCGTTTGCGCATTCGATAGCTAAAGCCGGATTGTTCATGAGTGCTGGAGCACAAGGACCACAAGCCATATCGCACACCAAAAAATTAAGAGATCTGTATTACGTTCTAGGATTGATCCTCTTAACATCCTCAATGTCTGGTCTCTTACCGAATTTAGGAGGAGTAGCATCATGGCTGACTCTTGAAAACTTATTCATAACTTCCTATATATTACATAGTTTAATTTCTGTTATATTTATTGCTATCGGAGCCATAGTGGCGATGGGGGAAGGCTTCGCAACAGCCGCGTTAGTCAGATATATTACATACTTATCGCTCTTTAGAGTTGATTATAAGAAAATAGATAAATTACTATCAATACCAATATTAGTTTCCGGGATATTAGTATTAGTTTTCGGCTCTGTTTTGACCTATCTGCTATATCCCTATAAAACTTCGGTACCTCAATTGGGAATGCTGGGTGATTCGCTTATTGTAACTGAATACGGTGACACGGCCTTCGGCGCGATATCTCCCTTATACGTTGTCCTTTTAATAAGCGCGTTTTCGTTAGTAACCTATCTAGTCTTCGGAAAGCCCGAAATAAGAAGAGTCAAGATCTGGAATAACGGCGTCAACGACCAAGAGGAATACACCGCATTCGCCATGTCCAACAACATAAGGCTTATGTTAAGGAAGATCATAAGAACTGACGAAAACAAATATCTCCCTACTTATGGGATTGACATCTTTTGGGAATATATTTACAAATTCTCCCGAGGAGCTATGGACTTTGGAGGGAAATTCGGGCGCGCCTTAATAAATAGTTCCATATCATGGTATATCTTCTATATTATAATCGCGTTAATAATAATTTCACTATTAATTGTAATATGATACGGGGGTGGGATTATTCCGTGCTCAAAAGAAGAAGAAATAAAGAAACTAATAGAGAAGACGAGAATGAACATAGAAGAACTAAGAAGGAAGATAGAAGAGGCGAAGAAAGATTTGGAAAAGATATACGAACTTCAACAGGTAGCGATAACTTGTACGAAGAAGAATGCGCAGAGCTACTGAAGGAACTGCTCGAATTGTCGTCTATAGAATCATCATTAATATTTGAGCTATCCCAATTACTAGAAAAGACTAGAATAGAAACAATAAGATTATCCGGACTGATAGCCACATGTAGATTAAAGGATAAAGAATTAGATGACGAACTATTTAAAGAATTCGAGAAATTGTTTTCTAAATATGTAAAGAAGGAGGAGTAAAAAGCCTTAAGAGTGTACACTATTCACTATCGTTTTAGGAAGGATCAGTGTGTTTTTAACTAGAAAGTAAAGCGATATTTCTATATTGTTTATTAACTTCTCCGGTTCGTGGATACTTGATCCGGAAACGTTTCAGGCGTCCAGCTAACCCGCTAACGCTCTTTAAATATCGGTTTAGCCAGTTTAACTTCAGTGAAGCTGGTTTGACCCTCAGGGTTGAGGTCGGGAAGAAGGGCTACATAATAATTCCTAAAAGCGTGAGGGAACTGATCGGCATAAGGGAGGGCGACACGCTCATCTTAAGCGTGAACGGGAACAGGATAATCCTGGAGCCCGAGAGGAGGGTGAACGTAGACGAAGTCGCGAGGAAGATCGAGGAGCACAGGAGGAGGGTATCCTACGCCAAGAGGCCCGTCCTAGGGGAGTTGGCGGGAACTAGCTTGGAAGAGGAGTTCGAGGATTGATATTCTTAGACGCGAACTTCCTGGTTTACCTGAACCTGAGCCACGAGGAGGTCGTTGACCACTACTTGAGGCTCTTGAGGAGCGACACGCTGTTCACGGACCCCTTGGTCCTCGACGAGGTGATTTACGTCTCTAAGAAGAAGTACGGGGTGAAGTACTGCGACACGATAAGTTTCCTTGACGAGATCGTTCTGCCCTACATTACCGTCCTGCCGGTCACCGTGAAGGACTACGAGAGGGCGAAGGAAATAATGCTGAAGTACTCGCTCAAACCTTCCGACGCCTTTCACGTGGCGGTGATGCTGAACAACTCAGTCCCTACTATCCTGAGCGAGGACAGGGAGTTCGATAAGGTAAACGGGATAAGGAGGGTGTGGTTGAAGGGAGGACCCTCGGTTAATGGCGCTAGAGATTAAGCGATCTTCCGTAAGCTTCGCCGATCTTACGATCCTTGGAGGGCTCTCCACGAACGCACGGCAAGCGGACCGAGACACCCTTACTAGCTCACGTGTCGCAGTTCTTACAAATTTTTACGCGAAACTTAACTTATGAACGGGAAGGAGTAGATGAGGCTTTGGTCGATTCATCCTAAGTACCTCGATGTACAGGGACTCTTGGGCTTGTGGAGGGAAGGGTTACTGGCGCAGAAAGTCCTCCTGGGAGAGACGAAGGGCTACAGGAACCACCCTCAGCTCATAAGGTTCAAGAGAACCCCTGACCCTGTCCTCTACCTGGGGACTTACTTATACTACGTCTACCAGGAAGGGGTCAGGATGAGGCTGTCTTTGATAGCGTTCATGACTTTGAGCCACCTGCTGTCGTTAAGGTAATAGAGCGCCGCAGCCGCCAACAGGTTGTCCTGTAGGGAGTAAACGTCGGAGTAAGGCTTGGAAGAAACGAGGTTAAGCGAGGGGTTGTAGGTGAAGTTGTAGTAAAGCTCCAGGAGCTGAGCCGATACAGGCGAAGGTAAAGAAGGGTAAGAACCGGAGGGATTCAGGAACGGCCCTCGCGGATTCTGACTACCGTGAAGGAAGGGAAAGTTCACTCCTGGGTTGATGTGATATACGTAAACTAGGATCAGCTCAATCACGATTAGGGCCACAAGTAGGGATCCAAGAATCGTATAAGTCCTTCTACTGGACATGCGCCTGAGAACTATGGGCCTGTTGAGTTTAAGCTTAACTTCACAAGCCTTTTTCCCCCTTATGCCATCAGAGGCTTGAGTGAAGATACCTGGTGAAAGTGACAGGTGAGGAACTGTGAGGCTAGGAGTTCTCGATGATACTATGATTTCCATGAAATTCGGGGGAGGAGGTGGCGTTCACGTCTACGAGGTCGTTACTAGGCTTGCGAAGCGACATGAAATAACATACTTTCCGACAGCTCTTGCCTTCGTTAATGATAGAGAAACGTTGGAGAAGGGTACGAAGGCTTTAGAATCGTTAAAGATAAGAGTTGCGGACGAGTTCTTTACTATACTGGAAAAGAAAGAGAAGTTTGAAGCTAAGGGTTTGAAAAGGTACCTATTAATGAATAGGATGGCGAAGGAGCTTAGTAAATATTGTGTTAAAGAAAAGGTAGATTTTCTTTACGATCCAAACCTTCATAGTCATGAAATTTTTTACTTTAACAACGGAATTAAATTCGGGATCACACTTCATTTACCTCCGTTTTACAAGGACTCCCTGACTTACTTAAGAAGGTTGATCAAGTTCTATGGGATAAACCCGTATACCGGTAAGGGTTTTCACACGAGGTTTTTGTACAACGAGCTTATTGCGAAACCCACCTACAGGAAGTTATTGAAGAGCAACGAACCTACCTTCATCGCCGGCGTAAGCGAGGCGCCGCTGAAGCTCTCGGGCCTGAAAGGAGAGGTAATCAGGCCAGGGAACGCGTTCGATCGTTCTCTGTTAAAGTATAGGAACAATGGAAAGGAAGACTACGTGGTGTTTTGGAGCAGGCTGAACCAAGATAAAGGAATCCAGGAAATTCCAGAAGTTTTGAGATTAATAAACAAGCGTAGGAGAACGAAACTGATTCTTATGGGCAAGTTCTTCGACAAGTACAATTACAAGCGTTTCTGGAGTAAGGTGAGGAAATACGGTCTCGACGTCGAGTACTTGGGGTTCGTTGAGAGGGAGAAGCTGAACAGCATAGTATCGAAAGCGAGACTCCTACTTTATCCCAGCCACGTGGACGGCTTCCCATTGGTCGTACTGGAGGCCCTTGCATTGGGGACGCCCGTTGTAGCCTACGACATCCCCGCTATCACCAGCGTCTACGGCACGTTGAACGCCGTCAGGATCGTTAGGGAGTTCGATGTGGCCTCTATGGCCAACGAAGCCCTAAAGGTGCTCTCCTTGAGCGAGAGTCAAATCATTGACCTAATGAACGACCCTAAGCTCCTGAGCTTTCTCGAGCTTCACTCGAGCTGGGACAACGTGGCCAACGCGATTGAAGGACTGATCCTAAGGTACTCGGGGCAAGAGGGCTAATCCGTTACAGCTCGAAACGCCGTATAGGTTACCTTTTTGATGTGGAACAAGGTAATCGTCCCGTTGACGCCCGATGAGGAGACTGGAGCTCGAGTTCGCCGACGACGTAAGGAAACTGGCCGAAAGGATAAATGAGGCCCTCGGTCTAGGGCTGGACTTAGGAAAGGTGGCCTTCATCAGGAGTAGAGGATCTAAAGGCAAGGCAATAGCCAGAGCCTTAGCTCTTCCGTCGCAGTGGAGGTTCGTTCTCAAGCCTCAAGTGATTTACGTCGTTGAGGTCCTCTCGGAAAAGTTCGACAGCATGAGCTGCTTGGACAAGATGGAGGTAGTGCTTCACGAGTTGCTCCACATTCCTAAATCCATGAGCGGCGGCCTGAGAAGCCACAACTACAGCGAGTTCAGGAGGATCAAGAAATACAGAAAGGCTTTACAGGAGCTGTGCCTCAGCGTGGATCACGAAGACTGGAAAGGTCAATCCTAGCTAGTCGTTAATCACGGCGAAGTCAAGGAGATTTCGACGCGAACTTGAAGGGCTCAAATGACCTCCCTTACCTCAGGCTTGTTGAGCAGCTCCTCGAAGGCCTTCTTTAGGTCGTTGACGTCGAAACCGAAGATTACCGGCTTCTCTCTGGTAAAGATCTCGTCCAGTCTGGTGAATATCTGATCCACCGGCGTTCCCTTAAGCGAGTCCTCCAACTTCTCTATGAATCCCTTGGGTGACATGACGAAGAAGTCGCCCGAGATGGACACCTCGTCCAGCTTCCTATCGACTATTTTCGCCGTGATCCTGACGAGCTTCCTGGCCTTGAAATCCAAGTGGCAGACGGCGACATTGCCCGTTATCTTCACGCACCTCTCGGTCCTGAGGTCTGGGTGTCTGTTGTCCTTATAGTAGGTCCACCCCTCCCTCATCTTCTCTTCGGCTAGCTTGTTCCACAGCTCTATCTCCTCAGGAGTCAATTGGCTATCCTCGAACTTCACTCCGAGTTCCCTCTCGAACTCCGTCTTAAGCCTCTTCACTATCTCCTCCTCCGGAGGTACATAGCCCAACTCCCTCTTCATGGAAGTTATCCACTCGTTCATGTCCTTAGCCATCTTGTCCCTGAACTTCTCAGACGGAACCCTAATGCACTTGCTCACGAAGTCCGCGTCGAAGTCCAGGAGTATGTTGCCCGCGATGACAACAGCGTTGTTGTGCGTCATAGCTCCGTTACCGCTTATCTTCCTTCCGTTAACCACGACGTCCTGATCCCTTAAGCTGGCGTTGAGTCCGTAGCTCCTGAGGACGTTCACGACCGGGGTCAAGTATTTCTTATACAGCGACACTGGGTCCGAGGGAGCCTCGTCCCTCCTGACCACGACGAAGTAGTCGAGCTCTCCGGGCGTGATCACCACTGTGCCTCCCCCTAAGTCCCTCCTCACCACGGGTATTCCGTTGGCCTTGGTGAACTCCAGGTTGACCTCGAGCCATACCTCTTGATGCACTCCAACGTTAACGAAGGGTTCCCTAGCCCTGAAAACCAGGAGGGTGTTCTTGCCTCCCTTACTCACATAATCCGCCACAGCGACGAACGAAGTGACCATGTGATAGCCGTCCTGCGGCGGTAGCGATACGAACCTCCAGGACATTTCATATCTTCTGAAGAAAAACGAGTTTATATTCATTGATTAACTAATTTTTTAGTTATATTTGTATAAAATAAACTAAATTCGGAAAACAGCTCAGAGTCTCTTGCAGGACAGCTTCTCTGAGGCTATTATCTCCTTCATCTTCTGAACCGCCTGATCCTCGGTGTGAAGCATCTTGAGCTCCTCGGGCTTCTCCACCTTCATTCTGACGAGCCATCCCTGACCGTAGGGATCCCTGTTAATGATGACTGGGTTCTTCTCAGCCTCGGCGTTCACGTCTATTATCTCCCCGGTAACAGGGGCTGGTACCGGCCCCGCCCACTTGCCGCTCTCCATGGTAGCTATGGGCTTGCCCCTCTCGACCTTAGTGCCTTTTTTCTTAATCCTTACCTTAACTATTTTCCCCGCCATTGTCTGAGCCACGTCTGTTATCCCTACAAGGATCACGTCGGCTGACTCCTGCTTAGCCCACACGGTGTTCTTTCCTTCTATGTAGTACAACAGGCTCTCGGGTATCTCACAGTTCGACTCAACGACCAAGGTTAGTCCCTCCCGATATATTTCTGGCTTTACATTAAAAATCTTTTCAAAAATCAGTAGTTGAAGAATTTGGAGGCGCACCGGTTTAGTAGCTTAGCTTAATAATTTAATTAACTTGAACCATATCGTGACAGAAGTTAAGGGCGACGGAATCAACAAGGTCAAAGTCGGGAACCTTGAGCTGGAAGTGGTCGGAGAGGTTGAGGTAGATGGTAAAATATACAAGGTCGTTAACGTGCCTAACGCCGACGAGTTTCCGGGTTTTCCTCCCTCATGGGACTGGGTAAGGAAGAACATGTTGACCTGGAGACCCTTCTTTAAAGGGAAGATGGTTAAGGTGGGCGATATAGAGGTTCCGAGCGTGGGCGACTTCCTGCTGAACTTGGACGAAGACATGTACGAGCTGGTGAGGAGGATCTACGAGACCTTCAAGGTGAACAAGCCCCCCATTGAGGTCAACGTCAGCGTGGTGGTCACGGACCACATACATGGGCTGGAAAGGAAGTTGGGCAGGACGTTCAGCGAAGAGGAGATGTCGAACCTCTACATAAGGTACGCCATAGAGCTAGCTATTTTAAGGGACGTCGGTCTTATCAACTGATGCTCACCTTCACATCGGAGGGCAAACTGGAGAAGGACCACGTGACGGTGACCTTAGGAGACTTAGAACTCAAGATAGGCCTGTTAGGCTCCGGTTTGCCCACACCTGAAGAGGTGCTCCTGGCTTCTGCGCTGTCCTGCCTGATGCTGACCGTCTATTACGTGGCAAAGGAAAAGGACGTCGAAATTGAGAGAATGGAGGGCTATATAGAGGGTACCATGGACCCCAAGGGATTTCAAGGTCATCCAGGAGTGCCTCCAGGGCTGTTGGAGGTAAAGTACTGGGTAAAGGTCGTCAGTAGAAGCGAGAGGATAAAGGAAGTGCTTGAGGAGTCAGAAAAGAGGTGCCCGTTGAAGGACACCTTAACCAGGCCGGTGAAGGTCGAGGTTAATTGGGAAATAAAAACGGAGTGATTCTCAAAAGCCCCCTTGAGCCTTCAGCTTGTTTATTTCCTGGACGTCGTAGTTGATTTCGTCAAGCTTTCCCTTTAGCTCCAGAATGGAGTTGAGCTCGTTGATCAACTGGACTAATCTGTCCCAATAGTTCTTGTAGACCGCATCCAATTGTAGTCTGTTCATCGCTATGAGCTCCAGGGTCACCATCAGTTTGCTCGCTAAGCCCCTCTTCTCTAAAAGGTCCCTGTTCTCCTCGACTAGACTCCCTAGCCTTTCTATTAGATCGTAAAGGTAAGGCCTGGTCTCAATCATCTCCCTTTCTCCAGGCTTAACGAGCTCCTTCTCCATACAATTACAATAAACCTGATGCCAAAATAAAAATCTTACTTGATTTATAAAATAAAATTGTTCAGAGATATCTCTTAAGTACCGACATCGGGTTGGTCAGGTTCGCCGTCAGCATGGCCTCTTCGGGCGAGTGACCGAAGGCGAAGGCCATGAGCTGCGTGAAGTAGACTACCGGCATCCTCAGGTCCTCGCCGTAGCGCTCGGCTATTTTGTTCATATTGCTCTCTATCGCGACACCTCCTAGCGGACAGTCCACTACCAGAATCTCGGCCCCGTTCCTCCTCGCCTCTTTCAGTATCCTAGCCTCCAGGTTGATGGAGACGTCCGGGTCGGAGTACACGTGCGGACCTCCGCAACACATCGTCTTGGCCTCGAACGGCACCACCTCAGCTCCTAGGGCCTCGAGCAGCTTATCCATGAACACCGGCCTTTCGGGGTCGTCCTTAAGCCTCAAGTAGCCTGTCAGCGTGTAGGGCTTCGGCCTATTGTACAGACAACCATAGTAAGGGGCGACTTTCAGCCCAGTCAGAGGTCTCTTCACCTTGGACTTAATGACCTCGATACCCACGCTGTTGTAGAGGAACTCGTTTACGTGTATCGTCATGAGCTGCAAGTCGTACTTGATCTCTCCCATCTTCTCAAGGTAGGCATTGACCTTCTCTCTCAGCTTCGGGTACTTGCTCAGGTAGTACTGGGCCCTCGAGAGGGAGTAGTGGCAGCCCGGACAAGCCGACATTATGGCGTCGGCCCCTATTTTCCTAGCTAAAGCCAAGTTCCTAGCTGGTAGCAGTAATCCCGCCATGGTGTTGACGTTCTTCACTTCCAGCGCACCGCAACAGTTGTAGTCGTCAAGCCTCTCGTAGGTAAGCCCCAGGTCTTTAGCCACTAGCGCTAGGGACACTTCGTATGGTTTGGCCATTCCGTCCAGAGCGCATCCTGGATACAGGGCTACTTTACCGTAGGGAACCTCAACGCTCACTCCGGCCTCACCTCCTCTTTCATGGCCTCCTCAATTACCTCCCTTATCTTTTCCCAGTTCTTCACCTTGCTAGGCTTCATGAGCTCCTTGAACAGCCCAGACCTTAGTAACGGGCCAGTCATAGTGATCAGGTCTTTCAAGCCCATCTTCGCCATACCTTTCTTCACAGAGGCCGCTCCCAGCATTAGTTCGCTTATCCTCCCTCCGTTGTTCATTACCGTTTCGAAGAACAGCTCGTCGAATACCGTTCCTGGATCCTTGCTTACTAAGCCGTGCCTCAGCAGGTAGTTGTGAATCGCGTGTACCACCTCCTCCACCAGTACTCCCTTCGGGCACCTATGAGTACACTTCTGACAGGAGACGCACCTCCATATGGAGTTCTGGAGCTCTATTAGGCCCTGCTTGTCTCCCTTCCTAGCTAGGTCTATGAACCTCCTGGGCCCGTACTTCGGGTCGTACTCCCTCATGGTGCAGCCGGAGGTGCAGGTTCCGCACTGCCAGCAGGCGCTTATGGTTACTCCTTCCAGGGTGTTGGCTATCTCGTCCCAGACGGACGGGTCGTATCCCGTCTGTGTTCTCTCTATCATGAAGGAGTTCCAGGTGCCGTCTAGTTCTATCCCGTCTATTACTACCTTATCCTTTTGGATTACTCCCTTTATTATGGACTTTTCAAGCTCCGGAATTGGCAAGGCGGATCACCTTCAAGAAGGGTTTCAGACCCAAGACGAGGGCTGTAGTCGCGAGATGGGAGGGGAGCAACCCGGCGGCCTTCTTATCGACCGCCAGGTGCGTGGTGTAGTCCAGATACCTTACGTACGTATACACCGAAAAAACGGAAGTGACGTAGTAATTA
>Ga0081473_130156_pt1 | contig 10253 bp, 9 predicted proteins | sample CisSprmetagenome_FD_70977 | JGI IMG/M metagenome (GOLD analysis project Ga0081473, IMG submission 70977) | Hypoxic/sulfidic aquatic microbial communities from Cistern Spring, Yellowstone National Park, USA v2 (version 2) | ecosystem: Environmental > Aquatic > Thermal springs > Hot (42-90C) >... | reverse complement strand
TACCCATCTACACGTTACAAGCCGAACCCTGTCAAGGCGATCCCTGGTTAAAAATTGCATGGGATTGGTGGTGGAAGGGTTCTAGGTTATTACACAAGGAAAGGGTGGACGTAGCCATAGTAAATGGAGTAGTCCCGCTCAGGTTTAGCCCAAAGATCATTGTTAACCATGGGGTATTCACAGATGGGATATCCACAGCAGGCAAACTTTACCACTGGGTAGCGAAACTACTGTATAGGAGGTACGATGCCGTAGCCTGCGTCAGCAATAAGCTAAGGAGCGAGGTCAGGAGCAACCTTGGCATAGACTGCAGGGTAGTGCCACTACCGATGAAACTCGAACTATACAAGCCAGCGAGCCCGGGGGAGAGGGAGAACGTAGTAATGCACATAGGCACAAGGCCCATCAAAAATCCACAGATAAGTATTGAAGCCATTAAAATACTGAGGAGGCACGGCTACAATGTCAAGCTTGTAATGATCGGCGCGCCAATCGGCATTCCTAGCGATGAAGCGGTGGAGTTCAGGAGCGGGTTGACAGAGAGCGAAAAATTAGAACTACTATGTAAAGCCAAGGCTCTAATATTGCCATCAAGTTACGAGGCATTACCGTACGTTACGCTGGAGGCAATGGCATGCGGAACGCCTGTCGTAGTCTCAAGCGCTGTACCAGAAGAAGTCGTTATTAACGGGTACAACGGCATCAGGGTGAATAGTTATGACCCAAGGGATTACGCCGATGCGCTCGAGAGCTTATTGAGGAATGAGGAGTTGTGGTTGAGGCTTCATAGTAATGGGCTTAGGTTTGTTAAACAGTTCGACCATATCAGCGTGACTAAGAAATACTTAGACATCATTGGTGAAGTTTATGACGGCTGAGGAAGCACTTCGAAGTGTTGAGGATATTGTTAAGAGGTTAGGTGATGGGAAGGCCGTTGGGAGTTATTACCTTGAGTTCAGTAGAAGATTGGAGGTTTTAAGGTTGGTCGAGAAGTACTGCGAACCTGGCGCTACCCTGTTGGACCTGGGTGCCCAGCCGTTCATAATGTCATGCGCCCTTAAGAGGATGGGATATAACGTTGTGGCAATTGATGTAGAACCAGAACCATACCTTAGCATCGCAGAAAGCTGTGGTGTAGATGTCGTTAAGTGCGATCTTGAGAGGGATGGGTTAAAGGTTGCCAATGCCGATTGTGCAATCTTCACGGAGGTTTTAGAGCACCTGCACTATTACTACGTACCTTCAGTTCTGGAGAAGATAAATCACGCTCTGAAAAATAAGGGGTATTTAATACTAACGACACCGAACATAGCCTCGCTTTTCAGGAGACTGAAGTTGCTCCTCGGTAAGCAACCAATCTATAGGCACCATGTTAGGGAGTACACAATGGAAGAGGTCCTGGAGCTAATTAAGGGAGCCAGGTTCGACGTAATTGAGTCATATTACTCACTAATAAGCGATTCAACATACATAGATGCCGATCAGGAGGATTACCTAAGGGTGAAGAGCTACAAAGACCTCATAAGGATCACAGTCAAGAGACCAACAAAGGTGAACATCCTAAGGACCCTAGCATACCCACTGGTTAAGTTAAAACCAAGCCTAAGACAATCAATCATTATCGTAGCCACTAAGGTAGAGGAACCAAAGATGGAGGTGATTGTGAGGTGGTAAAGTTGAACCTATATCGTACCTATGAAAAAGCCCTTCATTAGTGCAATCATTACTGCATATAATAGGAGGGAATTCATTAGAGACGCTGTTAATAGTGTAATTAATTCCGTATTGCCTGAGGATGAGTACGAAATAATCGTTGTTAAGAACTTTAGGGATAAGTATGTAGACAGCATCGTTGCTAACTTAGTTACGGTAGGGCAATGATTGCCTTGGTTATTAATGCAGCAAGAGGTGACATAGTTACATTCCTTGATGATGATATGTATTTGCCAAATAGACTAAGCATTATTAAGAGAATATTCAAGAGTACACATTCTTTGATTTATTATCATAATAATGTTATTACGATAAATGAGGCTGGAAGTATAATACATGTTGAATTGGTTGAAAGTGCAAATATTTATAATTTCATCATTGTATATAATTATGAAGATAAATTAGATATACTTAAGAGATATGGGTTAGGTCCTGGACTTAGGTTAAGTTCCATAGCAGTTAAAGGAAGTTTCATCAAAAGATGGGTTAACATAATTAAATATTTTCCTGAACTTCAAGATGCTATAGTCTTCTTACTAGCTCTTATTAATGAAGGTGCGATAATTCATGATCCAAGGCCTTTAACCTATTACAGGGTTTCTAGTACAAGTGCTAGTAGCGTCAGGGCTATTATAAATCCAATTAATCGTTTCAATAGAGCCATTAGAATTAATGCTAGGCATGCCTTAGCCAGGCATATGTTGATTACCCTAGCTTCTCAGCTAGGGTTAAGCAAATATATTAAATATGATGAAGCTGAAATCATTGGCGGTATTTTATGGGAATTGGGGTAAATGGCTAAGTAGAGTAATCATTGACTTAGTTGGTTGCAGGTCTATGACTTGCATTGGTTCAATTATGTTTGGTTTGACGTATTTGGTGAGTCCTTGGTTCGCTAAGAGACTAAAATCCGTTATATTTATATTACACTAGGGTATTCAATGTATTATGGGGTTTAAGGTTCTGATGCTGCTTGGGTACTATGAGGGTGGTGGTATTACGACAGTAGTTAATAACTTAAGCAAGTATTTAACTACGCTAGGGGTTGAGGTTACGGTAGCAGCTAGAGTTGTAAGGATTGAGCCACCAAAGTACGTGAACCTCGTTAAGCTAAGGCCGGAGGATTTACCAGCTGAAGGCAAGCATTATGATGTTATTCACATACACACATCATATCCATACACTAAAGTTGCAATTGAGCATAATATACGTAACCTGGTCTTCACATGGCATAGCTATGCACCAACAATCTACGTACCCGGCATTAGAAATAAGATTATAAACTTAGGCTTAAGATACGCATACAGGAGACTATTACCTAAGATACGCTTCATAATTTCGATCTCTAACTGTGCAAATAAACAATTAAGCAGGCTATTTGGTGTATCGGGTAGGGTTATCCCTAATGGTATTGACCTTGAGCTATTTAAGCCATGCTTAAGGGAAGAACGTAAGGGTGATTCAGAGCATTATCCTGTAGTCTTAAATCTAACATCATATAATAACCTTAAGGGTAGGGATATATTAATTAGGAGCTTTAAGGCTATTAAGCGTAAGTATAGTAAAGCAGTCTTAATAGCTAAGGGAATAAATTATAACCTAGATGGTGTAATTAACTTAAGCGGCTACATGCCATATGAGGAAATTCCTAAGTTATACTGCAAGGCAAGCTTCTACTTACTAACATCAAAATGGGAAGGCTTTGGCTTACCAATAATTGAAGCATTTGCCACCGGTACTCCAGTTATAGCCTATGACAGAGATGATGCCAGGCGTGAGCATATACTAACTTCAGGTGGTGGAATATTATTTAACAATGATGCATCATTACTAAAGGCTGTTGATGCAGTTTTAAGTAATTGGGACATGTACTCGTTGAAGGGTATTGAGTACGCTAAGAAATTCGACTGGAGAGATATAGCTAGGAGATATCTTAACATATATGAGGAGGTGTTAACAGATAAGGAAGCATTATGAAGGTTTCAATTGTAGTTCCAAGCAAAGGATGCAAATACCTAGGTTACCTGCTTACTGGCCTTAGGGATCAAAGTGTGAAGCCTAATGAGGTGGTTCTTGCGGTTAAGGAGTGCGACACAAAAGAGGTCGAAGATCTCTGCCGTAAGGTAAGTCTCAGTTGCGTAGTGATAGAACAACGGCGTGGATTCTTCACCCACGCATTAAACCTAGGCAAGAAAAACGCAACGAGAAACCTCCCCTGTTATTATATAAAAGTTCCATCTTGGTCTATTCTTGGATAATGGCATGACCAGCAGAAGCTTGAGCGCAAGACACAAAGTCTTACATGAAGTGTTTAATAGAGAATTTTCACATCTTGTTTGACATGAGCCGTGAGCAACTTTTAGTAATCACGGAGCGTTACTGGCCTGATGGAAGTGGTGGTGAATTAGCCACTCATTTAATCATCGATATACTTCGAAAAGAGAAGGCACTGGAGATTACTGTGATTACAGGTTCTAGGAATCCAATGAGACTTCCTGGTGTGAGGTACATTTATGAACCTTTATTATCTGTGGAGGGTAAACCTCTTTTATGGTTAAATATGAATAGACTCATTAGAAGGGGGGAGTTTAGGAAAATTCTCCAAGAAAGTGACATAGTTTACGTACCTCGCTTTATGTTTCCTATAATACCATATGCTAAGAACATGGGTAAGAGAGTAATAGTTCATCTTCATGGTTATGCGCCAGTATCCTATACAGCAGTTATATTGGCACCATATGAAGAGCATAAGCATAAAATTACACACGATGATATAAGGCTGGAGTGCATGAGGGATGCCAAGCATTGCATTAGTATAAGCTTGTTATGGTGGCTACCAATGTTGATAAAGAAGTGGGTGTCTCAAGCTGATAAGATTATATGCGTATCCAAAAAACAAGCCGATATAATCACCGATTTGGCACCTGAACTGGCAGGTAAAGTAGAAGTGGCGTATAATCCGTTACCACCGGAACTAGTGAATGCAAATATAAATAAGGAAATCGATGATGTACCCACATTTCTCTATACTGGTGGTGATGCCTACATTAAGGGCTTTCACATAGTTGCGTCAATAATCAGAAGATGGCGTTCAAGGGCCCGCTTCATACTAACTAAGATTAATAATAGGGAAGTCGTAAATACATTAAGTAGGCTTAATGATGAATTTAAGAAAATTGAGGTATACCCCAAGTTAAGTCGCGCCGAATTTATTAAACTCTATAGCAGATCTTGGGCATTTTTATTTCCATCAATATTTGAGGAAACGCTTCCGTATGCGGTTATTGAGGCTGCCCTATCTAAGGTTATTCCTATAACATTCCAGGTAGGTGGCATAAGCGAGATGGTTAAAGGAACATTCACGGAGAACTTTATAACTGATGTATATAATATTAAACAATTTATTGAGAAGATGTATCTTATCTCAAGCCTTAGTTCAAATGATATAATAACTTTAGGGGATAAAATTCGTAATGATATACTGAAAAAATTTAATGTGGAAACTATTAAAAATAACCTTATTAAGGAATTCCTTTAATTAAGCGTGATGCCAGCTAAATGGACGATAATCATGATAATAATGTTAGCGATATCTACAGTTCTTTTGCCTATATCAGCTTATAAATCTCAGGTAATACTTCTCAACAATATCACTAAGCTAAATCTTACAACTGCAGCACTAGGAGTACTAAGTACATTAAATATATACTACTTTATAGGTCTCTCTGCAATACTAACATTGTTTACGTTATCATTTACCCGCTATAGAAGTAATACGTTAGCTATAATATGTGCCTTTATCATTATCATATACTTTGTGGGCTATCCATTATTGCTGAGTCCATTCCCACCATATTTAGCGGATGCAACAGCATTTTCAACTGAATCGCTAGCTGTTTCCATCTTCGGCTATTCAAGTATAGCTAAGTGGTTGTATAATGGTGGTGCATACCCAATGGCCTTTATGTGGAATGCCATTACCAGCATGGTACTTGGTACGCAGCCGATATATTTATCATCGTACTATGGTATGCTTGAACCTATAACTTTAGGATTAATCAGCTATATTGTCGGCAGAAGGATTATTAATGATGATAATAAAAATGCTACTTCTGCACCACTAGCAGTGCTCATATTCACCGCCTTGATTTGGTCTTACCAATTTCACTTTAGCCCTCAAGACCTCAATATAGTCATACTCATGCTTGCTGCCCCACTATTACCCATGATTATTAAGGGTGACTTAAGGGCCATTACCTTGATAAGTTTAGTCACGGTAACCTTAACACTTGGCCATCCAACCGAGGATCCGATTCTCTTAGCAACATTATTATCCTTACTGGTCTTAAGGATTATTAAGAAATATAAGGAATTTAGGCCCTTAGTACTTACAACGTCGGTGGTGACTGGGATGAGCTTTGCAATGTATAGTAGCTACATTATACCAGTTAACATTTCAGTAATGAGCGGTTTATTTTCATTAACAGCCATTGAGAGATTTATCAACATATTGATTGGCAAGGTATCGCATGCGGTTTACTTTGCACTGACTAGCTATAGCTCTGTATACCCGCTTAGGTCTATTGTATACAGGTATGAGTTATATGGTGGCTATGCAATAGCCTTATTCGAGTTAGTATCTATAGCTGTATTATATTTCTCACTGTGGTTTAGGGAACCGGATAATTATAGGCAAGCTTATGTATCTCTAGCATTGGGAGGATTGCTTGTGGATGCCTTAATAACGTTAGCAACAGGCACTTATGGTAGTAGGCTTGCCATATACTCAGCGCCCATTCTCTCTGGGCTTCTTTTATCATATTTGTTAAGGATAAGGAACCGTATTAGGTATTTAATTATTGCGGGACTTATTGCATTAAGTTTCGTTGGATTAGCTTTCTCTGGGTCAACAATATATTGGGACTACTCAGCTGGGAATTCGATAACATATCAATCTTATAGTGTAATTTATTCATTTGGTTATCATTATAATTTAGGTAGCATATATGATACCAATTGGTTAACAGATTATGAGTTACTAAGTCTCAAAGCTAAGATAGGCATTATAAATGGCCAATCTCATGCTTATTCGCTGTTCGATTATAATAAGGATGATCTTCTATATCTCGCTAATGATGTTAATATGATAAATTACGTTTCGGTATTAAATAAGCTTAGGCATATCTTGATAATATATAATGATGGGGTAAATTTAATAAGTCCCAATAATCAGTGAATCTAGGCTTAATATTTATAATGGTGATTAAGGATGCGTATTGCATTAATTCATGATAGTTTAAACGCCTACGGTGGTGCAGAGAGACTTGCGCTTGCCTTTGCTAAGGCATTGAAGGAGGGTGGGCATTCAGTGGATTTATACGTGATGGAGAGGACTATGTGGGATAGAGTTGAGAAGTTAACATCATACAACCGTAGTGTAATTGACAATGAATACGTATTACCCCCTTACGGAATAGTACCTTCCATATATGGTAGGTTCCTGAACTGGTTTTCAAGAGATATCGTGGGCATTCATGAGGTTAGGAGACGTAGGTATGATATTATTGTTGCAACTAAGCAGATTCTTGTACCCACATTTGTTGATGTTCTTTACATGCATTTTCCTGATTTCGTACCTGGGTTCGAGTACCTGTACTACCCAGATAGGTACATGTACAATACAGCATTAAGGATATATTCAAGACCTACAGAGCTATTGAGTAGATTGCTAATATCGTTGTTTAAAAACATGGAGTATAAACCAATGATTCTCATTAACTCCAGGTTTAGCGCATCAATGATGAGTAGGTTCCTAGGAGTTAATGGGTTAGTTGTTTATCCACCTGTTAACGTGGAGGAGTATTTACCATTATCGCGAAACAGGGATAGGGATAATATTATCTTGGTGATAGGTAGGATAGAGCCAGCTAAGAACATCACCTTAGTGCCGTTTATCGCGGAGAAGGTTAAGAATGGTAGATTCGTGATAATAGGTTCAATTGGGTCATACAGTTACTATAAGCACCTTGTTAAGCTGATTAAGTCCCTCAGGGTTGAGGATAGGGTTAGGATTTTACCTAATGCCAGCGAGTGGCAGAAAATTGAACTCTTAAGAAGAGCGAAAATGTACCTGCATCCAATGAAATACGAGCACTTCGGCATCTCCGTAGTTGAGGCAATGGCAGCAGGGCTAATCCCAGTAGTCCATAGAAGCGGAGGACCATGGACAGATATTGTGGAATTCGGTAAATACGGATTTGGCTTTAGAACTGAGGAGGAGGCAGTTAGTCATGTAGAAAACCTTCTTGAACTCAAGGAGATAGAGCTTGAAAATTTACGAAGTATAGTTATCGCTAGGTCGCAATATTTTAACTATGAAAAATTTAGAAATGCTATTGATAAATTATTTGATAAATTGAAAGCAACTAGGATAGATACTTCGTAAGGATTCTAATCTCTATCTATATCTTCTAATAGGTCTTGGGCTAAATATCTTAAACTTAAAAGATATTAAATACTACAAAGTTGGTCTGTAGATGAGGGTTTTGGTTGGTTTGCCTTCTTTTAATAATGGAGCCCTTGGCTATACTATTCGGCAAACACTTGATGCTCTCTCAGTACAGTCTTTCAATGACTTCAAGCTTCTTATTGTATATAAGCCTAGTTCAGGGGATAGGACTCTCGATATTGTTAACGAATTTACGGACAGATTAGATATTGAGATTAAGATACAGAATGATGGATTCTTCGAAGAAGCTGTTAATGAGATACTCAAGGCATCAATTGATTATGACATAACACTTACAACAGATGATGATGCAATACCGACAAGAACATGGATTGAGGAACATGTAAAATTCCACAAAAATCATGAAAAAGTGGGAGTATTATCAGGTATGGTCATTCTACGGTCGCAAAATAATGGGTGCTATGAGCACTTAAGGTTCATTAAACATTTAATTGGTTATTATAAACCGTTAATTAAGGAGTTACATAATTATGCAGAGATTATTAATAATATGGGACTTTTGGTATGCGTAGACCCTAAATCGATAGGTGCAATTAGAAGATATAACTATGTATATACAGTGGGTGTTAATATCAGTGGTGTTAATATGAGCTTTAAGTCTGGACGATTTATTGATGGTTTCAGACTCCCAGGATACACGAAGAGAGGGATACATAATGAGAAATTTTTAGCTCTTCATTACTTGAAGCAAGGTTTTCATTCCGCAATATTTAATGGTGGTTTTGTTGAACATTTAGAGAGAGATTCACTATCAAGACCTAAGAATGAAATATCAACATTTATGACAGGTGTTGAATGGTATCTAATGCCATATGGAGTATACTACTATGGATTTAGAATTAACATAAATAAGTTAAGATTTTATGAGCATTTAATTAAGCTTTATAGTGTACTCAGAAGAACAATCTTATCACAAGCCTATACAGTAGGCTTAAAGTTGGCAATAGAAGCTATTAAGAATAGTTACCAACCGAAAGATGTAAGACAAAGGTTACTTAAGATAGAGGATATTGAAGCTAGTAAAAAGATTATCAATATTACTACTTCAGTTTAAATTATATAATTCATTATTAATAATAGAGTTAAGCTTAACCATTAATAGTGAAATACTTACATACCATTAATATCCTTGCCTACTTGATGCGCACATTTCGTAGACTTAAGGTATTACTTGCAAGCAGAGCTTTGTTCAACAATTGGTTATCTGTAGGTATTAAATATTACCTTAAGTCACATAACCTTATTCATGGGAATTATGTTTATGTTATCTGCAAAGATGGCTCTAAGAATGTAATTCCCTTAAAGGCCTACAGTATTTTAGTTAGTGACTATTATGATGGCTATCTTACAAGCTACAATTGCAAAAATAATGTCGTAACATATATAGGTAATGTAAATATTCCAATTTACATCATTGAAGTAAGTAATATTGATGTAAAGACCCTAATTCAGAATGGTTGGGTTTATGATTCTGTTGGTGGTTTTTGGTTTAGGGGTGGTGTGAGGTTTAGGCGTCTGCGTGGTACTGTTCTTGAGGTTTTTGATTATGGTGAGTATGAGTCGTTGAATGTTGTTGGTAGGGTTGTTGTTGATGCTGGGGCCTACATAGGGGACTCGGCCATTTACTTCGCCCTAAAAGGTGCAAAGAAGGTTATTGCCGTTGAGCCTCACCCCAACGCCTACGCCGAGATGCTTGAAAACATCAGGCTAAACAACCTAGAGGACATAATTACGCCAATCAATGCTGGCTTAGCAAGCAAGCCAGGAAAAATATGCATCGAGAATGTTGATTTAGATGCCACAGTGGTTACATACCACAGGCCAGGTAATTGCAACAGTGGTATCCCAGCCGTAACGTTAGGCGAATTAGCGAGCAGATTCAGCATCAATGGCGGTGAGGCTGTCCTCAAGATGGATTGCCAAGGCTGCGAATTCGACGTAATACTAAACGACTACGAACACGTTAAGCTATTCAAGGAGTTAATCTTCGAATACCACCCATATGCCGTCA
>Ga0081473_120140_pt1 | contig 10264 bp, 10 predicted proteins | sample CisSprmetagenome_FD_70977 | JGI IMG/M metagenome (GOLD analysis project Ga0081473, IMG submission 70977) | Hypoxic/sulfidic aquatic microbial communities from Cistern Spring, Yellowstone National Park, USA v2 (version 2) | ecosystem: Environmental > Aquatic > Thermal springs > Hot (42-90C) >... | reverse complement strand
AGCCCTACAGGGGCATGGCTAGCAGGGGAGCCATGGAGAGGAGGTTCGCCGTGGACAGGTACACCAGGGCCTCGAAGAGGGTGGCCGAGGGCGTTGAGGGCGTGGTGGAGTACAGGGGCTCAGTCATGTCGGTGCTCGCCGACCTGGCGGAGGGCATAAGGGCAGGCCTTGGGTACGCCGGGGCCTCAAACATAAGGGAGCTGTGGGAGAAGGCAAGGTTTGGCCTGGCTATACCTAAGCAGGTGCCAGGGGAGCTCTTCAGGACTGGCCAGTGAGCGTTCGCCGTCCGCCAACGCCTGCAGCCTCCACACAGCTGTAAGCGTTATCGAGTGGCTCGCCGCGCTGCTCCTGAGTTCAGCATGGCGATTCGTGTACAAGGTTATTAACTAGTTAATGGCTAGCGGTAGCTAGGCGACCTATGCATGGTATTTCGTAAGATATCCGTGTTGGCCAAGATCTTTGATGAAAGGGATCACGCTGTCGTCATGGTGAACAACGTCCCAGTGCTCATAGTCAAGTACAACGGCAAGTTCTACGCCATGGACGCCAGGTGCCCTCACATGGGCTGCGGCGTGCTCAGCGAGGTTCAGGACGGGCACATTGCCGTCTGCCCGCTCCATAAGGCCAAGTTCGACGTACTGACAGGCGACATGGTTTCACCGCCAATAGTCATGCCTGAGAGGCCGTGCGAGTTCAACAGGGAGCTGCACCCCCCGCTTAAGAGGTACGACGTGAGGGTGAGCCCCGAGGGCCTCCTCGAGATTGATATCTAGCGGGGAGCTTCAACGTAATGGCCTTGTCTCACAGGGTTACCATGCCCTTAGGCGGCGTAAGAGCTGGCCTCCTCCCCGCCCTGAAGGGCGAGGCTCGCCTTTCACTTTTGTCACTAGGTTCAGGGGCTCGTGCAAAAAGTTAAAGAAAAGGGAGCCTTTACTAAGGCGCTTAGCGTCCCTTTAGCCCTCAGGGCTGTGAGCTCACGTTTACAAGTATCAGCCCTCTGGGCATGACGAAGCCGTAGCCGCTGGCGTTATAGTACACGGGGGTCAGGCCACTGTAGTATACGTTAACGTAATAATTCGGGAGGGGGTTGCTCACAAAAATGATGTAAGATGTCTGGTACTGGAATGGGCTTAAGACACCCGCTATCAGGTCTGTGAAGGCGATCGCCCCTGGCTGGCCGAAGGCCTTGCCCTCCATCACTGACGCTATGGCTGAGCCGAGGTCGATGCCCGTGCTTATGCGGCGGTAGATGGTTCCGTTAACGCTGTACGAGAAATCATCGGAGAACGCGTTAAGCAAGCTGTTAGGCCTCACCGCAGTGTAATTTGTCAGGTTAGTGGCATAGTCCTCCCAAATGACGGGCGCTGGCGTGTTTGGCAGCGGGCATGTGAAGTTCGCGCCAGCACCAAAGGAGTAGCTTGAGTTCTGCATGAGGACCTGTTGCTCGTGGGCCCACTCGCTCAGGTTAACGCACTTGTCGTAGGCCCACCAGCCATAGGTCGCAATGGTCGTCTGCTGCATGACATTCGCGATCCTAGCCTCCGTCGGCTGGAGGCTGAGGTACCAGGTTACTGGCCTGCCGAAGGCGCTCACCTCAGTCCAGTTGACCAGCGCGCCCTGGCCAACTATGTAGAGCTGGGCTATGTCAGGCCATTTCTCATTTTGCAATGGGATATAGGCCTCTGTGCCGATGAGCAAGAGGATCGTGAAGCTGAGCGCAGGCCCCATTACTGGGGAAAGCGTCCTGACGGCCTGTAGCAGGTTCCCTGACTCAGCATATCCTAGAGCGGCCTCGAACTCGCTGCCAGACAACGTGACGGAGTCCACGATAACAGGGAATCCTTCTGCTAATATCTCCACGTCCGCTAAGCCTCCACTAGCAGAGCCGGGCTGCGCCAAGGCCACAGCGAGGCTTACGGGTGCCATGCCCGTGTCGTTGGGGTACCAAGCAATTACGTGAGGTACCACGTAGAAGGGCGGTGAGAATGTCAACGCCTTACCTGAGCCCCTCGCGGCCGCTCCGCTGGCGTTCACGACGGTAATGAAGGGGCGGCCCATCACGGCGTTTACTGCTATGGTCCCGCTGCCGCTCAGCGGGAGGCTCAGGTTCATGGGCCTGTAGAAGGGCTGGGCCACGAGCTCGACGCTGCCGTTGGGCAGGCGTATGTAGTATGAGACCCATATTATTATCGAGGGCTCAAAGGCGCTTACGGCGACCCTGCCGTAAGCGCGTATCCAGTCCTCGGCCCACCTGACCAGCCTGCCTGGGCCTATCACCGCCTGGGGCCCCGTCCCGTTGTAGATAGGTATGAACATAGTTCCGTTAGGCGTGGGGGCCCAGGCCCAGACCGAGAACGAGGCGTTGGTCAGCTGGGTCGGGTTCCCGTCGCTCCCCATAGCGTATGCCCTTACTATTATCACGCCCCTCCTGTAGAACAGGTTAAGCCTTGTGTAGAACAGCCCAGTGAGCAGCGAGGCCGAGACAACGATGATAAGGACGAGGGCCAGGGCCCTGGCGGTCCTCAAGAGGGCACCCAGAACTACTTTGTGCTTATGAAATTTAAATAGTTCTTGAAGCCCTCTAAGTCAAGGCGCGTCCTGGCTTTCAACTGGCGAGGCGCCTCGTCACGTGGGGCCCCAGCGTTCTTAGGGGCCTCGTCAGAAGGGCTTATCTTTGACGAGCCTCTTAAAGAGGCTGAGCGGGTGGGCGGTTGCCCGAGGACGTCTACGAGACCATATCTCACCCGACCAGGAGGGCCATAGTGAAGGCCCTGGGCGAGGGGGAGATAGTACTTGAGCTGAGCTCAAGCGACAGCCACGTCAAGGCCAAGTTCTCAAGGAGGTGAGGCCATGAGCCCCAACGCCATAGAGGTTGTGGGCCTGAGCAAGTCCTACGGCAAGGTAGTGGCCCTGGAGGACGTAAGCCTTGAGGTGAGGAAGGGGGAGCTGGTCTCCCTGCTGGGCCCCAACGGGGCCGGCAAGACGACGCTCGTGAGGCACCTCTACTGCGAGCTGAGGCCGGAGAAGGGCTTCGTCAGGGTCCTCGGCGTGGACCCGTGTGACAGGGAGGTGAGGCTCAGGATGGGGGTGACGCCCCAGGAGGCGCAGCCCTACGGGGACCTCACGGTCTTCGACAACGTCTACTACGCCGCAAGGGTGAGGGGCGTGCCAAGGGATAAGGCCAGGGAGATGGCCCTCGAGACCATAAGGAGGCTCGGCCTCTGGGAGCACAGGAACAGGTACGTCATGGACCTCTCAGGCGGCCAGAGGAGGAGGACGCTGGTGGCCATGGCCGTCGTCCACTCCCCTGAGGTGCTGGTGCTCGACGAGCCTACGACAGGCCTTGACCCCATGGGCAGGAGGGAGTTCTGGGACGTGCTGAGGCAGCTCAAGGGCGAGGGCAGGGCCATACTCCTGACCACCCACTACATGGAGGAGGCGGAGGCGCTCTCAGACAGAGTTTACTTCATAAACAGGAAGGTGTTGGCCGAGGGCACACCCGCTGAGCTCAGGAAGAGGTTCGCCTTCTACTACGAGGTCATTGACCTGGAGGAGGGGAAGGTGTACAAGGTCAGGGAGGACGAGGTTAAGGAGTTCGTGGCGAAGCTCAGGGGGAAGTTCGAGGTCAGGGCGCCCTCCCTTGAGGAGGTCTACCTTGAGGTGATGAAGGGTGCTTAGGGAGCTTACGTCCCTCATAGAGATGTCCTTCAGGCAGATGAAGGCGTACCTTGCAGTGAACCTCTTCTTCGCCATCGTGTTCCCGGTGGCAATGATCTTTGGCTTCAGCTACATAGTTAGGGGCCCCGCCGTCTACTACTTCGTCTCAGGCGTAATAGTGCTCCAGGTCTCCCTGAGCAACATACTCTCAGTGCCCCAGAACATAGGCTGGGACAGGGAGAACGGCAGGCTCTCGCTAATAATATCCATGGGGGTCCCGCTCTGGGCCTACGCCATAGCGATTACGTTGCCGAATAACCTCTACGCCATGGGCTCAGGCCTCCTTGTGCTGGGTGTAGCGGTGGCCATGGGGTACCTGTCCGTAAGCCCTGGGGGCCTGGCCATGCTGGTCCTGGCGCTGCTCGTAAGCTCTATCCAGGGCTCGATGGTTGGCCTACTCATGGCTGCGAGGATAAGGAACTGGAGGCTGCTGCAGCAGGTCAGCCAAATAGCGGGGTTCGGCTTTAGCTTCTTCGCCCCCGTCTACTTCCCCCTGAGCGTAGTGCCGAGGTACCTGCTGCCCCTCGCCATGCTTGAGCCGACGACCTATGCGGCCCAGGCAATAAGGCTCTCCCTGCTCGGCGACCCAGCCTCCTTCGTCTGGGACCTCGGCACTGTGGTCTACGGAGCCGTGATGGCCGCCCTGGCTAGCAAGTGGGGCCTGAAGGCCTAAAACGAGGTTAACGCGTTAGGCTCATTGGCCTGGAGCTTCGTGGTCGACATGGCGGCCTCAGGGGACGGAGGCCTCAGGGCGCGGAGAGGGCTCTCAAGGGACGAGCTGCTGTTAGTCGTAGCAGGAGGCTTCTCAGGCGTAGTCTTCGGCGCCAACACCCTTGCCCTGCCCCTCTACCTGAGGTCCCTGGGGCTCAGCCCCTTTGAGGTTGGGCTCCTGGTCGGCGGCTACGTGCTGTTCGGCACAGCGACGGGGTTCTTCACATCGGCCCTGGCTGACGCCTACGGGAGGAAGAAGCTCTTCCTCATCGGGAGGGCCATCTCAGCGGCCTCATACCTCCTCCTCTTCCTGGGGGTCCCGCCGGCGGTGCTCCTCATATTCGGCCTCGGAGGGGGCTCCCTGCAGGCCCTCATAGCCGAGAAGTCGAGAAGCATAGACAGGAACATGAGCCTCATGTCGTCAATCTCCACGGGCCTCGCCATACTCGGGGCCTCAGTACCGTGGGTGGTGGGCCTCAGGGACACGATGCTTGTCGACATGGCCGTAGTACTCGTTACCCTTGCCCTCGTCATGCCGGTGAGGGAAGGCTACAGGGGGACGGGCAGGGTGACCCTGAGGCTGAGGTCGATCGGAAACATAGCGAGGCTCTCGACTAACGCCATGATAGGCCTGGGAGCCGGCCTGGTGCTTCCACTCATGTCGCTCTGGTTCAGCCTAAGGTTCGGGGTCACGGCGAGGCAGCTCTCGCCCGTCTACATGGCGGCCGACGCGACCCTGGCCCTCGCCTTGCTGGGGGCCCCCAGGCTGGCCAAGGCCATCGGCAGGGTCAAGGCCATAGTGGTCACGCACGCCGTCGGCATAGCGCTCCTGATAGCGCTCCCCTTCGCCGGCTCCTACCTCGAGGCCTCCGCCATATTTGTGCTCAGGAACGCCGCCATGAACATGGCCAACCCCCTCTTCTCGTCCCTTGTCGTCACTATAATACCTGAGGAGGAGAGGGCCAGGGGGTCAAGCCTGGTGAACTTAATTGACGGCCTGCCCAGGTCCGTAGGGCCCTGGGTCACGGGCTACATGTTCTCGACAGGTGACCTGACCCTCCCCTTCTTCATAACGGCCTCCCTCTACACCGCAGCCACGGCCGCCTTCTATTTGCTGTTCAAAGACGTACGCTAGCAACGCGGACCAGTGGTGCTAATGGATGTGGATGCCGCGAAGGGTTTGCCAATCAGCTCATCGGGCCAGGCACCTGGCAGACTTCATCACTACGTCCAGGGCGCCGCCCTTGGGCAACGCAGAGGCGTCAGCTGGCGGCCCTGCGCCTAAGGCCTAGACCAGCCTCAGGTACATCAGCTCAACGTCGATGTACCTGTCAGCCCTCTTTACGCCGCCTGGCAACACGCCATAGGTCCTGAAGCCCATGCCCTGGTAAAGCCTCTTCGCCACGGTGTTTGTGGCGAGGACCTCAAGGACTATGATCTCGAACTTGCCCCTACAGCCCTCTATGGTCTTCCTCAGCAGGGCCTTGCCTATGCCCTTGCCCCTGTAGCCCTTAACAACGTACATGCCCAGGACCCCTATGTGGGAGAACTCAACCCTGGTGGTCCTTCTCCTCACCTCGGTCATGCCCACGACCCTGCCGTCGGCCTCAGCCACGTAGGCAACGGCGTCTCCCCTCAGCACCGCAGCGTAGAGCTCTGAGAACCACCTGTACTCAGAGGGGAGGTCTGGCCTCTGGGGAGGCTAGGTCATACCGAAAAGAGGGTCCTCCTTGGCCTCATCTAGTAATGAGTAATAGTTGGAGATAAGGGCGTCTGCGTCGTCCCACCTCAGCTCCCTGATAACGACGTCCATTACTGTCTCTTTAAGCAACTAAAAAGAAAGAACTTAAAAAGATTATGACTTTTTAGGAAAAGCTAAACTCATTAATACTATTAAAATATTTATTAACAGTCCTATAAATCCAATGTATATGTCATGATACAACGTTGTTGATATTACTTTAAAGTGATTAGCGTATAGGGTTACAACTATTGAAACTAGAGATCCTATCCATAAACCTGCTATAGCGAATTCCTTCCTAATGAATTTGAAGAATGGGTGTATCACAGCTATAGGTAAGAATTGCAAGATTATTTCAGCCCCTACCAGATAGAATTGGAAAGCAAAGGTCATTGGAATTACTTGTAACAATGCAAGTGATAATAAGGCAAAGGCGACGGCAGCCCACTTAGCTATCTGGGTTTGCCCTTTTGTTGATATGTCTGGTTTGACCATCCTTGCCAAATCCCTTCCTGTCATATTGCCAACGGTTACTGCCATTAGAGCCGCTGGAACTAGTCCTCCAACAAAGATGCCTAGTAAAGCTAGCCCGGCTAACCAAGGAGGTACTAATGAAACTAACAGACCCGGAATTACATATAGCCCTCTTGAAGCTGCTGGTAACTGGAACACAAAGTTATGAACCGATGGTATTTTATAGACAGCTATAGCCATGATATCGGCTAAAGCTAACGGTATTGCGTACAATATGGTTAGTGCATAGCCCTTCAACACTCTCTCTTCGCTTTGGGCGGCCCACGACCCTGTTATATTGTGAGGCCATAAATAAGCTGAAAAAACCACTCCCAGCATACTTGAAGTGAACGCTAAAGCCCTGGCACTAGGTAAAGACAAATATTTGGATGGCATACCAGAGAAGAGGTTAGTAAATCCATGAACATAATAAAGCGTCGCAACTACAACGGTTAATAATCCAGTCCATACCAAAATGTCTTTGAATACTGCTCCAAGGGATACGCCTCTTACACCGCTTGTAAATGAAAAAGCGGCTATTACCGCAAAGGCTATAAGTAACACTATAACACTATATTCCTTAAAAGCTGGTGAAGTTGGCGAAATATTAAATGATTTTAAAAGAATCGTGCCAAGAACTGCGTACAACCCGTCTACTTGTAATGCTATGTAGAACAGCGTCGCAAATATACCCAAAATTACTATTGATAATGATAATAGTATGCTATCGAACTCTCCCCTTGCATAGTCAGCAATGGTTATATAACCTTTCTCTTTCGATATTCTCCACAGCCTTGGCATAAACAGACTTGCAAAAGTGAAAACCATTGCTTGATAAGTAACTCCAAAGAACCCGAATGCCCCTAAAGCAAATACGGCTGAAGGGATCGCTAATATCGAGTAAGCAGTGAACCAATCAGCTCCCTGCAGGAAGAACTGAAGAGCCGTACCCAGTCTTCTTCCTCCTAACCCCCATTCGTGCAACTGCGTCAAATCCGCCTTTCTGAAGCTTCTGCCCATAAACCCAACGACTGCGAAGGCTATGAACAAAACAATGAACGTTATAAGTAGCTCGTAACCGGCCGCTGTTATCATGACGTCCCACCTTTAACTCTCAAGCTAACTATAGAGTAGAGGAGCAACGATGAAATCACGTACCATATTATCACCCACCAATAGAAAAATGGTATTCCTGCGAGCGTTGGATGTACAAAGCTATACCATGGCCAAACATAAACAGCAAATATTAATAATGTAATAATACCCACTACAATCCAATTTCTTTTATTTTGATTTGAGCTCACGGTTTTCACCCTAGCTACATACTGCCAGATATTCATATTTGTACCTTTGCTACATTGCTGTATATACTGGCTAGTATACACATCTGTCCAAGGAAAAGCGTTTAATTAATTATTTTTATTATTTATTTTTAAACGACGATTTAATTCTATCCCTTGTTACCTTTCTCGCTGCAAAAGCTGCGATTGTAGAAGAACCAGCATAAATGTAGGGATTGAATTTGGCAGACGATATCAATGATTTAATTTGTTCTACAGCTAAGCTATCATTACTGCTTATCTTAACAGCTATATCTTTAACCTTTGACTTTAGTGACTCAACATTTTCTACAACATCATTAATGAAACCATATCTGACCGCTTCTTCAGCCGTTATCAATTCTCCTGTCAAAGCTAGGTACGACACAGCTTTAGAGTTGGCCATCATAAAGCCAACAGTGGAGGTTATTGGTGGTATTAAGCCCCATTTAACGGCCGTAACGCCCAACTTAGCAGATTTTACCGCATAGGCCAGGTCGGCAGCATATATCAGATCGAACCCTGCCCCTATAGCATACCCGTTAATGGCTGCGATAACGGGCACTCTGCAGTTTAGAATAGCTTTGATGACCCCACCTAGTCCTTTATACAAATAATTCCAGGCTTCTTCTACGTCTTCTAAACTCGAGATCTCATTTAAGTCAACACCTGAAGTGAAGTACTTTTCACCGGCTCCCGTTATAGCGACCGACTTTGCGTTTTCATCTTTACACGAACTTTCGAGGGCCTCTTTTAGATCAAACATGTCTTTACTTCCTAGAGCATTTGCATATTTTTCTCTATTAATAATAATCCAAACTAGAGGATAATCCTTTTCAATTTTAATGTTTACATTTTCACTCATACTAATCACCCACCATAGTTAAGGTAAGATAGTCATATTTAAGCTTTCTTTCTAAATCTTTGTTTTATTTCTTGCGTATGTTCCCCTAGCATAGGAACAGATATATTTGAAGCTAGCTCTTTTCCATTTATAGTTGCCGGCTCTTTTATTTGTTTGATATCTCCAAAACCTTGATTTAGCTCAAACAGGACATAGTTAGCATAGGGATCGTTAAAGACTTCATCAATGTCATATACAGGTGATGACGGTATTTTAGCCTTTTCAAATAGGGATAGCCAATACTCCCTGGTATTTCTGCTAAAGACTTCTTGCAATATAGATATTAATTGGTCTCTGTTTTTGACTCTATTCTCATTAGATTTAAATCTTGGGTCATTAATTAATGAATCGAGTCCTGTCACTTTGCACAACGTCTCCCATTGCTTATCATTACCTATCGCGACAGCGAACCATTTGCCCTGAGAGTCCCTAAATGCCTGATAAGGCGCGATGTTAGTATGAGCTGAACCAAGCCTTTTCGGTTTCTCCTTGGCTATTAAATATATCAGATGTAAAATTGACATTGAAAACAGCGCGCTATCATATAAATATACTTCCGTGTAAAAAGGTCTTATATTTGAATATAGGCCTGCTACAGCGTATAACGCGGCGAAGAGACCCGTTATGATATCAAAAACCGGGAAAGGAACTTTTATTGGAGGATCACTTTCGATACCGGTTGTAAGCATAAGGCCGCTCATAGCCTGTACTATTAAGTCATAAGCAGGTTTGTCTCTATATTGGCTGTTTGGTCTGAAGCCCTTTATGCTTACATATATTAGATTTTTATTTATTTTAAACAAGGTGTCTGGGTCTACACCTAGTTTCTCTCTAACCCCCGGCCTATAATTCTCTATAACAACATTGCTTTCCTTAACTAAATTATAAAGGATTTCTCTGTCCTCATTGTTTTTTAAATCTAAAATCACACTCTTTTTTCCTCTATTAAGCGAAGCAAAGTAAGTACTAAGCCCATTTACTATCGGAGCGAATTTTCTAGCCTCATCACCTTCCGGAGGTTCGACCTTGATCACTTCAGCACCCAAATCGGCCATAATCAGTGTTGAGAAAGGGCCAGCTGCGGTATGAGTTAAATCAAGAACTCTTACACCCCTTAGAGGTAAATAATCGTTATCCATGAATACGATCGCCCATAACAAATAGCTAGGAGGCCCTTAAATTTTTTATAAACTTTTTGTGATTCTAAAACTAGGTTCTTAGTAAGGTATAAGCCCTTTTCTTCAACTCTCCTTAAGTCAAGGCCAAGAGTTTAAAATTAAAATTTGTCCTGCGCTAGCCCTGAGAGGGCTCAGCTGCTTGCGCGTCGCCGCTGTTGACGTGGGCGGCACGTTCACTGAC
>Ga0081473_149959_pt1 | contig 10265 bp, 10 predicted proteins | sample CisSprmetagenome_FD_70977 | JGI IMG/M metagenome (GOLD analysis project Ga0081473, IMG submission 70977) | Hypoxic/sulfidic aquatic microbial communities from Cistern Spring, Yellowstone National Park, USA v2 (version 2) | ecosystem: Environmental > Aquatic > Thermal springs > Hot (42-90C) >... | reverse complement strand
ATTCTCGGCTTAAACTCCATTTTACTCAGTATGTCCTTCTCAATATCAATACCTGGCGCGTATTCCTCAAGTACGAGACCCTCATTGGTTAACCTAAAGACTGCTCTCTCCGTTATGTACACGACCTCCTTACCCATCTTAAGGCCGAGCTCAGCATTAAAGCCAATCTTGTACGGCTTATTCACAAACTTTATTATTGGTCCATCAACTAGTATCATAAGCCTATCATTGTTTATGATGATATCCCTCTTACCCGCAGTGAATGCACCCGCAAAATACAATCTTGGCGAGCCATGGGCTACTACCGGAAAGCCGCCAGGGCCTGTAACCCTCTCCGGTAGGAAGCTGGGATTAACGTCACCCCTAGGACCAACCTGCATGAAGCCTAGGGATGCCGCATCTATCGCACCACCTTCATATATTATGAATTGGTCAGGCATTGGTATTATGGCCTTTGGAGATATTGCAACTCCAAAATCATCATCACTAAGTGCCACACCTCCCCACGGGCCTGACTCTATTGTCATAACTATGTAGTCCTCTAGTTCCTCATTCATTATTACCCTGGCTGCTAAGGCAGGTATGCCAATACCTAGGTTCACTGCGATTGGTCTGCCCAATTTTTCAATGAGACTAACGAACTCCAGCACAACCCTCCTAGCAATTACATACTCAAAATTCAATTTATCATTACTAGGCAGACACACATTGCTTAGCAAAACACGACCACATACACTTGGATCATACCTAATACTGGCTGATTGTGTATGGTGTTCTGGCGGTGATAATACTACGTAGTCAATCAACGGACCCGGCACATGCACATCCCTAGGGCTGATAAACCTACTCACGTATAGTACCTGAGCAAAGACCCGACCTGGATTTGGTTGAGCCTTAACAGCCTGTGCTATTGCTAAAACCGAGCCATATATTGCCTCCTCACTCATTGATAAATTACCATACTCATCAGCCGCACTACCACGTACAAGACCCACATTGGGCTTTGGGCAGTTGTACAACAGGTATTCATCACCATTAATACTAACCACATCCACACTACACGTCTTTCTCTCCCTGGCTAGGTCATTAAGGTAAACGCCATCCTGCCTAGGATCCAGGAATGTGCCAAGCCCCACCTTCGTAATTGTGGGCGTTCCAGATGCTGTATTCCTAAACCATCTAGTGGCAACACCTATTGGGAATGCATACGCCTCAACCCTATTCTCAATAACTAGCCTTTGCAGGTTTGGTGCAACACCAAGAAATGTTAGCATAAAGCCCCTAATGAAACCGAAATCATTATCCTCAATCATCAACTTAGCCACGAGATCAAGGGCGCGATTCCTAGCCGCAGGTAAGGAATCAGCAACAAAGAATAAGTCCCTCGGATGACCAGTATTTCGATACGTTTCATAAAGCTTTAAGAGTAGATACTCAGGCGTCGTAGCCATGTTAAAGCCAGACACCGCAATGACAGATCCATCCTTGATGAAATCCAAGGCATCATTAACATCCACAACCTTTCTCATCAATTAAGAAGCTCGTAGGTTTGAAATTTAATACCTTTATAAAGATGCACTTTTTGCATATATGCTGGACAAATTACATGCGAATAAAGATATATGAAATTAAACAAATGAATATCTGGAGATTCATGGAAACCAGGACAAAAAAGTTAAAAGTCTGCGATGTACAACAAGACCTGCGGGGGTGCCCGAGCCAGGTCAAAGGGGACGGGTTTAGGTCCCGTTGGCGAAGGCCTGCGTGGGTTCAAATCCCACCCCCCGCACCAGAGATTGAACATCCTACGAATCGTACTATGCATACCTTCATGGGCATTCGTGCATACTAATCATGATTGTCATTGTTGCTTGATGGGTATGCATATGGTTATTCCGTGGTAGTATTCGTAGCCAGGCCCGTAGTCACTTAACTTGCTAAGGAGTAGCCCCAGGCACTCCTCCTTCACGTACTCCTCCAGGACTTCGTACCCCTGTCTCACCACTTGTTGGAATAACTCTATCGTGATATCCCTGGACAACCGCCTCTGAAGTACAATCATTGTTCCAAAACCCATATTAATTAAATAAGGAATAATGGGTATTAACCACCGCGAGGGCTTCGCATCGACAACCGCACTGAAATACGTATGCTCAATCACCGATTGGATGAGACCACGGATGCCGGCGCGCACCCTCTCAAACTCAGGTGCGTCTCGCTCCACCTCAGGAACCCCGACCCAGGACAGTAGGACATTATATATAAACTCCCATGGATTGATATAGAATACGGCAAGAAACCCGGTACCACTTGGTGCCTGATACATTAACGGTATTCTATACTCTAAAATATGGTACTTCATTATTAACGAGGACACGACACTACGCAAGTCAACGCCAATCTTTTGGATAAAACCAGGAGCGATGAAGGCAATTTCAGGATATTTCTCAATTATTTTTACTTTGTTTTTCTTATTTTTACCGAATTCGCCCAATACAAAATAGGGGAGCGCCCTTTCGAAATAGGCCCAGCTATCCTTTGTAAATTCGTACCGTTCATCCTTTTCAACGATCAATCTCTCTTTCCTGAGGTACGTAAGATCCACGTGCACCCTAGTTCTGGACCACAGGCGGTCAAGGGGGGCGTAGTACTCGTGCTTAAATATCGTGCTTTTATCAATCCCGAGGAACCATGCTAAGTACACCGTGATCGCCCCACGCACACATTCCAGGGGATGATCTATGCATAACTTATCATCGGCCATTCACTGGTGAGCAGCGTAAACGCATTTTATAAATTTTTCAATTAAGGAGAAGTACGTGAACCTTTAAGGCACCCTTCGGCTTGCCTTAGGGAGCTCCCCGCATCGGTTTAGACGAAAGCTTAAGCTGACGCGAATTACGATATCCTGACCTGAATGTCCAGCACACTGCTTGGACAAGTTAAGACAATACCGATGGCGGGAAGAAGAATCACTAAGGCAGGACAAAGATACTTAATCTACCTGCCAACAGAATTGAATGAAATATGGCGCATGCTCCATGAAAAGAAGGTGGAGTTGAACGTAATAATCGAAATCCCTGAAAAGGGTGAAGGACAATGACCATGCCATTCAGTTCCAAGACGAAGGAGGAACAGAAAGAAGAAAAATATTGTGTTCAATTAGACAAGAGCCTTTACGAGTGGTTGAAAGAACTTGCTCCGTACACAGGCCACGTCGCGCCGGATGGTTTGGTCTCGGCCATTTTATGGAATATTCGCGGACTTGTGGATGCGGCGGTCTTCGCCGAGGCTATGAAAAGAGAGCAGAAAGATACTAAAGACGCAAGTGGGAACAGGTGACGGCCATGGCTCTACCATTCAGTTTCACAACTAAGGCTAGGATTAAGGGCATGCTGAAAGCGGGGCAAACACAAGACGGTCGCGTCGTATTAAGACTCAGCGTTACGGTCGACAATACCGACTACGTACTTAACATTGTTGGTAAGGAGGGGTTGAATGCCGAGGAGATAGCTAAAGAACTCGTGAAGCTGAAGATAATTACTAAGGAGGGTGATGAGTGGGTAATTGAAATACCAACGTGGTCAATGGCAAAGGCTAAGAACGGCGTTATTTGGGTCCACTGGGAGGATTATGAGAGATTGAAAGGCTCGAAGACCATGGCCTCTGCGTAGCATGTAAACCAACACGACCCACTTCAAAACCACCCCCGACGGGGCGGGGGCGTAACCCCGCCTCGCGGGAGAGGGTGGCCCCCGTGTCGGACAGCAATGAGACTAAACAGGGAATTATAAACCAAACTCAGGATGTTAATGCGTTGGTATCTGAGTTTCTGAAAGAGGTAAGTAAGCGGTCCTCTGCGCAGGGCTTCGAGGTTAAGGACGACGGTATTTACAGGGGCGACAAAATGGTTATCCCTGTCATTGTCGAGGATATGCAAGTAATCGATGATGTCGGCGGAATTAGGTACAGCGTAAGGTTCAGGGCCACCGTGCCATCCATGGAGTTAACCTGCGAGGGTGACCTCGACGATGTTTACGAGTGCGTCAAGAGTCAGGTACCCATCCTCAACAGCCACGTCGCGAGGAACGCGTTGATGCACGCGATCTACACCTGGCTCGACAAGCACGGCACAAGACAGGCCGAGCAAACCACGGCAATGGATAAATTCAATAAATTAATTAATGATATATTAGCAGTCGCCCAACTTACGTACTCAAGGCTCAAGCCTTCGGTTGAAAAGGTGCCGAGCAGCCCAGCGGCGCTCTTCGGGATAATTGCCGAGAACCCTGCCGTAACAGAGGCGATACAAAAAGTGGCGTACGGGGCGAAGGTCACTGCTGACGGCTTGCTCTGTGTGCCAATAGAGACCTTAAGGAGCATGGGCATAAACACTGATGAGCTGGAGGCATTAGCGATAGATTACAAACAACTCACCGAAACCATGAAAACCCTGGAGTTCAAGACAGCCCTGGAACTACTCAGCCTGGACTTACAGGAAAGCCAGGCCGAACTCACAATACAGAAATTAACCAATGCACTCAAGACAATAGACACCAAGGACCTAGAACCCATAATCAACAGCCAGGACAACACCGCCAAGGCAATCAAGGCATTAATGGGGCTGATACCCATAAAGCAGAGGATAAGGACACCACAGGGCAGGACGCTCTGGGCACTATGCCTAGCACCACCACGAGTTGACGGCTCTCCGCCATGAATGACAAGCTTCATACTTCTTATGAACCCACAGCCCCCTGAGCCTTGCGATTGTTGTTTCAAAACGGATTTAACCACTTAAAATATGGGAAAAGGGATATATTTTTGGTACTAAGTTCATTTTAGTGTCTCGGGAGGGTGTGCCTTGTAGTGAGGCTTGGCGGTTTGGCGCTGATGAGTGTGAGGTTTATTGGTGTCGTTACTTTGAAAGGATGGGTTACGATGTGGGTTATTATGGTGGGAATAACCCTGGGTTTGATATGTTGGCTCTTAGGTTTGATAGTAGGGGTAGGCCTATCGAGGTAATATACATCGAGGTAAAAAGCGGCACAGGCGCTCACCTAACCACAGCACAGCGCGAACTATACGATGCATTTAGCGGTAGCCTAGGTCTCAGGATGGGATATAACTGGAATGTTAAGGCCAGGTATGCAGTATGCAGATGCGACTGCGATTATAGAGGAAGATGCAAACCACTAGGTTGTGAATACGCATAGCACTAAATGGGGATTAATCACCAGGATGCGGATAGGGAAAGATAAAAATTAAAAATAACAAATAAAGCACAATCTATTGACCAAATATGCCTAAACCCGAGGAGATCCTCGACTTCGTGATCAGAACCAAAGCTGCTTTAATGCAACTCAAGGGAGAGCTAACGAGAAAAAACCATATGAGCGATCACTTATTGATACATACATTAACCAGTTAATGTTTATTTTAGACGATATAGAGAGATATGCTCGTTACCGTGATATTAGAGCTGTTCGTGATACTCTTTCGCGCTTCCTAAGTAAACTTCATGTTTTCAGTAATGAATACCCCGAACTAACTGATGCGATTGATGCTGTCGAGATTCAAGCCTTAATGAGCGATCCATGATTCATTAGACATATCATGGAGACACAAGACGCATCCATCGCTTAAAACGCACCCTTATCCTCAACATCCGCGCCCATCTTCGTGCAAGCCAGTATGTGTACACACTCCCTAATACTTATGAGCAGTATGAGCAGAAGAGTTTTAAAACAAGCGAAATTGTTTTTATCGAAGTTAACAACGTCACATGAAGTGCACGGTAATCACGGAGGTAGGGCTGGTACATGAAGTGTACGATATACATAGAAGAGTAAGTTTTTCATGAAGTGCACCCCCTAGCATAGAAGTGGGTAGCAACCATGAAGTGCCGACAGCCCGCAGAGGATGGCGAGGGCATGAGGCACAACACACAGGAGGTGGAGCAAGGTCATGAAGCGAATTGGAATCATAGAAGGCGGGTAATAAGCATGAGATAAGAAACACAGCGGCGCCAGACACGCATGAACTACCACACGAAGCCCCCACAACCCTCCCATCCCCAAGAGACAAGGCATTACATCCCACGAGGAAAGCAACTACGACGCCAATGCAGACCAAACACCAATTGCTGAAGAGAAAGAAGCACGTTACGGTGCAGACCACGGTGCACAACACGTTGCAAAAACACATGCAAACTAAAGCCTTAGTCTTCACGTGTTGGTGCAACGTCAAGTGCACCGGTGGGTGCACTGGGCGGTTGAAATGCGTGTTCTATTCCTCGTTGTTTTTCACGTGCCGTAGGCATGGCTCGTGCTTTTTCGTGGGTGTTGAGTCAAGTCATCGCTTGACTTTGTTCTCAATAACCGTTTGCTGGTGGTGCCTGTGGTGAGGGTGTCGAGTGAGGTTGTTGAGGAAGCTGAGTAGTTAAGTGTTGGGGTTGATGTAATCGTAATATTGATGAGCATCCGTGAATTCTTTGGCAAAAGGTTTTTAAATACCGCCGTGTATAGTAAAAATTAGGCGGATAGGTATGGGTGTAGGTATGGAAGAAAATAGAGGGGAGGGTCGTGAACTGCCTCAGTGGCTAGCGAGCGTGCTTGTACCTGGAATGAGACAGGGATTAATCGTAGTTAATGACCCTAGGGAGGCCGAGGAAGTCGTGCGGGTTTTTACGGCGATGATTGTTGGTAAAGACCCGTATAGGATTGGTGACTGGAGACGTGAGTATCTGAGTATCAGTAGGGAGGAATTCCAAGAGGAATTGAAGCTATTATCGATGCCATTACTTATTGAGCAGCCGTTCGCGAGGGCCGTGAACAGTGAAACTGGGGAGAGCTTTGTTGTTGTGATGAGGAGAATCATAATAATTAACCTTGCACCGCCCAATGGAATTATCGTATTCGGGCAACCGTCAATCGCACTGTTGGTCAGCGATGGCAACAAGGCGTACTTTGGATACAAAGGCATTGACGTAAACACTGGCAATAGGATTACCGTGACTGTAAAATCAATAATCACCGATCATGCAACTATACCGTTTACGCCAGTGGTGGCTCGCTACATTTTTGTGGGAGATGTCATTGAAGCTATCATTGACAGCAATGGGCAAGTTAGGGGGCTGAAAGGTTAGAGTACTATGCCTGGAGTCTTGGATTCATAGGATTAATGCGCGTGGAAACAACTTGTACACCCACGGCAGAGATAGCATTATAGGCAAGCCTACCCACAAACAACGCAAAACCACCACCAACAGCCCTAACACCAACCCTACCAGACCCAGCCATACCTAACTCAGGGGCTTCCTCAGCACGAGACAAACCAATCCTGGAGTCTCAGGTCTCGTAAGGACTTTCCCAGCAAAGTCCCTGCTTATCCTGACCCACGCAACCCTCTTACCCAATTTATACGATATGAAGAACTCCTCAGCAACAACCTCGAAACCCCTCTCAAGCAATTCAAGCCTCTCAATGTCATACTGCCTCTCACCAGGGACAATCCTAAACCCCCTACCTGCAAACGGTGTCGTTATTATTAAGTAACCCCCAGGCCTCAGAGTCCTGTGTAATTCCTCAATAGCCTTAACATCACCATCAGCATCAAAGCCAACCTGCCCATAAACGGGCAAACCTATGTGCTCTATCGTCGAGACAACCACAACGGCATCAAAGAAATTACTCGGTAATCCCGTGTCACGCACATCACGCTTAACAAAAACCATCCACCTCGGCTTATACGGATAATCATTGATGTCCAAACCCCACACCTCATAACCCATGTAAAGGGCAATGAGTATCCTCGGCTTACCCGTAACCGCTCGCTTTACAAACACGTTTAAACATACTTGCTAATTGAGTATCTTAAAACTCCTCTTGACATATTAATGGAATCGCTACTCTTTTCCAGCTGTATTTTCAGGCTCTTTTAACTTTTGTTCTCCACATTAATAGGCTAGTGCTGTTCTAAGGAGCTTAATATCTCTTCGTAAACTTTAACTTGGTTTAATATATCATCATAATTAAATATGTATGGAGAGTCCCCCTCTACGTGGTTTTTAAATATCTTTATGTTTTCCGTAAATTGGTCTCTCGGTACTCTCCCTAAGATGTAGTCTAGCCATAGCATTGCATAGTACCTGAAGCTAAGGATGTTCTTCGTGTATTTCCAGTTGGAGTTGAGTTTGGCAATGATCTTGCCTACAGGGTTTACAAGGATGTATCCCTTATCACCCTCAATAATCATGTATATGTCGAAGTGTTTCGCGTTATAACTCACAATGATCCTACCTAAACCTCTCTCACCTTTTAATAACGCGTGGAGCTCGTCGTATTTCTGCCAGACACTTCTAGAGATCCGGGCTGTAGATACGGATATTAAATCCAATTTTCCTATAAGACTCTGTAAAAGGTATATTGGGTGTGGTAGGACTTCCCCGAAAACACCTCCAGGTAAACTCTTAAGCCAACCACCCTCAGGGTTTAAAATGACATCCTCAGGAGCATAGACAACGACGTCAACACGCTTCAATTCACCAACAACACCCCTCTTAACGAGGTCTCTAGCTTTAACCATAGTTGGTGTAAATAGGAGGTTTGCAGTAACACCGAGTTTAACACCCCTAGATCTAACCTCATTAACGATCTCAACAGCGTCAGAGTATCTCAATACCAGAGGCTTCTCGACAAAGACACTAACACCCCTCTTAACAGCCTCTAAAGCAACTTCTTTATGTGCTTGAGGAGGTGTACATATACTTAAAACATCGAGCTTCACTCCATTAAGCACATCCTCTACAGACCTAAAGGAGTATGGTATGTTATGTCTATGGGCGAAATCCCTAGCCCTATCCTCAATAACATCAGCTACAGCTAAAACCTCAGCACCAACACTCCTCCAAGCCTTGACATGGTAATTAGCAACAAAACCACAGCCAACAATACCAACCTTCATACTAGTCTGGCCCACAGATAGTATTTTTATATTTAATTCATTGAGACTCCTATACCATAACATTGAACCTCTTAAGTATCTAGGTATTATGTAATTAACCAATAAATCGGTCCCCTTATGCCATGATGGTTTACTGGCATAAACCATAGTGAAAGTACTAGGCTTATCAAACCCACACCTAAATAGTTCAGTATCAGTACCAAGGGGTACGTACATCGATTTTAAACCAAAAATCCTCAATAATTTATAATCACGTAAATTTAACACATGCATCGATGCACCCTTTAAATATGCAAGCAATGTTTGAAGGGGAAATATTAAATCATAAACGACATGGCTGGGCTTTACAGGATTATCTATTGTTAATGGCGCATGAAGTCCATAAATAATATTTTCAAAGCTTTTTATTAATAGGGTTGTGGAAATGAGGTGAAAGCATTAGCTGGTGCCCACTCAGCAAATGAGTAGTCTCAGTGAGGGCACTCAGTGAGTACTCCAAAACACCACAACACACAAGACGAATCGTGGTTTTAGGGGACCATGTTAAAGTAACCAGAAACGCAATGAATGCAATTAGCTTACTTCCAGATGCAGTATATAATGCCGTAGACCTTATTACCTCTTACATCGCATTTGTAGTCCCTGCCCAGCACATTCAGCAAGTCATTTAATGACTTATTGACGGCGTATGGGTGGTATTCGAGGATTAGCTCTCTGAATAACCTAACGTGCTCATAATCATTGAGGATTACGTCGTATTCGCAGCCCTCACAATTCATCTTAAGCACGGCGTTATCAATATCAATATTGAACCTATTGATTAACTCACTAAGCGTCACCGCTGGAGCAGCATTGGGGCAATCACCAGGCCTATGGTATATGAATTCGGTGCTACTGGTATCAACATCCTCAACGCATACCTCACCTGGCTTACTAGCCAAGCCAGCATTGACTGGGATAATCACGTTCTCCATGTTATTTAACTTAATGTTCTCAAGCATCTCGGCAAAGGCACCAGGGTGAGGCTCAATGGCTATTACCTTCCTTGCACCTTTTAGGGCGAAGTATATGGCTGAGTCCCCTATGTAGGCGCCAACATCAACAACAACCCTACCCTCAACGCCTAATGGTTCATACTCACCGTAATGAAAAATCTCAATGATGGTGCCATACATATGCTTAAACCTCGCATTACCCCTGAACCAGTATTGATTTATTGAGTCATAAACCCAACCGAGCACTTTAGCGTAGGTCTCGGCATTAATTAAGTCATTAATATTAGTAATCTCCATATTGTTTAC
>Ga0081473_135837_pt1 | contig 10277 bp, 22 predicted proteins | sample CisSprmetagenome_FD_70977 | JGI IMG/M metagenome (GOLD analysis project Ga0081473, IMG submission 70977) | Hypoxic/sulfidic aquatic microbial communities from Cistern Spring, Yellowstone National Park, USA v2 (version 2) | ecosystem: Environmental > Aquatic > Thermal springs > Hot (42-90C) >... | reverse complement strand
CGGCGGCGCCCTCTCTATCGGCGGCTTGGTCGGCTGGGCTGGCTCCACCAGGGGGAACAGCGTAAGGAGCCTCTTCAGCGTCTCCTGCGACGGCGACGTGGCGAGCGATATGTGTACGTCCCTCACCGCCAGCCAGTTGTCCACGGCCTTCAGAGCGTCTGCCAGGACCTCCTCGGGGCTTGCCCCGGGCCTCGCCCGCTTGACCTCGTCCAGCGCCACCTTGTAGAGCACCTTCATCGTCTCGACCAGCCTGGCCCACGGCTCGCTCCTGTCTATGGGGAGTATATAGTGTATAAACACCCGCTTGCGCGTGGCCGACTCCCTCCTCTCCACGCCGTAGACTGCGAAGAACGCCGCGAGCCTCTCCGCGAGCTTCCTCTCCTCCTCCCTCCCCTCCTCTCCCTCCGTTATCCTCAGCGTCAGCCTGATGGAGAGACCGTCGGTGGTCTGCTCCACGGTGAGGCCCTTGATGTCGGACAGGTCGATCTCGCTGAACCACCTCCACACCACTTTCCTCGCGAGCTCCACGGCCACGGCGTCCGTCCTCGCGAGCTCCTGCGCCGCGATCTCGACCTCCCTCGCCAGCTCCTCCGCCACCTCGGGCCTGCCCCTCTCCGCCGCCTCCTCCGCCACCTCCAGGAGGGCGCGGGCCTCCCTCGCCGCCCTCCTCCTCGCCGCCCTCCTCTCTGGCGGCTTCCTCAGCCTCAGCCTTATGGGGACCCTCAGCTCCCTCGCCGTCTCGTAGTACTGATACGCCAGCCTCCTCTCGCCGAGCTCCGCCAGCTGCTTGATGTACTCCTCTATCGCCTGGGCCGTCTCCCGGCTCCTGTCCGCCCCGCGGCGCCAGTCGTCTAGGGCGGAGTCCAGGAGCGACACAAGCGAGCTGACGTCGGCCTCCGGCTGGGCGTACCTCCGCCTCACCTGCTCCAGTCCCTCGAAGAAGGCGTCTGGGGAGACGCAGTCCAATTCCTCTGGGTCGAGCTCCTCCGGGTCGAAGCCGGACTTCGCCAGGGCCGAGGCGACCTCCCTCATCCGGGAGTAGTCCCCTATGTCGTGGGGGAAGCCGCACGCCTCATATGCGCTCTTGATCCTCTGGCATATCTCGTCGGCCGTCCTGTCCTTGAGGCCGCAGGTCATTCCCCGTACACAGACGCCACCGCCTCTATGAGCTTCTTCAGCTTCTCGATCTTCTCCTTAAGCCTATTTCTATCCGTCATGGCCATGTCGTGGTATGTACCCCCGTTAAAAAGATCCTCGCGTCCCTCTACTACATAGTGGAGGTCAAGGGCGTTAGGGACGTGGAGAAGATAATCGCCGCCGCCAGGCGGGCGGGGATAGGCGACATAGCGCTTGCGCTTGTGGGGGCCGGCCATCTGAGGTGCAGTCGGACGGGGAAAAGGACTATATGCTATGCCGACGGAGACGCCGCCAAGGCCTACTGGGAGTGCAGTCGGGAGGGCATGCGATCTTGATCACGTCGTGCCTCTTCTTCCTCACTATGACCTCGGCGCGGCCCGCCTCCGCCGCATAGTTCAAGAGCGCCTTCATGAACGTGAGCGCCGCGGCGCTCGGATGCCGAACCGCCTTAGGCACCACGTAGCCAGCCGCGGCCAGCCGTCTCTCCAGCTCCTCCTGGAGGGTGCGCCAGGTCTCCCGGTACACGGCCAGCCTGCCAGGCCATATGTACCGCAGCCCCATGCGGCATGCCGCGCACGTCAGAGAGTCCACCACGGCGTCCATGTACCTCCGCATATGCTCCTCCGTGGCGCACACTATGAGCACGTTACCCGCAACCGTGCGCGGCAGGCCCATGTGCTGAAGTACGTAGAACGCATGCGTGTGGCTCATGCCGGTCATCGCCATGATGTCGCCTATCGTCAAACAGCCGTGCCTGTCCAGAAGCGTCTTTATCATCTCCTTACGGAGCGCGACCTTGGTCGTTTTCCCCCGCGGCATGGCATTATGATACCTAGAGTTATTAAATATTGCCTGCGGCGAAAACGATAAAAGCCATGTAGATAGTAATGACCATGTTGGTATCATACGGCCTGTTTGACGGCGAGCTACCGCCGACCCTATTGACGTCGCTGTGGCATAGCGGCTTTTCGGCGAGACGGAATCCTTTTGCATTGTGCTACTACTCTCGTTATCCATCGTTAAGAGTCTCCGAGGATGAGCGCAGAAGGGCGTGCGAGTATCTGCGCCAGTTTGGCAGGACAAGGGAGGAACAAGCGCGTCATTACTACCTGTGGGCCCAGACGGTTCCTAAACCGTTTTGGCGCTACTTCTCGTTGTTAAGCCTAAGCGACTTCGGCGAGATTGTAGCCGACATGGTTCCGCCGCTAGCCGTGGCCAACCTCTTGAGACATCTAGACCTGTACAGCTACTTCAGAGACGCCGTGGTGCTGGACATGTTCAGCGGGGTCTGCGGCTGGCTCATGGCGTTCATGTTCTTGCCGTCACATTACCTACCGCGCAGGTGGATCGCGGTGGACATAGACGCGAAGCGTCTGCAGATATGCCGTCTCATCAGCCGCGACGTCGGGGTAGACGTTGTGGCCGTTAGGCGCGACCTGTCCAGACCGTATACGCCAGGTGGCGTAGACGTCGTGGTGGGTAGCCCGCCGTGCCATGAGTTCTCTGTTGCGACCGTATCGAGACGGCGGCGCGTTGAAGACGGCTTGGCCCTCGTCAGGAGCTACCTAGAAGCTGTTGATGTGATCAAACCGCGCTTGGCTGTAATGGAGGAGGCTACTACTACGAGCGAGTCGCCTGGGATGCTGGCAAGCATGCTTGAGCGCCACCGCTTCAGCTATGCCTTTTTCGAACTGCGCGACCTTGGCGCAATTCAATACAGACGTAGGAGATTGATAGCGTGGAAAACTGTAGATCGTGGGCTATGATCGTCTTCGTCCCGGACCCCATCTCCTCCTCGCCCTCCCTCAAGTTCGGTCTCCTCGCGACTCTGTCGTATCCCGCGTCTCGGCGCGCAGAACTGCTGATGATCGACGTCGGAAAGAGGGCGGCGCAGATCGGCGTGTCCATACACGACTACTACAGGTTTGCGTGGCGGACGGCGGCGCGGACGGGCGCGTCCGAGGTGAGGGTCGTGTTCCCCGACTCCTTCTGCGACCCCGCAAGGACGCGCGAGCTGTTCTATCGATTTTTACACATGACGCGCAGGCACGACTGGATCAAGATGTACGTCGCCCACAACTTCTGGGAGACCGAGACCTACGACCCGCCTCCTGAGGCCGACATAATTGCGCTTCCCGCTAGACGGCAGTGCGGTGTAAGTTGTAGCAGGTCGCCCGAGACGTGTGCGACGAGGATCATCAACTTCTTGGCATCGCGCGTCGAGGACAGGCCGATACACCTCCTCGGCCCCGCGTTGAGGACCCTCCGCCTGGTGCTTGCGTCGCGCCAGCCGTTCAGCTCCTTCGACACGATAGCCTACAGGCGGGCGGTGGACGCCGAGCTGAAGTCGCTACAAGGAGGGAAGTGGAACGTAGAAAAAGGGAGGGAGACACTGTTCCTGTCTCGCTGGTTAGAGAGGGCTGGTCTGAAACTAGACAAAAATTAGAGGATTCCGCCCTCCCACATCCTCATTACGTGGACCTGGTCTTCCGTCTTCTCCTTCTCGATCTTCGAAAGGATCATCTCTGCGAGCCTGCGGGCCTCCGAGCGCGTCAGCCTGATGATGCCCGAGGCGTAGCACTCCTCCCTCTCGCCACACGCGCTACAGTCGCATTCGGCGTCTACGAACTCAAGCACCACGTCGCTCCCCTCCCTCCTCACGTACACGTCCAGGGCCTCGTTTGGGGCCAGCTGCCTGTCCTCGCTCATGCCCTCCTCGTCGCTATGGCCTTGACCACCCGCAGGATGCTTTCGTCGTAGGGGTTGCTCATGGCGACGTACTCCGTGCTCGCCACCAGGCTCCTGACGCCGCTCGCGGATATGGTCACGATGACGGTTGGCACGCCGCTACCGGTGAACTCGAGCATGACCTCCCTCCGCCTCACGTCTGCGGCGAAGCTCAGATTCTCGTGGTCGTAGAGCCACGCCGTTACCGACTTGACCGTCCCCGCAGGCGTCTCCACGTCGTACTCTATGCGCTTCTTACTCACGACGTCCGCCGCGAGCTCTATGGCCCTCCTGCAGAGCGCCTCATCGCCGAGCTCCGCCTCGCACTTTCTTACTGTCGCCTCCAAAATCGCTTGGAACACCTTCATACCTCGATCACGGCGTAGAAGCGGCATCCCTCCGTCACCGCTATCACCTCATCGCCTGGCCTGTACTCCGGCATGCCGATGGATATGGGCACTGGCAGGTTGTCGAGGTGCAGCTTGCCGAGACAGATGCGCGACGCTGGCGACACGTTGACCACCACCTCCGACGCCGTCTGCGCCAGCTGCGCCGCCTCGCCGTCCTCCAGGCGGATCAGCATCACCGTCGTCCCCTCGCCCACGGCTGGCTCGAGGACGTCCACCGGCCTGTCCGTTATTATTATGCGCCTCCTCTCTCCGGCGGTCATCTTCCCCTTATCGTCGGGAACTCCTCGTCCGCAAGCTCCTTTACAACTTCCTCGCAGTTGCCGCCGTATTTCTCTATTAATTCGTCTATCACCCTTCTAATTAACTCTGACACCGGTGCCTGCATCCTTCTGGACAGACAGTCGAGCATCACCTTCTGTCTCTCCGAAATGTGTAGCGTCAGCATGTATGGATACCTCTTTATCCGCCTTGCCGAGGCGTTCGTTGTTTGGGTTGGGTTTGTTTGGGGTTCCATGTCCCTCTAGAATACTTCTGTAATATAAATGTTATCCCTCTGTATGATTGGAGCAACTGTTAAATACCTCCGTTTTTCACACACACATGCAGGACCTAACCGAAATAGCCAAGGAAAAGGTGGAGACCATACAGAAGGCGCTCGCCGAAGGGAAAAGGGTGTGGCTGGGGCGTACACCGGTGAGGAAGATAAAAATGGTGACCTCGCTGACAGGTAAATCCGCTGTTGTCATCATAAACGACAGCAAAGTACTTTATTTATCAAACTTCATAAGATACGACGTAAGAATAGAATGAAGCAGAGCAAAAATAATGGAAAGAAGGCATGCCTGGACATGTGTGGCGATGATATACGCTGTATGATGCTATGTCTCCAGTGATCCACTGTTTTTTCTCGGGCAGTTGTATGTTATAACCATGCCTAGGCCCTTGAAGAAGGTTGAAGTAATTGAGTCCGGTCCAGGCTTGGTGCTGGCCCGGTTCTACTTCGACCGCGCTTTGGCGATTAGGTATAGGGCCGAGGTGGACGGCGCGGTATACACGGCCACTTTCGCGGTGTTGCCAGGCGCGTTCTTCATACGCGTCGCCATGCGCGGCGCCGAGGGCCGCCGCGAGATGGTCAGAATAGCGAGGCTGGTCCCCGAATATTTGTGGCAACTCGCAGACATAATTAAGTCCATAAAGAGCCTCTGCGACTACAAAAAACTTGTTCATATGTTGGACAGCGCCAAATTCTGCCACATAGACCCGCCCGACGTATATATACTGTGTCCCAGCCCCGAGCTGTGGGAGCCGTGTCGCTAATGGTTTTTAAGTTTGGGCAACGCATCTTTTTAAGGGGGCATGAAGATAATATAGGCGGGGTTAAGATGAGCCCCCCTCGCGGGGGGCAGACCGCAGGCCCCGCTCCACCGGGCGGGGCACATTAAGCAATGAAAATTCGCCTGTTTATAAGCTTTTCTCAGTCGAACTTCAGCACGGCGGTCTTCCCGCGTATCTCGAGCTCCACCTCGTCGCCGACGGTCGGCTTGCCTAGCTGCTCATACTCCTCGTCGCTCAAGCAGAGCGTCGCCTTGATTTTGCGCTGCCTCGGCATGACGGCGCTCAGCATCTGTTGCACGAACTGCTGCACCTCCCTCATCTCGGCGACGGCGGCTGGCAGGGCGAGCGGGACCTCTTGCTCGCGGCCCACCTCGACGTTGATGCAGCTGTCGCTTGGCCCCCGATTCACGCTTAGGACTTGGTACATGGCACGTAGATTTCCGTTATTTAAATACATGACGGGGCGCGCCCGGACCGGCGGAGGCTTGGAAGGCTTGGCAGGACCGGCCCGGGCGCAGATAGAGAGATCTCCGTTATTTAAAAGTATTTCTGCGCCGTCTTCGGAGGCGCGAAAGCGTTAAATATCAGTAGTTTCTTTTAACCATGCACAGGATATCGGCCACACAGATTGTCTTCTACATCCTCTACTTCGGCGTGGCCATCTGGGCGAACAGCTACGCCTTTTACGAGCTTGCGATTTCAAGCGCCAGTTTAATCAGCAAGTTCCTGGTATTTGTCTTAATTGTCTTGTTCGATATGTACGTCGCATGGAATTTTACAGATAGACACTATAAGATCAGGATGGCTGAAATTAAGTACAGGATACTGATGGCGAAGTTCGAGCTTGCTGCAGCCGACGCAGAACTGCGGAATAAGGGCATGTTCTCGGACCAGGGACAGTTGGTCGGGCTTGTGCACGATCATATAAAAATTGCCAAGGAGCATCTCGACAATGTCTAAGGCCACTGGGCGGGCGCGCGCATACTACGACCGGCGGGCCGACGTGCTGTCTATCGACATCCGCGACGGTGAGCCTCGCCACGTGGTCGTGGGCCGCGGCACCTTCGTCGTGTACGCCGATGATGAAGGCATCTATTCAATCGATATTGAGGTGGAAAGCTGGGACTCAGATATCGATATTGACAAGCTCATGGAGCTGATGAAGGTGGAGATCCTTTAGCCTCAGCTCTATATTTCCGCTCTTTTCGACAATTGTCGTATGTAATATCTCTATTTGTAGAAGTGAACTGTTATAAGCTGTCTCTCTCACACACGCATGGCCGACCTAGGCCAAGGCGCCCCCACCGGGGGCGGGGCGGGGCAGGGCCCGGCAACAGAACCTGCCCCTAGCAAAGAGGTATTGGTGCAGAGGAGCGACAGGGAATTATATAGAATGAGGACTAAGTATGGCATTGAGGTCGTAGACAAGCACTATCCGCTCCGTGGCTATGGCAACTACTGGGCAAATGCAATATATATAAGAGATGACGGATATTTGGAAATATACTACATACACGACAATTGGAACGGCACGGGAGCGGAGAGATACGTCGCCGTCATGTTGAACGATGAAATGGCAAGAAAAATACGCGACAGGATAATGGCCGTAAGGACGTTCAGAGACTTCAGAAGCCTATATGACGAATTGCTAAATGCGACGTATTGCAACGGCGAGGACGGCGCATACATATGCGAAGATGATGACGATGACGACATATGATATCTAACATAGATATAGAAAACGGCAGATTGAGAAGTATCGCGATAAAGACCGACGCGTTGGAGTTCTCCTATTCGTTCTATGAACAAGATAACGCGGTCGCGTTGCTCATGACCAGGAAGCTCGACAGCGAGCATAGGCGCACAATAGACGCGTTCGTGAATCCCGACGCCGCGAGGAAGTTGATAGACGCCTTCGTCACCGGCCAGGCCAGGGGAGAAAAAGAAACTGTCGGGGGGCTGTGGAAACGCGTGCTCGACGTTGCCGACGCCATCATTAACGCTAACGCCAGCGAGACCGCTTCGGTGCGTATCGGCAACAACATTGTCAGGCACAACGGAATCGTGGTCACGTTTGGCTACGAGCAGGAGAATGACCAATATCGTGTGTTCGCAGACGCTGAGTGGAAAGATGGTAAATTTACGTGTCGCGCATATGAGCGCGACGTGGTGCAACAGCAAGACGTAAAGAACTTGAAGTACTACGTTCAAAACGTCCTGTTCTTTGTAGAGCTATGTCTGTAGAAAAGGAAATAGAGGAGACCGTGCTGAGGATGTTGCGCGAGCGGCGGGCCGAGGAGGCGCTATTACGTTTCTGCTCTCCTCCCTAGTCCCCTTTTTCCGTCTCTTCTATGTCTCCTTTGATATCTACAGTCGTATATCTATAGTAGTATTGCGGCTTTTCGACAATTGTCGTAAGTATTATCTCGGTTTGTAGAAACGCATCTATATAAGGTCTCTCTCTCACACACGCATGGCCGACCTAGGCCAAAGCGCCCCCACGGGGGGCGGGGCCAGCGGGGGGCCTGGCAACGGAACCCCCGTAGTACTCAGGAGACAGGTTAGGGTGGACGCGGCTGGGACGTTCGAGCAGACTTTGACAATAACGCCGAACGAGATTTCGAAGCAAACACGGGGAAATAGATACTACGCTGAGACAACCATAAGGCGGTCTAGATTGAGCAGCTTTCCAGCAATCCACTACTTGCACGGTGTAGAGAGCGAGGGGAACAATCACTGGCGTAGCGTGATGATTATACCAACCGAGGCCTCGCAGATAGATGTGATATGGCAGAAGATTAAGGACTTCGACACATTCGAAGCTGTTGCCAAATGTCTGCATGAGGTGTGCAACCGCGGCGGCGCATGTAACGATGTCGTATGCGACTTGAGTGTATGTCTGACGCTCATGTGCGACTTGAAGCCATGCCTATGAGTGAAACCATGCCTATGAGCTGGTGCGAGAAGCGTAGAGATGAATATGGAAACCGCCACGACGCCATTAGTGGATACCTGCCTCCGGGGTCTATGTGTATAGATGAGTCGGGCGCTAATTACAGAAGCCTATGTTGCTCTGATGGTATAGCTGTATATTGCTATACAATAGACGGCGCAGAGTCATACTGTACGACCGAGGATCGCCGCGAGTTCGTGGAACAATTTATCAAGAGGTACACTGAATTGTTGACATATGGAGCTGAGCAACATGGCGCCACAACAATACGTGCCTTTCAAAGATACTAACTTTTAAAAAATCAAATATTTTTTTAAAAAATCTAGGGTGGCAGGCAATAGCTGAGAGAGTTCTGTTTGATCCTCTTAAGTGCTGTGCCTAACCTGCTGGCGTCATACGTAGCCAAGAAGTGCATAACGGCAGCAGCAACGTCGTTGTCGAATAGCGGACAGTCGTGCGTTATACGTATGCCGCGGTATGAGTAGATATATGTCCACACAGCGACGGCGGCTGCATAGTTGTATGTCATAGGACCAGGATATACGCCGTAGTCCCAGGCGTCGGAGTCGATTAGCGTGTAGTAGATCCTTTCGATTACCGCGTAAAGGTCCTGACAGTCCAAGGTCGCGTCGCACTTAGACATTAAATCAAGGACGTACTTCTTCAGCATGCTTGTGTCGAGGTCCAATGCTATCGCGACCATCCTGGTATAGCGCATCAAAAGCTCTTCGTGTATCTCCAGCGACTCCGTCTCGGTTTTGGTCATGTGTGTGAGAGAGAGACGGGCTTATATAGATTCTTTTCGGCAGCTGTCGATATTACAGGCGGAAAAAACGGCGCAGAGAGACGCGGCGAGGGGGGCCAATAGAGATGCGGACCAGGACGCGGCAACGTGGCAATCAGAAGCTGGGACGGAATAGGACACGGGACGTGTCTTACGTAAAGAAAAGCGAAAAGAAAAAATAGGGATTTAACGCGGCGTACGGCAGTAAAGTGAGATGTTCTCGCCGGCAAGCTCCTCTATTTTCTCCGTGGCTCCGTCGAGGTCTTCGAACTCGTAACATTTCAGTTCTTCTCCCAATTGGCAGACAAGGATACTGTGTCTGGCAAGCACCACAAAAACGTCATCGACGTAGTTGCCATTGGAGCTGACTTCGCAGTACGTTAACGCGCTCATAGCAGGAACCGGACTTCATCATAGCTGTATCCATCGAGCCACATTGATTTGACACGGCTTATAATTCTGTCCACATCAGGAGAGCTACGCGCGTAGATGACCCTCACCGACCGCTTCCCCGAATTACTTTGTAATAGAAGCAGAGCGACGTCAAGGTCCTCAACTCTGTAGGTCCACCGACCGTGTCGCCCGGTCCTGCTGTATTCCCGCCATATCGGAGTAACGACCCGGACCTCCTTACGATCCACCTTCAATCCTAGAGGCAGAGTTAGACCGCCCATGGAGGTCTCTCTATACTCCAACGTCAGCCGCTGGCTCTCGGGACTTTGATTATCCGAAGTTTTATTCTCGGTCTGATTCTTTATTTCGGACATGCCCGTGTGTGTGAGAGACCTTATAACAGTTCACCTCGACAATAGTCGATATTACCTTAGCCTCCTTCTTCGGAGGCCGCCGGAGACGGCCGATCGCCGTAGAGCGTACTTTACAGTAGAAAGAAAGGGGAGGGAGTTGATCGCCGTTCTGGAAAAGGGAAAAA
>Ga0081473_135146_pt1 | contig 10331 bp, 18 predicted proteins | sample CisSprmetagenome_FD_70977 | JGI IMG/M metagenome (GOLD analysis project Ga0081473, IMG submission 70977) | Hypoxic/sulfidic aquatic microbial communities from Cistern Spring, Yellowstone National Park, USA v2 (version 2) | ecosystem: Environmental > Aquatic > Thermal springs > Hot (42-90C) >... | reverse complement strand
GGTGTTGTTAACTTTGTTCAGCCGAATGGCGCATTGCAAAGGGTGGTTAGCCTAACCACCAACTACGGTTCATTCCCATTGAACACAAGCGGCGTATCAATCATGCTGGTTAACCAAACCACCACAGTAACCAGCATCACCAGCGCAGGAACAATAAACACCGCATGGTACCCAGGCGTAGGCAGTTACAGCCTAACGCCAGGCGCAACCTGGTACCTGGTTCAAGCCACGTCACCGTACGGTTACGTAGGCCCACCTGTATTCAAAGGTTCGCTACCCTCTATCTGGTACATTCAGCCCTCTTACGGCAGCGGCTTCACGGCGGCCAGCAACGCCCTAGTCAAGGTGTTTAACCTAACCAGCGGCGCACTGCTTACATCAGCCAACTTCGGCAGTTTCCAATACCTCTACCTGTACCCCAACGTGTGGGGTGTTTACATTAACGCCACTGAAATATTCCCCAACCTGCTGCCAACCTACAACGTCACGGGCTTCTACATGACTACTGTGCCTAAGAGCCCAGTTAACCTGTTTGTGACTGTTACTCAAACGGCCCAGAGCCAGTGGAGTGGGCAGGTACTCACTGGTTTAATCAATGATTATAGCGGTAATTGGCTTTGGCTAAACGGCACACTGTACGCAGGCATCGTGGCTGGGCAGTACAGCGTGGATACTTTTGATGTGCCAGCTAACTTGATTAATACGCCAACGGGCTTCGTGTTCTATGACCCAAGCACAGGCAGTGAGGCTAGCCTAGTCACCAACCTAGACCCGTCAACATACATCACGCTGGGCACCTTCGGCAACACGTTGATTAAGACGCTTTACACCATAGGCTACACGGCTAATGCACCACAGCCGCCACCGTTAATCGCACCACCGCCAAACGCCCTACTCAGCCTTGGTGAAACAGGCTTCGGGCAACTGGTGCTTACAGGCGCCATTGCGGCGGTGGGCATCTACATCATGAGTAGGGTTAAGTCAGCCTCAATAGGCATAATCATAGTAGGCGCCTTAACACTGGGAATAGGCGCACTACTGGGCGCAGCGTCAATGCTAGCAATAGGCATAATAATGATGGCTGGCGGAATAGCATACAGGTACGTGAAGGGGCAGTGACAATAACCGAGAAATTTAAAAACCAGAAACCCAAAACACCCACACACCCACACGCGTGGGGGTCAGCCCAAGGACGAGCTCATCACCCCCTCAGGCTGACCCCGGGGGTCCCCTAGCCGCTCAGGCCGGCTGGAAAGCCGCCGGTTCTTCTACAGTAAACAATACGGTTTTTAGCGCCCTTCCCCTAAATTCAAGCAATGTTCATTGTCCTGGTTCACAGGGGGCAACACAGGATGTTGATAACCAGGGACAGTAGGCTGGGGGACATGGAGCTTATGACACAGGGCTGGGTTAAGGTTCTTGAAACACCAAGTTTCAAGGCCGCCATGCAGTACGCCATGCGTAATGTTAATGAGTACATTGTCGAGTGGTACCTTGAGGACATGGTTACTCATTACAATCACTCACGTAGGCGCCCAGGGCAATGAGTAGTGGTGCTATGGCAGCCACTGCAGTGAACACCACGTAGGCATTGGTTAATTCACCAACCCTGTAACTGGGCAGTACGCCAACTGCACCAAGCATGACTAGGCTACTGTTAGGTAACCTGGGGAATACGCCCCAAGCCACCAGGTAACCACCCTCATAACTAGCAACCACGCCCTGTGAATCCTCTACTAAACCACACACCTCAGCGTTAATACCAGTCAGGTAACCCCTCAGTGGAATGCACCTAACGGGTATGTAGGTTCCGCTGCCTGGCAGTAGGAAAAACGTAGCGTTACTGTGCAGAAGCGCATACCTGGCTATCACGTCCCCTATCGGGTTGGTTAAGGCTAGGCTAATTGGCGTAACCACGCCTGGGCAACCTGAGACATCACCAGTTAGAGTATTCCCAGCCAGGTAGGCTAGGCTAGTTACGTTGCGTACTGGTGGGCATGGGTTACTGATGTTCATAACCCACTGCACAGTGCCGTTGCCGTGGATGTACACCACTGCAGTGACGCCAAGCAACCTAGCCAGTTCAGTGAACATGCTCCAATTGCCCACATACGGGAATGTGGCGTTTGGCGGGTAGTAGAACCTAAGCCAAGTAGGCGGGTAGTACCCGCTGAAGGCTAACTCAGGTGAGTCAGCTATGAACACGCCGCTTAGCGGCACCCTCAGGCTAAGCCTGTTAACCTGAACACCCAGCGGCGCAGGGTGCACGTCACTGTACAGCACCAGTACGCTGACTAGGATTAAACCAGCCAGGGTAATCCACTTGAATGCTATCTGGCTCCTGTCAACGTTAACGTACTGAAGCATGAGTAGCACCAGCGGCGCAGCGAAATTATGAAACCTGATTAACGTGTGGAACGCCGTGAAGTGCATTAGGAACGGCACGCTGTAGTCTAACACCCCAATCAGGTACGGGTAGGGTAGTAGGGTGATTAGGAGTAGCATTGCTAATGCAGGTGGGTCAATCAAGGCAGGCGCCTGGATAAGAACCAGCAGCCAGAATAACAAACTACCTGCGAAGATGATTGGCAGCCAGGTTAGGTGCGTGGGGATGTTGTAGTCACCAGGCAGGTAAACGTTAACCAAACCAAGTGGATTCTGGATGGCGTAACTCCACCTCTCGCTGAATGCTATTGCATCACCGAAGACGCTAACTGGCGTTGTTGAAACGTGGGCGAGCGCCACGTACCTCACGCCGCTGAATACCGCTAAGCCGATTAGCAGAGCCAACCAACCCCACTCAATGCGCCTATAAACAATTAATGCAATTACTATAGCCAGTAGCAGCATCAGGGTGTTGAAAAACACGGTGTATGGGAACGTGAACGCCAAGCCACCCGTGAACAGTAGAATACTAGTTAGTAGTTTAACACTACGCAGTTGCCTGGCTTCCAACCCCCTTAGCCTATGCATCAGCATGAGCACCACTGCAGTGAAGCCAACCATGAGGCCCCTCTCCGCACCATTAAACGTTGCTATCAGGCTGGGTGCTGTTGCAAACAACGCAACCAACCCCATCCTCCTATCCATACCAAGTTCACCAGCCAACTGCATCAACGCCACTGCGTCAAACACCAGGTTAAACACGAAGTCACCCGTGACGTAGCCGTAAACACCTGCGCCGATAACCCTAGCCACCCATGCTAACGGTGCCGATAAAACGTACTCGGGGTAGATTGTAGTCAACGGGATGTTGTCAACTGCGGCTAAACCTGGGTGAAACAGTTGAACCAAACCGTAGGTGTAGGTGTAGAAGTAATCCCAATCAACACCAAGCCTAGTGTTAAGCAGCGCAACGCCAATAGCCCTAACAACCACCACTGCAGTGGCTCCAAAAACCCACGGCAAAGCCCAAACCCAAACACCCCACTTAGGCATACGTGAAGGTTAAGCAATAGGATTATATCCCTAACACTCACTTAAGGCGCAATGAGGATTAATGGTGACGCCCTAATCGGCTTAGGGGTAGCGGCAGTGTTAACGGCTATTCTGCTATATATTGCGCTGTTTCACACTTACCCACAGTTAACCTGCGCCTACGTCACAACCCATTACATTAACCATACACTCACGGTGCTGGTTAACTTCACATGCAGCGGCAGCCTATACGCAGTATGGGACGTGAACGCCAGCAACTGCATATACAATTACAATGCATCCCAGCAACTACCCACTGTTACTAATTCACTTATTTCGTGGAGCAGCTACATAGCCTGGAACTTCACCTTCACCTGCACCAAGCCACCGAGCAACGTCACCGTGGATTTAACAACACCCGCAGGCGCAGGCTACGCCCAATGCCACTACATGTTAACTGTCCCAACCAACACCACAGCGGCAGTCAAGTGCTAGCAGGGTCAACGCAAAGCATGACTATTATGCGCAATGCTTCAACCTCACCAAATGGGTCATCAATGGCTTTCCTAACCGCATACTTGGCAACATCATCATCGTTGATGCAGTTCAAAGCCTGAATAAGCAACACACCGCTAAGCCGCTTCCTGGCAATCCCCCTAGCCTTAGCCTTAACAACCTCTAAATCCATGAACCTGGATTTAGCGGAAACAGCCACAGTGTAGTTGCGTACAGGTGGCTTAAAGGCATTGCCGTTAAACTGCATGATTGATTTAAAAACAAGCACCCAGCCTAATCAACGTGCTTAGTAGGTTTAGGCTATACCTGAGGGCTATCCAAGGCGCCAGGGTAATGTTCAGGAACTGGCTACCCGTCTTAGCCAAGTTCACGATTCACAAATTCGGGTTAGCCAACGGTGAAGTGACTGTTAAGTGCCGCAACGGTGGGGCTATTCAAATGCCGTTAAGCACCTTAAGAGTATTGCTTTACGCATGGAAAATTGGACTAACGGCAACGGTGGACTGCACCACAGGCAGGGTGATTCTGCTGCACCACGACCAAGTTGACGGCGACTTCAACCTCGCAATCACGCCCCTAGACAGGTTAACCACCGAGGACGCCGTGCCTGATGCCGTGAGGAACGGTTGGGTTTTCGACGGCACGTACTGGCGCAGGTACATCAACGGCAAAGGGGTGGTAACCTTCTGGCACATGTACGGGCCATTGCTAGAGGTCTTCGACAATGGCAATTCAGGCACGTGCACGTTAAGGGAATGGACGTGGTTGACGTTGGGGCGTTTGTAGGCGACTCCGCTATTTACTTCACACTGAGGGGTGCGAAAAGAGTCATTGCCGTTGAACCCCACCCAGTCGCCTACGTTGAAATGCTTGATAACATCAGGCTAAATAAACTAGTGAAGGTGGTTATCCCAGTCAACGCTGGCCTAGCGAGCAAACCAGGGAAAATATGCATAGGGGATGTAACCGTAACAAGCACGGTAACCACCCGCTACACGCCTGTTGGCCACGGTGGCGTTGACTGCGATGACGAAGCCCCAGCCGTAACACTAGGGGAATTAATAGAAAAATACAGTATTCAGCCGAGCGAGGCCATCCTTAAGATGGATTGCGAGGGCTGTGAATACGACGTAATCATGAATGACTACGAGCATGTTAGGCTATTCAGGGAGTTGATTTTCGAACACCACGCAGGCCCAGCGAAATACAACCTAGGCGAATTAATGAGCAAATTAGCAGTTGACTTCCACTGCATGCGGGTAAGCGGAGACAGGCATGTAGGCGTAATCCACTGTGTACGTAAAACAGTCATTATTTGAATTTTGAATAAGGGTGTTTCCCCCTACGGTAGCGTTATCCCTAGGAAAACATAGAGGACGTATATCATCGCCACTGCCTGTATGAACATTAGGATTGCCGTTGCCGCTGCGGCCAACCCAACCATGCCCGGTAGGTTACCTGCCGCATTAGCCAAACCCCATGCCAGCAGTGGGCCTCCTGCGATTACGCCGATTATGAAGTTTGCCAGTAGTACAATGGCGTCAATGGCGATTATGAATATGAAGAATGCGTACAGGTTCGTGAAATTCAAGCTACTCACGCTTTGCGTGAACCTGTACAGGTAGTTCACTAGTTGCGGGGGTGCAAAGTAGGCGTATGACGGTAGCTTAATGCCGCTTGCAGTCGCCGCAATCACGATTACACTGTCCAACGCAGACATAATCGTCATGAATATTGCGAATTTCTTCCCAAGCTCATACAAGCCGGGTACTGAGGACACTCACCACCACCTACGCATATGCGTATGCGTAAGCCTTACGCAACTCCCTCTCCATCCTCCTACCAGGCTTAACACCAATCTCAGCGAGCGCATTAGCCACTATTTCGTAGGCTTCAGGCATCGGCACCCAGTCATGTTGGAAATTCAACGCAATCAAGTAACGCAACCTGGATGCAGCCGTGTCACGGTCAATAACACCCTCACGGTAATCCCTAAGGATAGCATCCACTAGGCAGTACAACTTCTCCCTACCCCTCTTCCCCTCACACTCCCTGTAAACAACCATAACCGTTAACTGTCTCACGGAAATTTAAGCTTATGCACATTCAACAATGGCGGCGGCTACAGGCACCCGCTAACCTTTTAAACACCTGAAAGGTTAGGGATGACGGTAATACTTTAAAAATATAGGCGGGTGTCTAAACTGGGGATTATATGCAAACCCCACCCCAGGTTCAACCACGACTCACGGATGACGTGGGTAAAATCGTGAAGGTTGTGGAGAAGTTCCTAAGAAACAGAACCATGAAGGCACTTGGGAATTGCTTCTCGTTTAACCCCAAGACCGTTGTTGATGAACTTGGCCTCTACATGGTACCAGCCTACATCAGCGTGATTAAGTACGTGCTGAATGTTGCAGTCGCCAATAATGCACTGTTAGTACTCACCGGCTACCACAGTGACAGCAACCGCTACCTGCTATGCAGGGACTCCCCACTGTGGAGGAGTCCAGAATTACTTGAGGAAATGGTACGCAACTACGAGAGGAATCCACCCGTTGAATACTGGGTGGAGTTCCACAACCCAGGCGACGGCGTATGGCTATACACAACCAACGACGTGGCTAACTTCGACGCAATATACAGGGTAATCCACAGCGTGATTAATGACGACGGCGTGAGGGATATTCCACGTGAGACAGCACGCCGCCTAAGTTCAATGTACAGGGTGCAGGTAGAAGGCTTAAGGCTAATCCTAAAGCCCAGGTAAGGCACAGACAGCGCCCTAAACCACATTAAAATCAACCTTAATTCTACCGTTACCATTAAAAACACGCCTGAGTTTCTACGCAATAGGTATGGGTGAGGATATGGAAAGTGAGTTGATGAATAAGGGTGAGAGTGTTTTCGCCATTACCCTCATTGGGGTCATAATTAACATGCTAGCTTTTTTGATACCTTTTATCATACCTCACGTCTTCACCCAGTACAAAAATGTACCCAGCTATGCCGCATTTATTCTATTCCTTAATTTCGGCGTTTCAAGTGCGCTTTTCCTTGACAGACCAAAGCCCCATGTGGATAGCGGAGGGGAGATTAGGTTCAAACAGTTGGCGTTAACCGTAGGCGCCGCCATATACTTCGCCTTCATGTCAATGGTTATTTTAGCGCTCTGCAATATTCCCCCATTCAACACCCTCGGTGTGCCACCATTACCACTGAGTATCCTAGACACCATCACCTTCCTCGCTACCGCTATCTCATATGCAGCAACACTTTCCTATACCTATGAACTTGCATCATACATCACATAGCGAAAACAGGTAAGGCACAGAGAGTAGGCTAAAACTTTCAAAAACAGTGGTGGCGTTTTTCTCACTGTTTTGTTTAAAACACCTGCCTTAGCCTGTTCCACACATGGGTGTTTACTACAATAAGGGTTACATGTACGAGGTGGCGCTTGTTAGGCTGCTTAACGCATGTGGATTACGGGCGATTAGGACTCCGCATAGTGGGCAAGCCAGCGGTTTCGACGTTATTGCTGTGGGTGGTGGGCGTGCGGTGGCTTTCGAGGTTAAGCACGTTGCAAAGCCACGAACCGTAGCCCTAACCGAAACCGAGTACAGCAGGTTCAGGGAGTTTTGCACCAACGCTAAGGTACCGTGCTTCATCGCAATCCACGTCAGTTACCAAGGGTGGAGACTCATACCCCTGGAAACCGTGGCAAACACCACGATACCGAGGGATGTTATCCTGAATGCACAGGAATTAACATGCGAAACAATATTGAGTATTTTAAAGAGTAGTGAGGATTGTTCTAAACCCAGCCCTCAATGATTATGATTGCTAGTGTTGCTGCGGCTTCACCGAGCAGTATGGCTAGTAGTGTGAGTGGTGTTGGTTCACCCCCACGTGTGAACCAGGTGTAGTCAAGTAGCCCAAGCACTGTTGCTGCTAAGCCAATTGGGATTAGGACAAGCATCAGGTGCATGCCAGCTAACCCACCTGCAACACCAACAACCGTCAACGCAACACCAACCGCAATCATGAGGAGCGTAGGCAACAGGTCAAGGCTCACGGAGCCACCACCCCCTGTAGGCTTTGGCAGTACAGTTCGCATAGTGACCATTTAGCGGGGTAGCGGGCTACCCACCAGGCGAATGCGCATGCAACGGCGATTGCAGCCGCTATACCCGCTGCGATAGCCATCCAAAAATGCACAGCGGAAGTACCCCTGCTCCCCATAGACAGTATTATACCTAGGGGCACGAGTAAGGCGTTTGCTGCGGATGCTACATTCAACATTGTTAAACTAGCAAACGGAGGTATTGTGCTTAATATTGAGAGTGCTATGCTTGAGGTTATAAGCACCATTCCAATAACCCAATACGAAAAACGCACCTTAACCACTGCCCACCACCCATTCTAAAATTGTAGCTACCGCAGCGATAGCTACCAATTCCACGGTAACAGTAATCCATAATAGTATTCTGAATATTAACAGGATCATTGATGAAGCCTTCGAATTCTCTCCACCAAGGAATTTGTGAAGCTCCGCAAGGCTAAAGAAGCCGGAAACAATGTTTGTACTTACAAAGAAACTGAGCACATAGAAATTCGCCCATGACCATGTAATGGTATTTGTGGCTACCTGTGTAGTAAACTGCGACAAGAGAATGTACGAGTAGGTCAATGACGCAATGTATAATACCGTGCCCATTACCAAATCCGTTACTTTCGAAGACCACGCCCTACGCATCGCCTTAGCCATTACCAATCACCCCAGTGGATGCGTGAACGTGAAGTATTACGGGTAGTAGTGGGAGTAGGAAGTACATGGATAACAGCACAATGAACAGTATGAATAGTACTATGGCTAATTGAAGCATTGAGTCAGGTGTCATTGTTTTACGCTGGTGTGTGAACCGAAGGTACTCAAACACGCCAAGCGGTGTCGCCACCAAACCAACGGGGAGGAATATCCACTTGGCTAATACTAGTAATGGGTTATTCGCATTAATAACCACACTTAAGATAATCATCATTATTCCTATTGCGGCGATGAGAACCGCGAGCCCAACCACAAACCCCTCTATGAAAAACACGACTGCATGGTCAACAATCTCCCTGAGTCTACTCCCTTTACTCCCCCTGCTCCCCATCGCCACCATCCTTGGTTTTTCCTTTCTCTCTCAAGATTAAATCCCTAATGGCTATTCTGATGGCTTCGCTCCTGGATGGGTACGCCCCAGTCTTCACTAGGCTGTCTAACTCCTGCAGCATCTGCGCAGGCAAGTGCACGGATATCAACGCCATCCTCTTTCCCCCAAGTGTCTTAGGCATATTGCTTAATGCGATACACAGGTATTTAAGCTAAACGTACGTGAATCATACCACCGCACCCATTAGGTTTATTTAACAGGTTAACCTGAGACGCCACGTGGCTGTTTTCTACGTTTACCTGCACAGGAGGGAGAGGAGACTATTGGTGACTGGCAGGCACCCACCAGGCTCGCTACCCAGCGAGGAGTGGGAGCTTGTTTACAGTAGCAGGAAGTGGAGGCAGGCATACGAGTACGCAGTAACCCACTACCCAGACTACGTCATCGAATTCTTCAAAGAGGAAATGAGAAACGACCCAGTTTTAAACATCTGCTAGGTTTTAGCTTTCACCACCACCAAAATAGGGTTTGTTGCTGCTGTTGCTGCTGCGGTTTGCGTTGCTGTTGCTGCTCCTGCTCCTCCCCCAGTATTTCCTCTATGCCACCGTACACCTTGAAGTCGTAGCTAGCTGAACCCGTGTCACTCTCCTCCTCCATTGTGAAGAAATTCCACATGTAGTTGATGGTTCTTTCATCATACCCCCTAGCCCTCAGGGCGTTAGCCACCGATTCAAGGTCCTTGTATGATTCGATGTAATCTCCCCTAGTCGTTATGTAAAGCACATCGTACCCGTTGATGGTGCGTATAATGTAGATGCTGACTAGTTTCCCACCCGTCTTCCTGTCAGGCTTCTCCTTAACAGGAGCCGTGGGTGGGAAGTTTATCAAGTACTCCTTGCAGACGGGTTCAAAATCCTCGTCGAAGAAGTCCGCTACAACTTTGATGTTCTCCAGCTTCCTCGGGTCAATACCCCCGCAGTCATTAACCATGGTTAAATGCACAGTAGAACCACATTTAAGCTTACACCCATTCTACCATCATTCTCCTACCTGTTACGGTTTAAAACCTGGCGTGTGGTGTAAAACTCAGTGGTGGCTACGGGCACTGAGAAGGATAATGCGAATAATCCATGCGTTGAGGAGTGTGTGGATGAGTGTTTCAATCGCCTTATGGATGGTTTTAAGGATACTGAGCCTGGCATTATTGCGTTCCGTTTGTATTAGCCTGCGCCAATG
>Ga0081473_153063_pt1 | contig 10344 bp, 17 predicted proteins | sample CisSprmetagenome_FD_70977 | JGI IMG/M metagenome (GOLD analysis project Ga0081473, IMG submission 70977) | Hypoxic/sulfidic aquatic microbial communities from Cistern Spring, Yellowstone National Park, USA v2 (version 2) | ecosystem: Environmental > Aquatic > Thermal springs > Hot (42-90C) >... | reverse complement strand
AAGCCATCTTCTCTATATCAATATAATCATAATCAAACTTACCACTAATTGCAATATTTGTAACTTTTAGCTCATAATCTTTTGATAATTCAATGCCAACTAAGTTCAATCTTTCTCTTATCTTTTCTATGACAGAAATTAGCTTATCCACATCTTTTAGTCCAACAATATTCATAAGCCCACTACTAAATATAACTACCTTTATTCTTTTATTTTCTTTAGTAAAGTTTGAATATAAAATTAACCCAGAAAATTTGCTAGGATCATACTTTATTGAAATATTTTTATATCTAGAAAGTTCTTCAGCAATCTTTTCCAATGGTAAAAATGTATCAAACTTTACAGTAAAAACACTGTTTGTTATTTTCCATTCAACCATACCATAAATGAAATTACAAGGATTTATAAACCTTTAAGATTTGAGCCCCTGCGGGGATTTGAACCCCGGCTACGGACACAAAGGTCCGCATCGTTCCTGGCTAGACCACAGGGGCTTTATTATATAATATTTAGCTTCAATATTTATAAATCTTAGCTATCATTAATAATCTATGAGCTATATGCAGATACTTAAAAGAATTGAAAATAATGAAAACTTTCAAAAATTTTTTAAAGGATTTAAAAGATCTATATCTAGAAAAACAGTTTTAGACTTTATTAAAAAAAGAATTTTATTACCTAATAGTGTACAATCTTTAGAATGTAATAATACTTTAGATGTAATAGATTTAAAAAATAAAAGGGCTTATATCTTCGTACATTTAGAATTTAAATATGTAGAGGAAGATAGTCCTGATTATTTGTCATGGGAAGTTATGTATGAAGTACGTAAAGTTTTGAAGAATAATAGAATATTTGGAATAAGTAAAAATAGAAACATTATTTTTGTTATTGGTAAAAATGCTATGTTTTTTGTATATTTTGATGAAAGGTTACATAGGCATACTGTTTCATTCTTTATAAACAAAAAAGGCAAATATACATTAGATGAAATTGTTTTTGTAAAATTCTTAATAGAACTAATTAAGAATGGTATTGCCAATGAAAAATGGTTAAATAATATATTATATAGTAATAATAAAAGTTATTGAGGTAAGGCGCTTTTCCAACCCCAAGTACCCTTTACTAATATTTTAGCAAATGTTTCAGCTCCTCCTACTTTCATATCTGCTTCCATATCAACTTTGTATGGATGATCTTTATCTTCTATTATGAAAGATATCTCTAAAGCTCTTAATTTTCTTGCAATCATTTTAGCAAAGGTTCTTTCTCTACCTTTATTTAGATCTGAAAATTTATTATTATCTATTTTTGCTTTAAGTATTTCCTGTTTTATTAAATTTACTAATGCCATAAAGTATTGTATTCTTAAAGTTTTATCAACAACATATTTATCTACATCAAAATCTTGATCTACTATACTTATAATAGCTAATCTATCTATAAAAGCACCAGCTGGACCTGGTTCTAAACCTCTTTTATTTAATTCTCCTTTTAACCACTCTCTCCAATCTTTTAGATAATCTGTTAGAGTTTCATGACTTATTTTATCTACATTACCTAAGAATATAAAGCCAACATCTCTTTTTATAACATCTCTTTCAGATTTAGTTGATGCGCTACCTTTTTCTACATCCCATTCTCCATTAGATAATCCACGCTCTGAATAAGATAAGAAATCATTAAAGTTTTCATTTTTTAGATTTTTATCAAAGGCATCTATTACTATATAATCATTATGAAATATTGCACCTTCAGTACCAGTTCTAGCGTCCATAACTAATCTTGTCCTTGATGGGAATCTACTAAATATATGTATTCTCATTATATTAGATAATTTAGAATAAAATGTACTTTTTCCAGTACCCGGTCTTGTGAATTGTAATACATGGGTATATTTAGTAAACTCATCCCTTATTTTTACTGGAAATAATGATAAAACTCTAGGTATATAGAGTTGCCTTAAAAGCAAATATTCGTCTATATTCATATCAAAAGGATTTATCCCCACAGCACATAAGAAAAAATCAAACCATGTTATACCATATTTTTGCTTTATTTCTAATATTTCTTTAGTTCTCAATTCAACTTTAGCTAAATCCATATATGACTTTACATAAAACTTATGAGAGCTTTCCTTATCTTTCTTTACAATAATGTTTAAGTATAATAATCTAGCTTTTCTAATTTCTTCTAATATATCTGTTAAATCTTTATCTTTTAGGTCAGGATTGTTTTTCTTTAATATATCCTCATTAAATACTACATCAACCCCATTTGTTAACCTTACTGAAAATTCATCAGATTTTGTTATCTTTTTTACTTCAATGACTCTCCCAATAAATTCCATAGATCCCTTTCTTAATAACTTTAATGTAAATTCTCTTTCCTTTTCAGGTTTGCTCCAGTAAATTATATCTATAAGGTTGGAATTCCAATCTTTTATGTAAGGGATGTATGGGCTTATTCCATCAAACTTCTCTTCAGTAATGTCTATATTCTCTGGTATTGTATCCATAAAAATTGGTTCATTAAAGATTTGTTTTGGGTCGTAGTCTGTCATCGTGAGAACTTTGACAACAGAAATTGTAAGCCCTTTAAGAATTCAAATATAATTGGAGGTGCTATAAATAATAGGAATCCGAATCCTACAATAAATGATGCTGATATAACTCCTGCTATATATCCTAAACTTGATAGAGGAGTAACAATTAGATCTATAAACCAAAGAAGATATATTAAACCTAAATACATATCTTGTTCTTCTTCATCTTCTATGAGAGTACCTAATTTTGCTAAAAGTGCTCCTATAAAAGGCACTAAAACTATTAAAGGAGGTCCTATATATTTTATTAATAAAGATCCAATAAAAGAAATAGCATCATATATATTACCGCCAATTAAAATAGCTAAGCCTACTATTAATAAAAATACTATTATAGCTATCCCAATTGTAAAAAGATTATTAGATAAATTTTCTAGTTCTTCTCTTGGGTTTGATTTTTCCTCTATAGGAATTTCTAAATTGGGATCTGCTTTTGTTGGAGCCGTCATTTAAACTTATTTATTATAGGTTTTAAGCCTTTATAAGCTACAAATATAATAGGTGGTGATACAAACAATATGAATAGCAATCCTATTGTTACAGATAATGATATAGGTCCAGCTAAAGCAGCTCCTAGTATAGTATAGAATACAATTACAGTTATAGACCAAATTATAGTTATTAATTCTTTATATATTCTTACATCATCTTTTTTTAATAAAGATCCAAATCCTATGATCCCTGCCATCATAAAGAATATAATAGCAAATTGTGCTATTATAGGAACTTCACCAATAGTATTTTCTAGAATATTACCAATAATAGAGAATAAAGCCGTTAATGGATTACTTAAAAATGCTATTAAATAATAATATAAATAATATAATCCCCATAATACCAATGCTATTATTCCTATAAGTGCAGCTGCTTTTGCAAAATTTTTTAGTTCTTCTTTTGGGTTTTCTTCTTCAAGTAGTTTTGTCTCACTCATTGTTGATTTTCTAATTGTTTTAGTTCTTCTTCAAGCCTTTTCTTTTCTTCTACTAATTTTTGTAATTCCTCTTTTGACATTTCCACAGCTTGACCTATTTCAATCTTTCTTTCTAAAGTTTCTATCTGTTCTTTTAGTTCTTTTATCTTTCTTGATTTATTAGTACTAGCTTCTTTCGTTTGTTTTTCAGCATCAGCTTTATATAATTGTCCATCTATCAATTTACCCTTACCTTCAGCTATTATTTTATCAATAGCTTCCATAACCTCTTTTGTATATCCATCAAATTCCTTATTTACTACTTTAACTTCTACCCAACCATGCTTACTTATTTGATCTAATACCCAGTTGTATATTTCTTCTACTCTCTTTTGGTCTACTTCCTTTGTATCTTTTGATTCTTTTGTTTGTTTTTGTTCAAATTTAGAATCTGTAAATAATTTTATTAAATATTTAGTTCTACTACCAATGGTTATTAAGCTTTTCTTTTTATCATAGTCTACAAAGTTTAATTGCCTTAATATTCTATATGCAGTTCTAAATTCTCTTTCTAATCCTTTCTTTTTAGCATCATTTAATATTTCAGCATAATTTATTGTTTGTTTGTCAACTATATCTTTCAATATTTTGCTTATATAATCTATCGCACCATTAACACCTTTTTCAATACTTTCTTCAGTATAGTTTCTTATATAGAACTCTATCTCTTGTAATCCCTTCTTTAATAATTGTAAATCATTTAATATATCATTTTTTGTAACTGCCATTTTATTTTTCAAATTCTCTTATGCTTAAAGCCTCATCAATCAAGCCCAAATTATTATTTAATTCTTTTAATTGTTGGTATATTAAATACTTTATTATAACATCTATCTTTTTTAGTTCATAATCAGGTGTATTTTTTTCTCCAAATAAATGCTTTTCTATTATCTCTTCTATTTTATTGACTTGCTCCTTGTCCATTTTTCTTTATGTATTCTATTACTTTAGCTTTTACTTCCGGATCATATGCAAATGCCTTAAAGATCAATGCCCTCATCTCTAATACATCTTTATTTAAGTCTAATGCTGCTTTTGTTATTTCCTTCTCTATATAGTCTACATTATCGCTCTCATCAAAAACCATCCAATAATTCTTTTTAGGCCCCATGTTATAATATATTAACATTGAAGTTTATAAACTTTTTGCACTGCATAAACTTTATAAATTTTGACTTACACATATTATAGCATGGATGCAAGCAAAGATAAGATAATATCATATACCATTGGTCTTTTGGGTACGAGAGAGGAAATAGAAAGAATAAAAAAAGCTTTTGATAATCTAAAGCTTATTTTAAATCAGCCTAAGGGAGAATTATATAGAAAAGCATTAGAATGGATTATAAAAAATCATAGTATAAGAGCTGAATTTATAAAATACGTACAAGAAGAAAAAGCAAAGGTATTGGAAGCATCTAAAAAAGAAAAATGGATCCAACAACAATAGTTGAAAAAGCATATAAATTAATTTATTTAGTAGATGTACCAGATTCAATACCTGAAGCAGAGATAATATTAGCAGATGATTGGAAAAAATATATGAAAGAAATTATATATGGAATAGCCTTTATGGCAATTAAAAATAAAGCATACACAACAATACAAGATGTATTAATATTAGATTCATTGAAATTGCTATATAATTTGGATCATAATAAACCTGAAGAAGATATACTCAAAAACTTTATAAAATTAGTGCACATGTATGTATCACACTCATTAAGAAATAGAATAGATCTAATATATAATAAAGATAAATGGAATGCAGTCTACTCTCACCTAAATGAGTTTGATTCATTAATAAAACAATGGGAGTAATAATAGCTAATCTTTATGGTAATAGTTTAATAATTTATAGAGCAGGAGATGAAGATAATAAAGGTTCTGATATTATTTTTTATATCTATAAGAAAGACGAACTATTTATAAATGAAGAGGCCGAAGATATCTCACCTGAAGAAATAATTAGAAGTGGAATAAAAATCATGACTATTAAACAATTAGAAAGAACTATCCTACAAAAGCATAGATTATTAACACAAGATATAGCTGAAAAAACAAATGGAGGAGAAGATCTTGGTTATAAATTATTCAGCTTCCTATTATTGATAAAATTAGCTATTAAGACTTTAATATCCTATGTATATAGTAGAAGTCTTGTAGAGCTTTCTCAATTAATAGTCGGCTTTGAAGATGAAGTCGCATATAATTTAGCTCAGTACTTCCTAGATGAATTAAATTATAGAGTTGGATTCTCTGATACTATATTAAATAGACTAGAGGATAAAAATCAATTTACTTACTACTATAAAAAGTTAAAGGAGATATTAAAGGAAGAAAAAGACCTCAACAAAGATATTATAGATAAAGCATATATGCTATTTAAGGAATCTATTAAAGGCAAATAATATTTATAAATATGAAAAACAATATTTTTATTATGTATATAGGTTTTGATCATACTTGTGAATTTATAAATTATGAGTTACTACCAGCCCGTGGGACAGAGACCCCCATTTTAGTGGGTAAGACTCTAAATTTGAATCATGTCATCACCACTAACGCGGTACACAACGAAAAGTTTATAAATAGAAATAGATTTCTTTATAAATATTTGTTACCAACTGCCAGAGATAAAAAAATTCAATCTCTTCAAATCTCACTGATTTTAGAGGATGGTACCCCCCGGGTCACAAAAAGGTCAATTTATGGGGGAAAGGATGGGGGAGACTTCAGAGGGGGATGGGTACCTGAAAAATTCATACAATGATGGAGATCTGAAACCCCCCACCCCCCTATGGTTTATAAATATATACTTACATTATATTATATATGGGATTCGCAGTGATTGGCAAATTAACAGATAATCTATATATAATAAAAGAGGGTAAGAATTCTGTAGAAGCCAAAGATTATATAGCATATATGAAATCTTCAGAAGAAGCAAACCCTGTAAAGGTATTGGGCTTTAATGAGATTAAGGCTAATGTAAGAAGAGGTCTGGATAGGCTGATAAAAACTCTCTTAGAAGATTTGAAAAATGCAGATAGCAGAGAATTTAGCAATTTCATAGCCTTTCTATTCTTACTTAAAGTTAAACTATATCTAGATTATATATTTAAAAAGGGTTTAGAAGCATTGCCTCTTATAGAAGCTATATCAATAAAAAAAGAAAATACCAATCTAGCATATCAAATAGCTTTATATTTGAAAGATAATGATCCAGACATTGTTTTGCCAGAACCTTATCAAAAAGTATTATTAGATCAAGAGCTATTTGAAAAATTCTTTAAAATTATAGAAGATGTAACATTCAGATCAAATCAGTATATAGTAAGAAGAGCTTTCATAAATTTTTCTGCAGAAATAAACAAATTTTTTCAGAGCTGAACTTTATTTTTTAATAGATAAGGTAATAAATCTCTACTAAATAGAGCCCAATGTTTTCTAAAAGATACTAAAGTATATATATCTATCTCTTTAATCATTTTATAGATTGTATAAGCTAGGAGATCTGAAGCATTTATGTTTAAATATTTTCTTACATATTTTAGGTATATACTTTTAGTTACTTTACTTACTAAATCTTTATAGTTCTTAAGTTCGTCAATATACTTTGCTAAAAATTCATCTATCTTTAATGGTATCTCTATTTTTCTTATTAAAAGTTTATTATCCTTTACATAATAAATCGTAAGGGGATAACTTAATTTCTGTCCTTCAGATAGCAGATATTGCTTAAACAATTTAATAGCCTTATTAGCACTGAGCCTATTTAAATATTGAAAATATGCAATAGATAAATATAGCTTATCTTTTACATCTTTAGCATCTTTTAGGTGGAATTGCAGTTGCTCTTCAAGGGGCATATTTAAAATTTTGGGATCTAGCTTTAACTTCATAAAATAAATATATACAAAAAAGTTTTAAGTCAAACCCTGGTGGGCTCTTTAACAGTTTAGGGTGTGAGCTGATAATTTCTGTTATGGTGGGGCTCTTTTAGTGTATCACGCGTGGGCTTTTTATTAGCTTATATCCGTGGGCTTTCTCCGCCCTTCTGCTTCTCTGTTTTTCTCCTGTTTGGGTAAGCCCTTTCCGGGCTTACCACATGCTTCCCGCTTCATTGAGGAAACTTGCTGTACACCCCCTCGGAGAAGGAGATGTACAGTAGAGGTTTCCTCTCTACGGGCTCTTTGGGGCGCCCCACCCCCGCATTCAAGATATTTATAGCAGCATTATAATCTCTATCAAGTTCTAAACCACATTTAGGACATTTAAATATTCTATCATCTAAAGATAGTTTCTTATTAACATAGCCACATCTAGAGCACTTTTTAGATGTATTTTTTGGTGAGACTTTTATAACCTGCTTACCATATAATTTAGCTTTATATTCTAAAAGCTCTAAAAACTTATGATAATTAGCTTGTAAAATATGTCTCCTTAACTTTTTAGCCTTATTTATTTGTATTAGTTTTTCAACCTTTATATTCTCAACATATATTACATCATAAGTTTCAACTAACCATGTAGTAACCTTATGTAAATAATCATTAATTAAGTTTCGTGCATACTTATAGAGTTTAGCTAATTTAACTCTGGTTTCTTCATAATTTTTAGAGCCTTTCTTTTTTCTTGATAAAGCTTTTTGTAATCTTTTAATTTTTTCTTCTAGTTTATCTAATATTAAAGGATTTTGTATAGCAGTACCATCAGAAGTAGTTAAAAGCTTTTCAATGCCCCAATCTATAGCTACAACCTTACCAGTTTTGGGTAAAGGCTTTGGAGTTATTTCAGATACAACATAAACATACCATTTATTATCCTTATCTAATTTTATACCGACTCCCTTTATTTTCCCTTCTATGGGTCTATGAAATAATACCTTTATCTTTCCAAATTTAGATAATTCGACTCCATCAATATCAATTTTGAAACCACGTTGTCTATAAAATAGATAAGTAAACTTTTCTTTTGGTTTTAAAGAACCTACTTTCTTACCTTTTTTCTTTAATTGAGCTAGACCCTTTAAATTAGCAATTAATTTCTCTTCAACAGCATATATAGCTTTAGAATATATTTTACCTTTCCACAAGCTTTCTAAATCATGAATAACTTGTCTTAAAGTTTTTTCGGTAGTTTTTAGATCATGAGTATCTATTTCATTAACTTTCTTAATCATTTCATTATAAAGCTGAGCTTCGATAGCAAAAATCTCGTGAAGCTTCTTTTCTTGTTCAGGGGTAGGATAAGCTCTGAATTTATATGCAATCATTAGCTTACCCCTTCCCCTACCCATGTTTCATTTATATACTCAAAATTTATAAACTTGCCCTTTGAGTTATGAGATATAGTTCAAAAAGTTTATAAATAGGGGCAATATATATTATTGATGGAGCAATATATGGCATATTGTGTTAGATGTAAAAAGAAAGTACCAGTTGAAAATCCTCAAGAAGTTACTTTAAAGAATGGAAAGAAAGCTATAAAAGGTACATGTCCATATTGTAAAGGAACAGTATTTGTATTTGTTAAGACAAAGGCAGCTCAATAATTTTTAGGCTAATAGACCTTTTTTCTTTAGCATTTCCATAAAATCTTTTATATTCATACCTGCAATCTCTGAAGCAGCTTCTATGGAGATCTTTCCTTTTTGATATAGACTCAAAGCCAATTTCTTTCTATTACTTTCAATCCTTTTTAATGGTTTTAATATTTTTATTTGATCATATAATTTATAATAAAATATTGCAAGAATTTCATCATCTGTTGTATCCTTAAACAAGTCTATAATTTCCTCATAAATATCTTTTTCTTTATCAGATAACAGAAATGGGAGCTCCTTTGAAGATAATTGAAGTGAAATATCCCCTTCTATTAAACCATCAAATTTTAAAGATTCAATAGCTTCAGCTATATTTTCATCAAAAAATATATCTTTATACATAGATGGTCTAGGTTCTAACTCTTCTCTCAATTCTGGGAAATTTAAAGAAGCTAAAAAAACCATCTTATGTAATCTATAAACATCCACCTTATCATTATAAAGGTATAATAATATTAAGATAGCTTTTTCTAAGTTTGTGTAATCTTGATTGCCTAATATTTGATTTATTAAATCCAAAGTATTGCTTATACTATTTTTGTCCATTCTCTTTTAATAAATAGGGAATAAAAGCTATATTAATTAGCCTCCAATGCTTCTTTAATGTTGCAATACCTTCAAGCCCTATCTTTTTAAAAACTTCTATTAAATTATAAAGTGTTATATATGAAGCCATTATGTTGTGTTCATATCTAAAATGCGAAATATATTCGCTTTCTGTAATCTTATTTACTATTTCTTTATATTGCATTAATGTTTGACTTACACTTTTTAAAAGATCATCAAATTTTAATGGTATTTCAAACTCAAGATATTTAAAAGTTGTTATTTTACCATCAGAGTTTATATATTCTTTATAATATTTTATTGCATCACTAACTCCAAAACTGTTTAAGTATTGAAAATATGCAATAGCATGGTAGGCTAAATATTTGATGTAAATCGATGGTATAGATTTACCAAAAATAAGGACATCTTTATAATGTGCAGCTAAAGATTCCTTTAGAAAATTCGGGAGGTCTTTATCAAGATATTTTTCCACTAATTTTAACTTCATATACTAATTCTTTTATATAAAACTTTAAAAAAATAACGGCAATTATTATATGTGGATCCTAAGATAGCCACAAGTCTGATAATAATTGGAGGGACTATTGTAGA
>Ga0081473_130131_pt1 | contig 10390 bp, 9 predicted proteins | sample CisSprmetagenome_FD_70977 | JGI IMG/M metagenome (GOLD analysis project Ga0081473, IMG submission 70977) | Hypoxic/sulfidic aquatic microbial communities from Cistern Spring, Yellowstone National Park, USA v2 (version 2) | ecosystem: Environmental > Aquatic > Thermal springs > Hot (42-90C) >... | reverse complement strand
ACTAGTCACAACACACCATGCAGAGATACTGCACTACGTAAAACCAACCAAGGTAATAGTAATGAACAAGGGCGAGGTGGTGCACCAGGGCGGTGAGGAGGTCGTAAAGACAATAGAGAACATGGGCTACGAAAAATTCTTCAAAGAAATCCTAAAAACAACATAAACCACCCTCAATACACCTCCGAAACCATCTACCCATTAGATATCCAACTAACACAATCACCTCCTATCACCCATTCTTTCAATATTCCTTGAAATCAACCAGGTTCAGCAATTGTACTAAGCAGGCTTCCCCCAACACACTCTTCTTTCAATATTCTTTTGAAATCATCGACGTATATTGTTAAATATGTGGTAGCGTCTGATGGAAATTCTTTCAATATTCTATTAAAATCAACAAGCATTGATAGTTTTGAGGAACTGCCGGTGATAGGAATATATCTTTCAATATTATTCTATTGAAATCATCATTTACTTTGCTGATGCAAAAGATTCTGGTGAAGTACTATACTTTACTTTATAATATTCTATTGAAATCAACCGCTAGGTTGGTTTTTGTTTTTGGTTTTAAAGTTTTCCCCTTTCGTTTTTGGTTTTCGTAGGGACGTGTTTCTGCTTCTAATGCTTATGGTTCGTGCCTGTTCCCACGGTCTGCTTTGGAAATCGAATCATTGTTCCCACGGAATTTCAATTCTTAATTAACGGCTTTATTCCCACGATCCTTAGTCAAAAAACCAAGCATAGAAGATGCACGAGATCATGCACTTCACACGGAAGGATTCAGTGACGCGAATTAAACGTACTCACTCACGAGGTCGTGCAGTGAGCTTATTGCTTATTGTACGATATCGTGTGTTGGCGATTAGGTTTTAGGTTAAGTGGTGAGAATTACAATAAGTGCATAGACCTACTTGGGTGATGCTATGTGCTCCTGTCAATCAGGTCGTGAAGGCATGTTTGCATTGTGGAAGCTCTTGGCGTGGGACTTGCTGGGTTTTTGTATTCGTGTCTGTGGAGGCTTAATGTGATGATGTGGTTGAGTTATTTTTGAGGTTATATTGAGTTAACTGGTCATGAATGGAGTCGACACGAGGGTTTTTAACACCAGTAACCAGGGGCATGCTAAACGACGTGGTCCTACAACTAACAAACACGAAGATAATCCTTAGGAGCGAGGAGAAGGTACTGGAGAGGCTGGGGGTGCCGAGTACGGAGAGGAGGTTCCTAGCAACGGCAGTGGCAGGACTCGCCCACGCCAGCTCCTTCGCGTACAAGTACCCAATATACGCGAGGATCAAGCCAGCGGCGTACCACGCGGGTTAACACAAACCCCTAACCCTAAGCAACTCAACAACCCACCTGGGGACCACGTACCTACCACCACGCTCAACAACAAAGCCCCATCTAACGAATTCACGAACCAATCCATCACTTACGGAACCACCCCTAGCCAACTCGCACAAGCCGCTCACGAACTCCCTATCCAGGGTTATGGTAGCTTAGGCAGTATTATCACAGGCCCACCCTCAACCCTATAGACCGGCCTCGCCCCCACGAGCCAGGCAACCATCGAGGCAAATATCGCCTCAACCTTCGCACCACCAGTCACCACCATGTACGCATCCAAGCCACCACTCACGGCACTGAACAACCTCCTACCAACAACATTCACGAAGGACACCAAGCCACCCTCAACATCACCACCACCAAACAACGGAACCTGAACACTACCAACAACCTCGACATTCGGCAAAACACCACGGTTGAGGCACTCGGCAATGGTCATGGCACACAACCAACTAGCCTTAGTATCCGTGTAAAACAACTCAACCCTAAAGACACCACTAACCAACCTCCTAAGGCCAACCAAGCTACCAAGCTCAGCACAGCAACCCTCAACATCACCGCAGGCAAAGCCCAACAAGGACCTACTCAATGAACCACCCAAACCAAGCCTACCCAACTCACGGTCAGCAACGACATCGCCACCAAGGGCCCTAACAACAACCGCATCCCTAACAACACCCCTATCAACGGCATTCCTAAGCAACGAAACACCAACCACAACACCAACATACACAGACACAAAAACAAAACAACAAAACAAACTAATAAACAAAACACCCAACCCCACACTCAAACAAAACCACGTCGACTTCCCCCTCAATATTCTATTGAAATCATCGGGTTGGCGCGCTGAAGGAGTGGGGCATTGGGTTGGATATTCTTTCAATATTCTATTGAAATCATCTACATCACCTACATTGACGGTTGCGATTGTTAATTATGACTTAACTTTCAATATTCTATTGAAATCATCCCTGATGAAGAAATAGTGAATGAGGACGAAATACGTATAGGATCTTTCAATATTCTATTGAAATCATCGGATGTCGCCAACCAAGTCGTTGGGTATAGGGTACATGGGCTTTCAATATTCTATTGAAATCATCCATTTCTTTGAATCGCCGAATAGAATGGTAATTAGGGTTCATGCCGACTTTCAATATTCTATTGAAATCATCATGCAGATAATGTGGTTGCAGTAGGTGCAACCGCTAATCAATTATACTTTCAATATTCTATTGAAATCATCACGAGTCATACCATGAATAAGCCTGGGCATTTGCCTGTGGATCACTTTCAATATTCTATTGAAATCATCAACCTTGTCATAGTCATTGTGGACAATGAATTTGCTAAGCACTTTTGCTCTTTCAATATTCTATTGAAATCATCTCTGGGATTTGGATGTTTGCGTGGACTACTACATGCTCAGAATCTTTCAATATTCTATTGAAATCATCACCCTTTAGGTACTTCAAGTATATATCCGCCATGGCGTAGACCTCTTTCAATATTCTATTGAAATCATCTTGCCTCCACGACGTCACCAACCAACCCTTCACGTGTAGTGAACTTTCAATATTCTATTGAAATCATCTAATACGTTATGATAAGAGTCCGTACCTGGATCGAGTCGTAATCCTTTCAATATTCTATTGAAATCATCCCCTGATGCAAAGCAAGGACCCGAACCACGACCTATTCACAATATCTTTCAATATTCTATTGAAATCATCCCGTTTACCTGGCACCAGGTAAGCACCAGACAAGCACCCGAGCTTTCAATATTCTATTGAAATCATCGGCACCAACGGCACAGGAGTTGGAGAGGGAGAGGCTTGAGCTTTCAATATTCTATTGAAATCATCTCAATAAACCCCTTGGATGGTATGTAGCGATGAAAAGATTGATCTTTCAATATTCTATTGAAATCATCCTATCGACGTTGTTTTTGTCTCCTTTTTCTCCTGTGGGCTATGCTTTCAATATTCTATTGAAATCATCGGATAGTGCGTTGTGATACGTCGTGCACAATGACGTTCTCCTTTCAATATTCTATTGAAATCATCCCTAACTCAATAATCGAGCAAAACGGCATAGCCATCGAGGCTTTCAATATTCTATTGAAATCATCTCATCTTATTAAACGTGAAGAAAGAGGAATTGATCGAGTATCTTCTTTCAATATTCTATTGAAATCATCAGCACCGACCAGTGAGGTAAGGAGGCTCATTGGTGGTAGTGTACTTTCAATATTCTATTGAAATCATCTTTTTACGTTTGTATCCTCTGTTGTTTTAATACTTTTATCACAACTTTCAATATTCTATTGAAATCACCAATGATGAGTACGTGTTTTATGTAACACCAGTTATGGTGCATACTTTCAATATTCTATTGAAATCACCCGCTGGGTTGGTTTTTGTTTCGGATTTTAAAGCTTTTCCTCCCCGTTTCTTGGGCTTCGTGGGAACATGTTTCTGCTTCTAATGCTTATGGTTCGTGTTTGTTCCCACGGTATGCTTTGGGGATTGAATTATTGTTCCCACGGAATTTCAATTCTTAATTAACGGCTTTGTTCTAACGATCCTTAGTCAAAAGTCAAGCGTAGAAGATGCACGGTGCCGTGCGTCTTCACGGTGTTTTCTGGGTGTGTGGTTGTGTGGGTTGTTTCACGGTGGCGTGCGGTATGTGGGTTGTTTTTGCAGGTTGGGTTTGTTTATTTGGTTGTTTTGGGTTGCTTGTTTGATGTTTAGGTTGTTTGGTAGGGGTAGGGTTCTTGGGTTTGGGGATTTGCCTATCGAGGTTAGGGGTTGGTCTAGGGAGGTCTCCGAGGTCTACTACGAGTACCTACCCACGGTTTCTGAAACCTTCACGCCCTGCCCAACGCATAGGGATGCCTACCTAAGGAGGGTCGTTGGTGTAAAAGTCCCGGTGAATAACTCCCTGGGCGTTGGTAGGGTCCTCCACGATGCGTTCCTGACGCCGTTCAGGGTCGTCTCTAGGTTGGATGCGGGTTCCTTACTTAATGGTGAGGGCTTCGTGGTTGCCGAGATCCTTGTTAAGGCTAAAATTATTAAGCAGTTGTATTGAGGGTTACTAATGGTAGCGCTGGGGATTGTGGGCACGGGGCAGGAACTGTACGATGCATTACTCACCCTCAGAATGATAGAACCCGAACAAGTAAGTAATGTCGGTATACATAGGTGGGCATTGGGGAGGTTAGGAGGGATGGTTCAAGGCACGTATGATTCGCCATAGCGTGATTGCGATGCCAACCCCACTTACCTGGTGCAACCATGACCTGGAAACGCACCTGAGAAACGTTGCAACATTGGTGATGTGCCCAGGCGAAGCGGCGAAACAGGAACAATATAGGAACGTGAGAATCGGGAGGCTCGGCAGGGTAATAAACGCAATAGTCAATAGTTTAAGCGTAATCACAGGATGGCCCGTCAAAAGGGTACGCACAGCATTAGGCATTTCGGCGTACCTACACGACATAGGTAAAGCCCTCAGTATCTACCAGAGAGAATTCGAGAAATGCGGTAAGGAAAACGAAATATTATTACTTGATGGGTACCAGATCTGGTCGGCGTGGGTTGCATACCACGTGTTCGAGGGCTTAGAAACGCTCAAGATCCTAAGGATAGATTCCACACCCTACATAATCGGCATAATGCTGTACAACGACGATATCTACGACGCAGTTATAGATGAATATTACCAACTCAAGGATAAGTACAAACCCAGTGATCTAGAGGATTTAATTTTAGGGGAGATACAGATCGGTGGATTATCCATCGAGGAGTGGGCCCGTGAAGCAACCACGAAATTAATCCAAGAGGGGTTCTACCCAAGACCCAGTGACGTGGAGGAAATAATCAAACTACTAAAACACATCGAGGAAATCTGCGGTGGAGCGTTGAAACTAAACCACGACTTTTACGACTATGTAAAAACCGCGTTGAGTAACGATACGGCCTCGATTAAAGAGGCTGCTGAGGACATGGTCGATAAACTAATGAGCGTGGTATCGAGGAAATACGGCGATTTCGTAGCATACGTAATAACCATAACCGATTACATAGACTCATGGGCCCACGGAATAATATCAAGAAAATACGGCGAAGAAATCACACAAATCACCTTCAAAAAATACATCAAAACCAAAAAGCCCAACTACAGACCCACCAACAGATTTACTGACTAACTCAATATAACCTGAAAAATAACTCGACCACATCATCACATTAAGCTTCTACAAACACGAGCACAAAGCTCAGTGAATCCCAGACCGAGAGATCCCTCAACACAAATACTTCCTTCACGATCCGATCGGCAAGAGCTCATGGCATCACCCAATTAGGTCTATGATCCTATCGTAATCCTCACCACTTATCGCATCAGCATTCATGAGCCATAGTCTGTAGTCGAGCCCTGTACTTACGTACTTACTCATTGGTTCTAGCCCGTAGGTGGCTATGTACAGTGTTACGTAATTATCTATGAAGTCCTTAATGTAGGGATACTTCACGGCAATGGCCTCAGGCCTATATGTTGTAAGAATTATTGATGCCCCACTCGCAACAATACCCCTCATCACCCCCACCAACTCTTTCGCATCAATAGTCGAGACCCCTTCAAACGCGTCATCAATGTATATTATGGGGTTCACGGTTTGGCCCTCGCCCGTCTCCTTGAGGGCTTTGACGAAGTCTTTGGCGATATTGAATATTTGCATTACTAATTCACCCGTTGGTTTCGTAAGCACGATCTTGCGGTTTGGCAGGGGCAAGTAATCAATAGCGGTTTCCATATCCAGCATTTCCCTAAAGTCGAGCTCCCCAACAACCAACGGCGGTACCCTCGCCATCAACAACGCATTAACACCCAACGCAAAATCGAAGCCGCAGTAATCAACCCTCCCTTTAACCCTCTTTAAAGAATTGAAAATACTTTGTACCTCCTCGTAACTTAGTGAGTGAATTCCCTCCCTTAACTGACGCGGCCAGGACATTATCGATGCTGCGTTGAGTATGAGCGTTGCGACTAGCTCCGTACTCGTCCTTTCAACGGTGGTAAGCCTCCCACTCATTACCAACTCGATCCTCGGCTTGCCCCCATCATTAGTGAGGCACACGAAATCAACACTACCTGGGCTATAGCCCGCCGAAACCAACGCATCGCCTGCAATGGACGACTCAACACATACCGAGAACCTGGACGACTTGTGCAGCTCATTGTAGTTCCTGAACCCGTATAAGTCAGCCATCGCCTTGACGGTCTCGACGGCATCGACTATTACCGGGCATTTCTCAACCAGCCCAAGTTGGCGAGCCACATCAGCTATTGTTAGGGCTGGCTCCATGTAGAGGGCATTAGCGAGGAGGGTCTTACCAGAGCCTGACCTGCCCATGATTATCGATACGCCCCTCGGGCTGAACCCGGGCTTGCCATCAACAACGAGTCCCCGTATATCACCATAATCACTCAACTCAATACGCACAGACGAAACACACCACACAACATAAAAACCCAACCACCAATACACAACGTCATGCAATGAATAACAAGAGTAATTGCACGGATTCATACATGTTCACGTCGTGTTTTCATTGCTGGGGCTTCCGTGTGATTTGCACGACCTCGTGCATCTTCTACGCTTGTCTTTTGACTATTTATCGTTGGAACAAAATCGTTGATTGGGGGTTGAAATTCCGTGGGAACAACAATTCAATTTCTAATGCCCACCGTGGGAACAGGCACGAACCATAAGCATTAGAAACAGAAACATGTCCCCACGAAAACCAAGAAACGGCAAGGAAAAACTTTAAAACCCCAAACAAAAACCAACCCAACGGGTGATTTCAAAAGAATATTGAAAGCCTGGGCTAGCCTAGGCATGAACTCGCTGAAGTCCTTGCTCGTTGGTGATTTCAAAAGAATATTGAAAGATGAAGTTTTGTACGTTGGGGTTAGTGAGCACGTAATTAACGGTGATTTCAAAAGAATATTGAAAGATTTTTGGCCTCCCCACGTTGTGGACCATGCCTGTGAAAACACCCTGGTGATTTCAAAAGAATATTGAAAGATCAATAACGTCTTGGCTTGACACTTCCTGGGGCATACGGGGGTGATTTCAAAAGAATATTGAAAGCCCATCAATACAGCGATTATTATGGCCTCTAGCTGCGTCACTTCGATGATTTCAAAAGAATATTGAAAGTACCATCATGCCTTACCACCAAACACCTGTTCGTATTCCTTTTCAAGATGATTTCAAAAGAATATTGAAAGCGTACTGGTCATTGGGAGGCCGAGGCTTGGTAGGGAGTCAATAGCGATGATTTCAAAAGAATATTGAAAGAGAATCCTCCATGTATGTTCCCTAGCCTTTAACAAAGATGATTTCAAAGGAATATTGAAAGAACGTAAATCGTAAGCGTGAAGTCATAATTACCAACTACCTTACCCATGAGATGATTTCAAAGGAATATTGAAAGTACAGGTACAGGTGGTTGGCGTTCGGTGGTGCGATGGGCTACTACGATGATTTCAAAGGAATATTGAAAGAGTGTTTCCTCAAGTGCGTGCTCCCTCGATGATATGATGGAGGTGATTTTAATAGAATATAGAATATTGAAAGAAGAGTGTTGCCGTCAAGCCGAAACGCAAGCCCAACCGTCAGTTGATTTCAAAAGAATATTGAAAGTAAGACGCCGTTAGCATCGACCACGGGTTCAAGCTTAACAATAACCCTAAGTTGATTTCAATAGAATATTGAAAGATCAGGCACTGCAGGTCTGCGGGGTCGCAGTTGCGCGTTAGTGCGTCGGTTGATTTCAATAGAATATTGAGGGGGAGTCGGCGTGGTTTTGTTTGGGTGTGGGGTTGGGTTTTTTGTTTATTAGTTTGTTTTGTTGTTTTGTTTTTGTGTCTGTGTATGTTGGTGTTGTGGTTGGTGTTTCGTTGCTTAGGAATGCTGTTGATAGGGGTGTTGTTAGGGATGCGGTTGTTGTTAGGGCCCTTGGTGGCGATGTCGTTGCTGACCGTGAGTTGGGTAGGCTTGGTTTGGGTAGTTCATTGAGTAGGTCTTTGTTGGGTTTTGCCTGTGGTGATGTTGAGGGTTGCTGTGCCGAGCTTGGCACCATAGCTGGTCTCAGGAGGCTTGTCGGCGGTGTCTTCAGGGTTGAGTTGTTTTACACGGATACTAAGGCCAGTTGGTTGTGTGCCATGACCATTGCCGAGTGCCTCAACCGTGGTGTTTTGCCGAGCGTTGAGGTTGTTGGTAGTGTCCAGGTCCCGCTGTTCGGTGGTAGTGATGTTGAGGGTGGCTTGGTGTCCTTCGTGAATGTTGTTGGTAGGAGGTTGTTCAGTGCCGTGAGTGGTGGCTTGGACGCCTACATGGTGGTGACTGGTGGTGCGAAGGTTGAGGCGATACTTGCCTCGATGGTTGCCTGGCTCGTGGGGGCGAGGCCGGTTTATAGGGTTGAGGGTGGGCCCGTGGTAATACTGCCTAGGCTACCCATAACCCTGGATAGGGAGTTCGTGGGTGGCTTGTGCGAGTTGGCTAGGGGTGGTTCCGTAAGTGATGGGTTGGTTCGTGAATTCGTTAGGTTGGGCTTTGTTGTTGAGCGTGGCGGTAGGTACGTGGTTCCCAGGTGGGTTGTTGAGTTGCTTAGGGTTAGGGGTTTGTGCTAACCCACGTGGTACGCCGCTGGCCTGATCCTCACGTATATTGGGTACCTGTACGCGAAGGAACTGGCGTGGGCGAGACCCGCCACCGCCGTTGCTAGGAACCTCCTCTCCGTACTCGGCACACCCAGCCTCTCCAGTACCTTCTCCTCGCTCCTCAGGATTATCTTCGTGTTTGTTAGTTGTAGGACTGCGTCGTTTAGGTCGTCCGGCATGTGGGTTGCGAAGACCACGGCAATACCCCTACCCCTACCGAGCCTGGTCAACTTCGTTAGGTGCAGCTCGAGCATGCCCTTCTCATCCTCACTCCTGGCCTGTGGGAAGAATAGGTGTGCCTCATCAATAAGCACCACGGCGAACCTCTCCCTATCCCTGAGGTGCTCAGGCCCCATGAAGCCGTAAACCCTATCCAAAACCCTGTAAACCACCATCCTCTGGACCATGGGCCCAACACCCGCTAGGTGAACAACCACGTAGCCGGGGCTAAGTATGTCCCCGTAGTTGGGCTCCACAACCTTTACGCTGCCCTCCTCCACATCCACGATGCCCGACTCATCGATAGCCAGTATTGTCCTAATTATGTTCTCCAGCGTGCTCGTGTGTATTCCCAGGTCCCTCGCTATCACCTCGTAATTCAGCAACGCCCTATCCCTAACAGTGACGTTGCTCGGGCTCGTCAGGAACTCGAACATGCCCTTAAACGTCAACTCCCCACCAGACCTCCTCCTAATCTCGTTAATCACCCTTCTATAGAACATCCTGGCCTGCTCCGTGAACATCCCCGTGACCTCATGAACCCTGTAGAGCACGTCACCAGTCCTCAGGGCCCAGGGTATCAACTCAACCCTCGCGTTGAGCCTCGGTTCGAGGAACTCGATTACGACACTTTTGATAATTACTGAGCCATTCCTCTTAGACTTCGCGTACCTACACCTAACCCTAACCCTCCTAATGCCTATCCCGAAGTTCCTAAAGGCCGTGTTTACATAACCCACAACTAGGTACTTCACGAAACCCCTAACGGCATTCCTATACCTCCTCACGACCCTCCTCAGCATGCCCCTAGTCACCGGCGTTAAGACCTTCGTGTCGACCCCATTCATGACCAGGTGGTGGTAGTGGCCAACAGTGTCTAGGGCTATGACCGTGGCCTTACCCCACCCACTGACTAGTTCGAGGGCCATGTTCTTAAGCAACGTTGTTTTCCCACTACCAGTCGTGCCGACAACCAACACGTGGTGCCTCAACGCACTTATTGGCAGCCTAACCTCATTACCCAACACCTCTGCACCACTCGGTAGGGCGAGTGTCCCGAGGAGGACTCCGTCCCTTGGTAGTGAGA
>Ga0081473_114990_pt1 | contig 10412 bp, 16 predicted proteins | sample CisSprmetagenome_FD_70977 | JGI IMG/M metagenome (GOLD analysis project Ga0081473, IMG submission 70977) | Hypoxic/sulfidic aquatic microbial communities from Cistern Spring, Yellowstone National Park, USA v2 (version 2) | ecosystem: Environmental > Aquatic > Thermal springs > Hot (42-90C) >... | reverse complement strand
GTTGATTATCCTCTCAACCTCATCCCTACTTAACGTTGAGTACGACTGCCTGAACGCAGCCCTAAACCTCCTCATGATGTAGGCCACGTCAACGTCACCGCACCCAGCCCACCTGCAGTAGTTCACGACAACCCAAGCATACCTATCAGCCAGGCTTGGCTTAAACTGCGAGAGGAATTTGGCAACCGACTCAGTGTTAAGCCTAAGACCATTGGCGATCAGGTAGTCGTTCAGCCTACTCAACACTGACCTGTACATCCTCTTAGCGCTTTCACCAGCCTTAACGTTAGCCAAGTACTCCTCGATCTTAAGCACAATCCAGTAAACCGAAAAGCTTTTTAAACCTTATTAAACAACGTTTAACGTGCCGGCTAAGATCCTATACGTATCAACAGCACCATGGATAAACACGGGGTACGGCATACAGACACGCTACATCGCCCGTGGGCTCAAGGAGTCGGGCTTCGACGTAATAGTCTTCACGTACCACCTGCTTGGAGGCCCAATAAACTACGACGGGTACGTAGTCCTACCAGCGCCAACTGGGAGCCAAATAGCCACTGAGCCACTCATACAGTGGTACAAGAAGACAAGTAGGAACCTAGTCATATCCCACCTAGACGTCTGGGCAATTGGGCCAATTGGGAACAGCGTCAACTGGGTGCCTTACACACCCATCGATGCACCACTGGATGAATACACCCTTGAGATTAACCAAGCCCTTCAAACAACAAAGGCAGTCATAGCCCAGTCAAAATTCGGCGAAGCGCAAATCAGGAAGGTTGTTAAGGACAGGAAAGTCTACATGATTTACCACGGCATAGACACAAACCTATTCAAGCCAGTTAGCTCATTCGAGGAGAAGAAAGAGCTAAGGAGAGCATTCGGACTACCTGAGGACGCTGTAGTCTTCGGCTTCGTTGGGCTGAACGAGAGCGAGCGCAAGGACATACCAGGCCTACTTAAGGCGTTCTCAATATTCCTAGCCAACAACAAGGACGCCGACGCATACCTAGTCGTCTGGAGCGGTGTTAAGCCAACGCCAGGCAAGGCATTCGACCTGGCTAGGCTAGCTAAGCGTTACGGCATTGATAAGCGCGTCCTCTTCCCAAGCGAGGAGTACTACACAACAATCTACTCATACGACTTCATGCCGAACATATACAAGATAATGGACTGGTACGTCACAGCCAGCTCAGGCGAAGGCTTCGGGATACCTGTAGCCGAAGCAATGGCGTGCGGAGTACCAGTCATTGCGCCAAGGAACTCAAGCCACATTGAACTAGTTAACGATGAGCCGCATGCGCCAAGAGGCATACTCGTCGACGTGTCGTGGACTAGACCAACACTCTGGACGCCCACGCACCAAGAGTACTCGTTCGTAGACCCATACGACTTAGCATCAGCAATGGCAATAGCCTACAACACAGACCCAGGCAAGTACAGCAAAAACGCAAGGGCATTCACGGAGGAGGTACTGTCATGGGAAAAGATAATACCACAATGGGTAAACACAATACATGATTTAGAGAATGAACTAAAGCTATGAGGTGACCAGCATGGACAATAGGGTCAAGTTCACGGCAACGGTGGTCGTTGGTGACAAATTTAATGAGGTATTCAACAGCATAGCGAGAATACCGCTGTACCACAACTGCGGTAGGATTGTGAACACCAAGTTCAGTAGATTAATGTTTATATGTTTAGATGTGGAACCAAAGGGGTACGTCAACGTTACGTGGAACCCAGTTGATGGTGAGGGCGCAATTTATATTACTATTGAGGGCGATGCAAAATTCGTTAAGGAAATGATGCTTATGATAAACGATGCATTGAAAAACCACGGCTTCTCACTGATAGATGGGGAGTATGAGGTGTCCCTATGATAATCACTAAGCCGAAGCACGCAAAGCTACTCGACATGTGGAGCAGGTACGTCTGCTAAGCTTTAAATCACAGCCGATTAATTAAAACACATGAGTACCTGCCTGATCATACCTGTTGCGCCAGATGAACCTGAGGAGGACGTAGCCCTAACGGTGAATTCATTCAGGCGATTCGTACCCAACGCCACCGTGTTCTTCGGGGTTGATGAGGACTACGACAACACGTGGCTCAACAAATACGGCTCAGTCATTAGGGTCAAGGGCTTCGGCGTCGGCAAGGCGCTCAACGCAGCGGCAATTGAAGCGTTGAAGGACAGCTGCGACTTCATAGTCAAGGCGGACAGCCACAATTACTTCGAATCCTTCGAATACCCACTGTGGCTTGAGGTGGCTGACCACTACACGTACGAGGGCACGCACTGGGGCGCCGGCTCAGCCGAGTGGCCAACCATGGAGTGGTACTTCACGTGGGGTAACCACCCACTCATACCGCAGACGGCCGTGCCAGTCCACGCATACCCAAGCATAGTGGCGCAGGCAATGCTGAGTGAATTCGGCTGCATATACTGCATACCGTACTGGGGGCCTGAACTCTACGACTTCACCCTCACAGCCTGTAGGAGGTATGGATGGTGCACGAGACAAGGCAAGTGGGCTGTGAAGCATAGACACAGGTCAACCTGGTCACCGGTGAGGGTTGACAGGCAACTCCCACGTGAACCGTGGATGAGTGAGGTTGCTGGTAACCCATACTTCACGAGCATGGACATTGCGTGGCAAATATACATCGCAAGGCACGTGAGAGACCCATCAAAACACCCCAAGTATAACCAAAGACTATTCGAAATAGCTAGGAAGCACTTCAGCAACGTAATGAATTACGTACCGGGCTACAGCGTCGAGTTCATCTACGAGAAGCTTGGCTTCCCAATCAAGCAGAGGATTGGTGCGTAAAGGTTTAAAATTGCGAGTTAGACTACAGTATTATGACTCTGCAAGTGATTAGGAATTGGGTATCCAAGCTGCCGTCGTATGAACTGGATATGCCGATTGTGATGTACAACGGCGTCGCTTACACACCACGTCAAATACTTGAGGAGGTTGAGAGGGGGACTCAGTTAGGGGCAGTGCTGCAGCAGATGGTTGAGTCAGGTACACCAGTGTTAGGCCAAAACCCAGCTTTAAGTCAAAGTGAGTTGGAGGAGTTGGCGAAGATGAGGTTAAGGCAACTGTTATCCCACTCCACAGCGTTATTCGCTGTCCTCTCGAACACGGGGACTGGCGTCACTGAGAGGGTTTACACACCACAGCAGATACTCGAAGAGATCGAGAAGGGGACACCAATCGGTAAACAGTGGATTAAGGCCGAGGAGAATATAATCATGAGGTTCCTAACATCGAGGTGAGAGCATGCCACGCATGAATACAGCCGTACTTATACTGCCGCAGATGCACTACCTTGATTACGGGTCATGTGTGATGAGAAGGATAGCGAGCCAATTCATGAATAGGTTAACTATTGTCGAGTTGAATGATGGTGATGCAATGCCGGACAACATAAATGCAGCCATACAGCAATACGACCCAATATTCGTCTTCGGCATTGGGCACGGAAACGTGGGCATCTACACCGTTGAGTGCAGGACGCCGTACATGACGGTGTGCAGCAGTACTGCCAGCATGATGGCTGGGAGGGTTATACACCTGAACTCCTGTCTAACAGCCCAGCAACTGGGCAGGGACTTAATAGCGAAGGGGGCAACCACGTACTATGGGAATTACGAGGAGTTCTACCTCATCATTGGGTGTAACGGTCAAATATATTCACCGTGCTCCAACAAACTAGTGACCACAGTCTTCGACGCAGAGTACACCGTTGAGAAGAGCCTGTTCAGTGGTAGTACTACTGGGCAGGCACAGCAAGCTAGGCTCAAGGCGTATGATGATGAGATTAACTACTGGACAACTGGGCCAGGCGCAAACCAACCATGCGCCGCCGATGCAGTACGTGTCCTTGAAATCGACAAGAGCATTGCCGTAATGTACGGCTCAGACAGCGCAGTAGTGGCAACCCCAATACCAACTACACTACCATTCGCAGCATTGCTAGCAGCAGTAGCAGGATTAGGCATAGGGGTAGTCATGGCCTCAACAACACCAACGGGTGGCGGCAAGTGAGTTGCCCAGAGGACTGCGGTTGCTTCCCGAAGAGCCTATGCGACATGGCTAAGTCAATTTATCCGAACAGGGTTCACGAATGCTACCCATGCGACGGCTCAGACCACGTGTTGTGCTGCCTGGACAGGCCATGCCCAAGCCCACCACCAAGCCCAGCCCCAACGCCGAGCTGGCTACCGTTAGCCATTGCGCTAGCAGTCGCAGCGGCAGTTGGTATTGGGATTGGTGTAGCGGCTGGAGCGGAGTAAAGGTTTAAATTCACCCCTCAAATACTTAAATTATGTCTGCCACTTGCCCAACTGGATGCCCATGCTGGCCGTATGAGATATGTAGTGCTGAGTGCAAGAGCCAGCCGGAGGGGTGTGCGATATGCGGCTCATGCGGGGCGCCAGGCTCAGGCTACGTGTGCTGCTGTCTAGGGACACCAACATGCCCATCACCGCCCCCATCTCCATCACCCAGTCCATCACCACCACCAGGTTCGTATGCGGCTAGGTTCACAAATGTTAATGACCCATATCTCAGGTATTTGATAGTCTGCGTGGATAAGACGTGGGGTCAGCCAGGTTGCCAACCATGGACTGGGGACTGGGTCACCACCGCACCTGGGATACCTGGTTACCAAGTCACCTCCCCATATTTCACACCAAGTACAGTCCTAACGGCAGTAACATCATCAGACTCAGGCTACTACTACCAAGTCCAATTCATTGACAGTAACGGCAACGTTGTGAAGACGTGCAACTACGTAGATAGGAATAACCCATGCTACTACTACGTCTCTGCCCCACCCTCGCCTAGTCCCTCACCTTCACCGTCACCGAGCCCAAGTCCCAGTCCACCTCCATCACCTCCGCCTAGTCCATCTCCATCCCCCTCACCAAGTCCAAGCCCATCACCACCTCCCACTGCTCCACCGCCGCCCACGTTACCTATTTCGTGGACTGACGTGGCTATAATACTCGCTGTGCTCGCTGCATCCGCGCTGGCTGGCTATGGGATAACGTATGTTGTAAGGCAGCAGACTCGCACAAGTAAGTGATGGCCATGTCGACATGCACGCTTGTTGATAAGACGTTTGTCAACACTGGCTGGAATGTAGTCAAGATACCTGGCCCTAACTGCGGTAGGGTGACTCAGTTGACTGTTTCAGTTCAGTCGCTTGGTGACCCGTACGATAGGATTGTGCTTATTGCTAGGAACAACTGCGAGATTGCTAGGTTCATAACCCCGTTCGACACCTCAATGCAGCAGACTGAGTCAGTTAGTGAACCAATCTCATCAATTGCAGCGTCAGGTGAGGTCGACGTCGTGTTCACGACGTACGGTGCTGGGGGTTACCACCTCCTGGCTCAGGCAGTGGGTACGGGTGAGCCACCTGTTTACTACGGGATACCGCTCTGGTTCAACGTACACATGGGCCCAGTACAGGATGGTAATGCAGGTAACACGCTATCAGCCACAGTGGACTGGTACATAGACGGCGTTGTGCTTAACTTCACCGGCCACTCATCTCAGGAATTCGGTGGGTGCGGTAAGACGTTTAGGCTCTACATAAACGGTAACGAGGTTTGGAGCTACACCACAAACACATTCCCATGCCAGAGGTGGCTACCTGGAGTCGGCTTCGTGCCGCCAATCATCATTAGGTGGAGCGGCTACGCACACGACATTAAGTTAACTTGCGACAACTGCGGTTCATACTGGAACGTATCAGCGTGGGCATTCACAACACAGCCACCGCCAACCCAGCAGCCATGGGTCTTCTGGCTCGCCCTAGCGGCAGTGGTGTTGACTGGCGTTGGGATCGGCGTCGGCATTGCTGTTTCAAAGAGGTAGATTTAAATAAAGGGAGTTGGTTTGTTAAAACGTGTCAGCAATCATCTCACGCGTGACTGCTGCACCACAGAGTAATTGTGGAACAAAGATAACGAGTTCAACCAGTCTACCGTCAACCGTTGGGGTTAATCAACCATTCAGCTGGGGTTTAACTGGGCAGGTTGTGAATTGTAACGTAACCAACCCAGCCATTGGGCTTGTCTACGCAGACGGCCCAGCTGACTACATAACCATATACTACAATGGCCAGAGTGTTCAATTGGCAAAGGGGATGGTCTTTTATGGTTACATATCCGGTTCTCAACCACCTGGCACTACGATAAGCATGAGTGGCACCGCGTCACTGCCTGTGCAAGGCACCTACAAGTTGGTTTACGTGGCTGGCTGGGCTGAGGATGGCACATTCTACGTTACGGATAGCCAGACGTACGACGTAACAGCCACATCACCATCACCCAGTGCCCCAACTGTACCTGGTCTGCCATCGTGGGCTCCATTCGCCATAGTTCTTGCAATTGTTGGAGGTATTGGTATCGCAGTGGCTGGCTGGATGTACCAGCAGCAACAGCAATTATTAATGGCTTTGGCTGCTAGAAGATGACGCCACCCATTCTTAGCCTTTCCTTTAAAAGCTGAATCATATCGTTCAGCATGTCTTCCGCGTTCTTTCCGTTAGCCAGGTAGTGCCTGTAGAGTATTGAGTGCCACTCCTCATACGTCTCCTGGCTGACCCTAATGTGGATTATCCTGTCCCTCCTCCTGCGTCTCATGTATGACATGCGTTACGTGTGTTACACATGTTTATAAACCTAACACCACCTTGATGATTGATGTCGGCCACCACAATGTCCATACAGGACGCCTTCAAGAACGCAATAGCCAGCGGCATACAGATATTTGCAGGAGGTAGGACTCAGGTGTCGTACTCACCCCTAACGCCGGATGAAGTGAAGACAGTGACCGGCGTAGTTAACATGACTGCTAACTTCCTAGCCAAGGTAAGCCCAACACTAGCCAACACAGTTAGGAGTCAGGTCGACGTTGTACTGTCAGCGGCTGCAATAGCCAAGGGTGAGATGGATGAAAAGCCAATCACCTACCCAGTCCAAACGAACACCATTGGCATTGTGCCGATAATACCCCAGTTCATCAACTACGGTTCTTCAATACCGAATTGCGTAGCCAAGACGGACTACCCCCAGGACACTTGGGACGTGACACTGACAGCTGGTACACCGTTCTACCTACTTGGCTCACCAATAGCCGGCTACACGACCTGTGGTACACCAAACTACAGGTTCGCGCTTGTGATACTGCAGGATGGTCTCGTTGAGGTTGGCACCACGCCAAAGATTGACCAGTTCAAGTTGTGGACTAACGTTGAGTCCAGGTATGGCCCATACACAGCACCGATAACGTACGATGAGCCAATTGAGCTTGGTAAGTCAATATACCAGTACCCAACACTGGGCGCAATGTTCATTGACTGGAACCTGCAGTACTACTGGGCCGCAATGCCTAGGGCGTCTGGGATAAGCTCACTTAGGATACTTGGATTCGCCTTCGCCGAGTACAACGTATTCGGCGGCGGCGGTAACCTCTGGTACGTGTAATTGAGGTGACCTGAGTGTCAGTGGCGCTTCAAAATGAGCTGGTTGGGTTCGATGGGAAGAGGTTAGTCACAGCAACCGCAGTAGGGCCATCCGCCGCAGTGACCATTGCGAACGCGGCGGCAGCCACGATAACGCTTACCCTACAGCCAGGTTACTTCAAGATAACTAACATACTTGGCGTGCTGCAGATAAGCGGGATACCGAACGGCATTGTGATAAGCGACTACAGTGTAAGCGGCACAAGCGTCAACATAGTCGTCTACAACGCAACTGCAGCAACAGCAACAGTAGCAGCCAACTCAGTGACAGCGGTACTACTGGCAATAGGCTGGTAACAGTCAACCACATTAGTTTAAAAATCAAAAACCTTTTTCCCATTCATGCACAAGCTAACCAGGCTATTCGTATCTTCAAGGGATTGCGTCCACGTAGCACACTTCATCATTGACCTTCCAGGCTGCAAATTAATCAAGCCTAGCAGGGCGTTAAACTCAATTGAGGTGAATGGGGTTAGGGCTACACCCGTAAGTTAGGGCCACACTTGTCTGCCCCGTTCCCCGCATGTCACTCCCTGAGCACCTCTACCATAGGCTTCGCCCCATTCCCCTCATCCCAGTGACCCTAATCACCTCTCATCTTTGTCGGGAACTCCCCCATCCTCGGGGCATCACTACTCAGGTTTGCCACGGGGCAGGCTCCTAGTGGGGTTGTTGCCCCACTAGGACTAGGAACCCCTACTCTGGTTCGAGTTATAAACTTTTCGGTTCCGAAAGTTTTAAAAAGACCAGACTCGGATGCTTTTTATGGATTGTGTACTTTTCCTTGAAGGCAGTATAACCAAGGTGACTGGACGAGACATAGGCATATACATCACTAGAGAGTATCAAGACAAAATCAAAGACTTGCAAGGTAAGAAAGTTAGAGTTCTGGTGATAATTGATGATTGCAAGGAGGACAATACTCGTTAGGCTACCTAAGGGTAAATGTGATGTTGATTACATAAGGAGGTTGATGGCTTTAACAAACTTGGCTTACCGTGGTTTTGAGGTTTGGGTGCCAGATCTACTCAAAAACATACAGTACCAAATTTACAGCTTCAAAAACTTCAAGGGTAGTCTAGTATTCGGTACTAAGCCGAAGAGGTGGTTTGCCTCAACCTGGGTTCCGTTGAAGACACTGAGGTTTTACCCAGATGGCTCAGTGAAGGGTGATAGGAACGCACCAGTGGTTTTAGACTTCAGGAGTAACGTCATTAAGTTGCGCCAGGTTTGTAGGAACAAGCCTGGTTATGTTATTGAACTCCCAATGCTCAACTGGGTCATTGAGAGAGTTAAAGAGGGTGGTGATGTGAGGTTCGCAATGATTGGTTTAAAGGATGATGAACCCTACCTGGCTTTAACCGCTGAGCGTGTGGTTGAGTCTCACGTGCCTAGTGGTTGTAGACTTGTTGTTGATGTTAACGCTTGGAATAACGGTGTTGCCTACGGCATAATTAATCCAAGCAACAAGATTGCGGAGTACTCACCCCTAAGGCCAAATCTCAGGCTCATTGACACGTGGTATTACAGGGCTGAGGTTTTGCATAAGAAGTTGGGCAGATTGAAGAGACTGGGTTTGGACTCAACCACTAAAGCCAAAAGATTGAGGAGGGAAATCAAGGCATTGAGGAGGAAGGTCTACGCATACCTAAGGGACTTCGCCCAGAAGAAGGCTCATGAGTTAGTAATGAAGACTCTTAGGTTAAGAGCTGAGGTGTTGATTGACGACATGATCGAGGAATCAAGGAGGGAGTTAATCGAGGAGAAGATACCCAGTGGCTTGAGGAAGATCTACCTAGCCGAGACGAGGAGATTCGTTAAGCTACTTGTCACCCAGTTGCAGTGGTATGGTGTACCGTATGAGTTCAAGAGACTACCAAGCACAATATGCCCAATTTGCGGGAGTGAGTTAACCCAATTACCAGGCAGAACCATGGTTTGTGGGAATTGTGGGTTCAAGGCGCCTAGGGATAAGGTACCCATGTACTGGGCAATTAAATACATACACCCACCACGGTGATGTTGCTGACGTAATCAATGCCTGGTTTCCTGCATGCGATTAACCAGCTTTTTGATTAAATCGGCAAGTTCCTCATCCTCAGGTTCAATGCTTATGTAGACTATTTCACCGTTTTCATCAACACCAATTGTCACGAATGCCATACCCTCCTTGGACATCTTTGGCACTCTACCACTTGCCCTTATGAGCAAGTTACCGAACTCCTTATCAACCTCAATAACCATAGTCATGTGAGCCATTTTATAGCTTTCCTCGATTTTTTCAATATCCTCATTGGTTAGTAATTCCCTAAGTCTATCCACGTCCGTCTTCACATCTAGTTCAAGAACTAAAGGTTTTTAAGTGTTTCAGTTGCCTGTTAATTTGGTGGGAGTGTGCCATTCGTATACGACTACGGGAAGGCGCTTGACGAGCTTGGTTTAGTGAAGGACAACTACTACATGGCAGTCTACATACCTCCAACCAATAAGGCATTCGTCTTCTGGGTTAAGGGTAGGGTTAACAGTGGGTACGAGGTGCTCCACTACGGACCACTGCCGCTTGTATCCGGGCTACAGTGCACTGGCTACACTGGTAACAACCTGACCGTCCCAGCAACAGGCGTGTTGCCTCCAGCCAACTACTGCTCACCAACGCCGCCACTTCCACCACCGCCGCAGCTGATGCCTGTGCCGACTAACACTAACCAGGCTAACTTCATGTTTTACTTCGATAAGTCTGATAAACTGTTCCAAGTGAGGATGTTCATAAAGCCACGCTGGGTTAGGGCTGAGCTACAGGTTCCACCTGGAGTTGAGCAGGTTCAGATAAACGGGTACTACGAGGGCGTGTCTAAGCC
>Ga0081473_139562_pt1 | contig 10436 bp, 13 predicted proteins | sample CisSprmetagenome_FD_70977 | JGI IMG/M metagenome (GOLD analysis project Ga0081473, IMG submission 70977) | Hypoxic/sulfidic aquatic microbial communities from Cistern Spring, Yellowstone National Park, USA v2 (version 2) | ecosystem: Environmental > Aquatic > Thermal springs > Hot (42-90C) >... | reverse complement strand
CTCCTCGGGCCTGTCGCGGGGGTAGTCCTGCCTGTAGATGTCCTCCAGCTTCTCCTCGACGTGCCTGGCCTCGTTGTGCGTGGGGACGACCACCGTCACGGCGGGGGCGTAGGCTGGGTCTGGCCTGATCCGCCACGGCTGTCCGAGCCACCTCTTGGCGGCGGCGTAGTAGGCGAGGGGGACGCCGAAGTGGGCCGCGGCGAGGGCGGCGCCGAGCGCAGTCGGGAGGCTCACGGGGTGAGGAGCCTCAGCCCGAGCTTCTCTATCGCGTCTCGCCTCTCGGCGATTTCCCTGTCGAGGGTGGCGAAGGTGTGTACCGCCTTTCGGCTAGGCGTGGCGCGTAGGCGATGTGGAGGAGGTCGAGCGTCTTTAGCCGGAGGGCGTGTGCAAGCCGCATGGCCTTTTGGAGGAGGTCGGCGGTGTTGCAGGTCGGCGCGTTGTCTATAGGCTGGGCGCCGGTGTGCTTTAGCACGTGTGTAGCTACGGCGGCTACTTTTTCCTCTTGGCTCAGCTTGGCGTAATGCGGCGGAAGCTTGAGGGCGCCGATTCTTCGTGAGATAACTGCATAGATCTCGACAATTGTTAATGGGGATACGTACATTTTTTCTTGGCGTCTCCTCAACGTCTCTATAAGTTGGGTGGTGCGTTTGTGATTTTCATCGTCGGTGAAATAGTAACTAACGAGGATGTTGGTGTCTAGGTAGGCCACCTGTCCCTGCCCTCCGCAACGTCCCTAACCGCGTCGAGGCCTTTCGGCGCCTTGGCCCTGAATCCCCCGGCGTGCGCTATTTCGACCAGCCGCTCTAAGAGCTCGTCGTCGCCGACGTCGGTGGGCCCGGTCCACTCGACCACGACGGGCATCCCGGGCATCATTTTCTGGAGCTCTAGGTTTATCCTCAGCGCCTCGCTGGCCTTTGCGTCCAGCGTGACGATGTAGACGTGCCCCCAGTCGGGGTCCTCCTCCACCCTCACTTGGGTAGGCGCGACGCCTGTGAGGGCCTTCACGGCGTGTAGCGCCACATCTGTAATTAGCCTACCTGCCGCATTGAGTGCGGCCGATGCAGAGGCGTGTAGGGGGAGCGGGGGCGGCGCTAACGGCGGCGGTAATTGTATTGATATCATTATATGCTGATCTTACTTATCTTTGCTATAGTTTCTGCTATTTTTAACATATCATCAGATATCTTCTTTTTCTCCTCTGTGGTGAGTGCGAGGGGGTTTTGTAGCTTTGGCGCCACTGAGGCGAGTTTGAAGAGAGATGCGGCGAATTCGGCGTAGAGGTCTGGGGGCAGTCTGTTGCGCATTTCGGCGAGTCTGTCTGGGTTAAACACTTCTTTTAAAACTTCGTCGAATGTCTTTTTGGCGGTTTCTTCGATCTCTGCCATTGTCTCCAGGATCTGCGAGTAGCTTCTCAACGCGTCTGCGATTAACTTCAGCGTTGTCTCCTCCACCGGCTTAGTCACTACAGCCTTGCGCTAGTGGTATAAATATTTATGGCGGGTGTTAAGGCCGCATAGCGCGGCTTCCTCGCCTGAGCTAGTGGGTGTCCTGCTGGGCTCGCAGACACGGCGTTAGGAGGTTGCGGCAGGTTGGGTATTTCGAGGGATGGGCGAGGCGCTTTAGGCATGATGCCTCCTGTGGCGCCTGTCGCGTCTTGAGGCCGTGGGCTGTGGCGCCTCAGGGGGAGGAGCGGGGGCGGCTGTGTGCCCAAGGTTGTCGCTACGGCGCGTCACTGCTCCAGCTCTTTTCTCCACCTCCTCGGCGTGTTGAGCCACTGCAGGCCTAGGGCCAGCGCCTTCTCCTCGTCCACCTCCACGCCGAGACGCCTCGCTATGGCGTACCCCACGGCCTTGGCCAGCACGCGCACCGGCGCGGCCAGGCGGAGCACCTCCTCCGCCGCGCGCCTGAGGGCCTCCACCAAGGCCTGTGATTTTATGCGGCCGCCCCTCCTGAGGTAGAGCATGGCAGCGTCTATGAGCGCCCTGGCGGCGGGGCGCGCCCTAAGCCAAACCCCCCTACGCAGGGCGCGGCTCTTAAGCGCCGAAAGCGACAAGAGCGAAGGCACAAACCCCGCCGCCAAGAGCATGGCGGCAGTTTTGCTGGGGGTATATATTGGTTACGCTGACGGGGCCGGCGGATGCGCCGTCTTAAGGCCGTCGGCGTCGTCTTATTGCTTGTTGTCCGTCCCCAGAACCTCCTCCAGCGTGACGACTTCTCTCTTACTTTCGATGAGCCATATCTTGAGCTCTTTTGCCTTTTGGGCGGCTGTGGGCTCCGCCACGAGCGTGTAGAACACCGGGACGAGTTTTCCGGAGATCTTGTCTGGCTGTCTGCGCAACAGCTCCTGCGCCCTTTCCAGGGCCTTCTCCACATCGCGGCCGCCGGTCCTGACCTTCGCCTCGCCTACTGCGGTGAGCACGCCGGCGTTGCAGTAGATGTCGAACTCGTAATCCGAATCTAGACGCAACCGCTCGGCGGCGCATCTATACCCCCTCTGCTCCAGGAGGTACTGCACCATCTCGCGGCCGCTGTCCTCCACGCTGATGGTTATAGACTCGATCTGCTCCTTAGTGGCCATTCTGTTCTCGATACGCCTAATCTCAGCTCTTAGCCGCTCCACCGCCGTCTCGAGGTCCTGCTTAGTGGCGTACTGCTTCAAGTCTTCTTTAGTGACGAATCTCTCCTCAGCCCATTTCTTCAGTTGCTCCAAGTCTTGCTTCGTGGCGAACTTCTCTTCAGCCCACTTCTTCAGCTGTTCTAGGTCTTGTTTTGTGGCTAACTGCTTGAGGTCATCTTTGGTGGCGAACTGCTTGAGATCCTCCTTAGTGGCCATTTGGTCTTCTAGCCGTTTTATGTCTTGTTTCGTGGCTAATTGTTTCAAATCTTCTTTCGTCGCCACGTTGAGGGGCACGGCAACGCTTTCGGCCACGGCTTGCGCCAGCCTCAGCTTTGCCTCTGGATGTTTAGTGAAGAGGTCCAACAGCGCCTCGGCGATGCGGCCGTCGGCCTAAGCGCGTCTAAGAAGAGGTCTCTAAAGAATGTGGGCTCCCTCTCCACCAACTCCCGCAAAGCCCGCTTAAGAATTTCAACATCCACAGCGTAATCTGGACTCTTTTTAAAATGCTTAAGGTCTGCGGTGGATTGCCATATCGGCGAGCAGTGCGAGGACGGCTCCGGCTAGGGCGTAGTAGGCCCACTGGGCCAGCCCGTTGGCTGTATTTACGTCGCCTACGCCGAGGTAGTAGGCTGCTGTTGCCAAGAGCACCGTGAAGGCTATGACCAGCCCCTGCGCCGCCCTCTCCAGAGCTGTGGGAGGCGGCTCCTCGGGCTTCTGCGACGCCGGGGGTGGTGGCTGGGGCGGCGGCGGGAGGCTGTGGGGGGTTCGTGCCGCCTTGCGGCTCGCGCTACGGCGGCCTGTAGCCTGACCAGGGCTGTGGCGAGGGGGAGCAGGGCGGCCGACACGCCTCCCAGGAGTATGAGTATTATGGCGAGGGTCCCCAGGAGGTAGTGGGGCACTCCTTGGTAGAAGAAGCGGTAGGCTACCCATCCCGCCAGGGCGGCGCCCGGTATGAGGAGCAGCGCCCCTGCGAGGGTGAGGGGGAGGGTGGGGTTGAGGCGGTATGCGAGGGAGACCATTTGGATGCTATGGATGCGCCGTGCCAGGGCCTGAGCTTCTTCCTGCCGATGCGCCGCCTGTACCGTATGGGGACCTCGGCGATGCGGGCGCCGTTGGCCATGGCCTTGGCCAGTATGTCCACCTATGTCGAAATTGCGGGCCTCCATGGGCGAAAGGGCTGGCGCCTTGTCTGTGTTGCGTCCCCCTGGCGTGTTGGCGCGGCGTCTGGGTTGGGGCCCTCTCGGCGGCCCCCTCCGTGTTCTTCGATTATAGCGGCGTGCTTCGAGTGGGGTCTGCGGCTACCTCGCCTCTTTGCGGCGGCTGTCTGCGCGGTTGGGGGCCGTGGGGGCTTGGGCTTTTGGCGGCCTCTCCGCGTATCCGCCTTGGCGTAATGTATGGCGGCCGGGGGCTTTCATCTGTTTAGGGGCGTGGGGTTATTGGCCCAGTTTTTGGAGTATCTCCTCGATCGGTAGGGCTGGGGTTGCCATGGTTATTCCTCTGACGTCGCTTGGCATGTATCTGAAGGCGGAGTATGCCGTTTGTAGATCTTGATGTGGTAGATATCTGCTGTATGTGGCGAGGAGGGCGTCTAGCTCGTTTTTTGTGCCTATGTCGAGCGCCGCGGCCTCGAGCGCTATTATCCATTTTAGGAGCCCCAGCTCCTCGGCTTTGTCGATGTACGCCTCTTCGGGCTCCTCGCCCGCTTCCAGTGCGGCGTATAGGGCGTAGCCTAGGCAGGTGGGCTTGTGGGGGGTGGCTAGGTGCAGTGCGTAGAGCCAGCTTTTTCTGAAGCGGATTTCTCTCCTGTAGGCGTCGCGGTCTCCGGCGGGGGCGGGTTTCGTGAGGTGTCTCAGCGTCTCCCTTAGCTGGAACTTCGAGCCGGCCGTCGCCTTCACCACGACGAGCTTCTCTGGGAGCGTCAGCAGCGGGGGCAGCGCAACGGCGTCCTCAGGCCTCGAGCGGAAGACCTCCAGCACCGAGTCTATTGCCTGGGCCACCTCCTGGGGGTTCAGCCCCAGGGCCTCCTGGTAGCGCCTCAGGGCGTCTAGGTTGGGGGGGCCTCCCCTCTCGGTGCGGTAGCCTAGCCACTGGAGTCTCTCGAGTATCCAGGTTTGGTGGGGTCCTAGCCTCTCCACGTTTTGGAGGTGTCTTTGGAGGGCTGCGCGTGGGTCGAGTCCCTTGGCTTCTGCGTAGATGAGGAGGAGGGTGATTCTGGGCGATTGGTATATCCAGGTCCCGCGGGCGCCTGCGTGGAGGGTCTTCAGGCTCATGGTATTTCCAGCTCTAGGCGTAGGCGGTCGGCAACGTACATCAGCTCAAGTTCTTGCTGTCTCTGGGGGGAGGTCAGCGCCTCCCTTATGTGGTTGATGGCGGGGTGGGTCAGCATGTAGCCGGAGGGGGTCTTGGCGAGCAGCTTTCTGCGCCTCTTGGAGAGGACTGCGACTGGGTCTTCGGACCGGGCGATGTCCGCGGCTTTGCGGAGGAGGCCTGGGGGGATTTCGGCGTATATGTTCTGCATGTACCAGGCGGAGATGTATGCGGCGTGCAGGGCTCTGCGGGTTTTTTCGGAGGCCTTTGGGTAGCTGTACGCTATTTTCCCGAGCCAGCTGAACCTGTCTCTGATGACCGCTTGTGCGCCTCCGCTTTTGACCTCCACAGCCATCTCGGCCACGACGGCGGGGTTTCTGAAGTTTACTTCTTTCAGCTCTTCAGGGATGGCCCCGAGTTTTCTTTCTAGGAATTTCCTCATGTCATCTGTCGTTATCTGCATCGAGAGGTGGTATACCGGGGCCACCCTCCTCCTGGTCTGTAGGTCGAGGAAGGCCCAGAGGGTTGACGGTATTGTGTATCCTGCGTCGGGGCGCGGCCATCTGTCGACCATCTCGAAGAAGTTGACAAGGAGGTCGCCTAGGTCTTTGAAGCCGTAGTACTCCGGGGTTTGGACTACTTTTTCGAACTCGTCGACTACGATGAGGGTGGCGCCGGCTTTTTTCAACGCATGAACGAGGTCGAGGAGGCGGTTGAGCTTCCTTCCCTTTATTTCGACTCTGCCCCTAAGCGCCTCGCTCGGCGCCTTGGGCTCGAGTCCGAGGGCCTTGCCTAGCCACCTCCGTACATCCTCGCCGCACGTCTCCTCCAGCTTCTCCACTGCGTTGATGGCGACCTCGTTTATTTCCACCTTGCCCTCCTCCGCGGAGAGCGCTCTGTAGGCGGCTACCACCGCCGCTCTGCCCCCTGCGGCGTTTTCCGCTGCGGCTGAGAGTATGGCTATGAGGGTTTTGCCGTAGCCGTAGAAGCCTGTGACGGCGCCGCCCGTTTTTAACGTCTGGTATGCATGCTTTAAGATTCGTGTAAGCGCCGGGTTTGCGGGCTCTCCGAATTCTCTTATCTCGTTACATATCTCTGGTATAGCCTGATACGCAGAGGTGCTTAAGCCTCCTGACATCGTATTATGCGTAGAGGATAATTTTTTAGTATTCTCTGAAACTCTTTAATTTTCATGTCGAGTTTCCTGTCGATGTCTGGAGCTCTGAAGCTGCTGATCTGCTTTGCCGAGAGCAGGGCGGCGTAGTAAGCCGCAATATCGCTTATGTACACGGCATGTGTTTTGCCTTGTGTGGTTTTACAACACTCCTTACTTACTTTGTGAATGTACCTCTTCTCGTTTTTGCCGCCCGGCGTATCGAAAATCGCATAGGTTGCCCCACTTTTCTTTATGTGATCTGCGAGGCAGTCGGGTTGAGGGTCTATCACTACTAATACTTCTCTTACCAAGGGGTTTCCTATCCGCTGTAGATATTTTGCGGCCAGATCTTTATGGTCTCTCCAATGGAGATCGTATAGGGCGAGTTTTATAGCTTTGTCCAGTTGGTCCGCTGTCTCTGTCGCGAGGGAGGACGCCATCTGGCATGCTTTTGCAACTAACTTTATGTTGAAGGCGGCGAGGGCTGGCCACTCATATATCGCAATCCCGGCGCCGTAGCCAAGTATGTCTCCGCCCTCCTGATATTCGGAAAAATCTACGACAGCAACGCGCTTGGGAAACCGGACATTGTCGGCCCCGGCCTTACGTCTCTGAGTCAGCATCATGTTGTATAGCTGGAGGGCCTCGATGTAGGTGTGCCGGTCCAGGTAGCCCCTCTGCCGTATTGTCTCAAGCGCCTTTTCGCCGGCGGCGCTTCTCACGGCGTTGGTTGTTGCCTCGGCGAGGGCCTCCACGGCCCTTCGGCGGTGTTGTGTCGGCGGCGAGGGGCCGCTACGCGGCGCCGTGTTGAGCGACTTGGATGGGTTCGGCTCTTCTGAGGCCGGTGAGCCACGGGGAGGCGTCGTTGCGGCACACGCGGGCTCATCGGCGCTTAGAGTAGGTACGTCGCGGCTTCCTTCAGCTTCCCCGCGGCTGGGTCTACTTCGAGGCCCAGGATCTCCAGCGTCGTTGCGCCGATCAGCACGACGTCTATATCGTCTGATGCGAGTATGTGCGTGTAGGCCCTTCTGCCCATGACCTCCACGACGCCCACGCACTCGTCGAGTTCCGTAGCGCCCTTCGCCGTCGCGACCCTCCTCCTGTCTATTGTGGGCAGCTGGAGCTCCTCGGCGATTCTCCTCGGGACCACGGTCAAGGTGGCGCCCGTATCGACGAGCGCCTTGGCGGCCGCGTGCCTGCCCGTGTCGGGGTTCCTGACCACTGCCTCAACCCAGACGAGGCCCATGAGTTAAACGGAGCCTGTATTTTTGTCCTTTCAGCGGATTTCTCCTTCAGCGGTTCTCCGCCTATGTGCCCCATCGATTGTATTTTCTCTATGTTTCACGTTTTCGCTGAGTGATTTGACTCTTGAAGGGTCCGTCCTCTTCGTGAGCTTGGCATGGAGTCGAGGGGCCTAGGCGTGGGCCTCCCCCTGGCTTGGTCTAGCTCCGTTGCTGAGGATCTTAATCTCAGAGCGGCTCCATTTGTTGCCCGGCAAATGGAGGAGCCGCCGCATCATTAGCCGGCGCAGGTGGCGTTGTCCAAGAGGCCTCAGGGCGTTAAGGCCCTCTTCGCCTCCTCCAGCGCTTTTTCCAGCTCCTCCGTCCACTTGACGCGTCCTCTTAGCGCCTCTACGCGTCTGGTGATCTCTTTGAGGAGTAGCAGGGCGTCGGCGGCGGCTGACTCCCTCGTCGTGTATTTGGACAGCGCCATGTCTGGATCAGGGCCGTGGTATTGGTACTCGTGGAGGTCGAGGGCGAGAGCCGTCACAAAAGGAATACCCTCATGCCCAGCCTCCTCCAACAGGCGAGACAGCTCCTTCATCCTGGTCGTCGGGACCCGCGGCACGGCCCTCGACTCAAGCCAACGCCTCTCCTCTTCAGTCTTCGCAAGGGCCTTCAGCTTGTCCAGCTCAAGCCGCAACAGAGCGGCCATAAACGCCTTCCACGCCTGGAAGGCTTTACACGCGGCGTTTCGAGTGAGGCCCCTCCCCAGATACTCCAGCGCTAGGCGGGCCTCCGCCAAAGCCTCCAGAAGCCTAGCCTCCACATAGCCCTCGTCGGAGGGCTTGGGAAGCGGCCTCTCCACAAGCTCAACAACCACGGGAACTCCTGCAGTCCTTTTTAAAAGCCTTTACAGCGCAGAGCCCCATGCAGATACCGCGACGGCTGGACGTCAGGTAGACGCCGCATCCCTCAGGCCCTCCTCACCGCCTCTCTGTGTATGGGCGTCTGCCAGGCGACGTTTCTGCCTATGCCCAGCTCCAAGTCCCTCTCGGGAGGCGGCCGGTCTATCCAGAAGTATGGGTCTCTGTCGTACATGTTGTACACCACGAGGTTCCTCGCCTCAAGCTCCCTGACGAGCTCCTCAGGCACGTCGCCGGCCCAAAGCGCATCCGGGTCCTCCACGGCCAGCTCAAGCCACCTCCTCCACCGCCTAACGAACTCCGCAGTCAACCCCTTCTCCCGCAACACATCCCCCACGACCCTCTCCGCGGCCCAACCGGCCGTGTGGAGCCTCCCGAGCATCCTCGGGTTTCCGCCGGTCCACCGCCACGCCTCCTCGAAGGGGGGCTTCGGTCCCGGCATCTTGTCGTACAGCTGCTGGAAGCCCTCCTTCGGCATGTTCCACATGAGCCGCAGCTCGGCCCAGAAATGCCTCCCGATCTCGCGTCTGCTGATGCCCTCGCTGGTGGCGACGAGGACGACGATGTTTTCGTAGTCGTACACCGGGTGCTCTATCGTGTTTAGCAAGCCTTTCACGTATGCGGCGGCCTTGTCCAGCCCTATTGCTTGGAAGACGTCGTCGGCGACTATGGCGATCTTCGTCTTCCGCGTCTTCAACACCTTCCTCACGAAGTCGAAGATGGCCCACGCCACGCGGCCCGCGGCCTCCTCGGCCACAGCCCGCTCTGCAAACTCAAGAAAGGCCTTCTTGACGTCGGGAGGCGAGACCTCAGCCTCAAAAACCCTATCCAGCGGGTGCAGGTAGAAGACGTCGTAGCCCAGCTCCCTCAGCCCAGAGGCGGCCTGCCGGAGGAAGGCGGTCTTGCCGCATCCCTCCGGGCCGAAGATCACCACGGGAAACCTGGTGCCTCTCTCCGCCCACTCCTTCACCTGCGCAAGGGCGCGGTCCCTATCCACAAACTCGGTCTTGACGCCGGGCGCGATTTCGACCTTGATCCTCTTCACGCTTCGGTGGGCTTCAAATCGAATTTAAGCGCTGGAGGTCATCCGGTCGATGGCCACGATGCTCCGGCCGCCGTCTGAGGGCAAACGGTGGCGGCGTTGGACTTGCATCTGCTCCTCGCGGCGATTCTCCTCGGGACCACGGTCATGGTGGCGCCCGTATCGACAAGCGCCTTGGCGGCCGCGTGTCTGTCCGTGCGGGGTTCATGACCAATACCTCAACCAATGGCGCGGTGGCTCCTCCATCTGCCGGGTAGCAGACGGAGCAGACCCCTGAGATCAAGATCCTCCGCAACGGAGCTCGCCAAGCCGTGAGGGGGCTCACGCCTAGGCCCCCGACGCCATGCCAAGCTCGCTAAGGGAACAAACCGCCTTAAGAAATAAAATCGCCAAGCGAAAACGTGAAACAAAGAATAGAGAAAATACAATCTATGGAGCACATAGGCGGCGAACCGCTGAAGGAGAAATCCGCTGAAAGGACAATATAAGTACAAACGTCTAACTCATGGGTCTCGTCTGAGCCGGCGCAGGTGGCGTTGTCCAAGAGGCCTCAGGGCGTTAAGACTCTTTTCGCCTCCTCCAGCGCTTTTTCCAACTCCTCGCCCCACTTGACGCGGCTCCTCAGCGCCTCGACGCGCCTGGCGAGTTCTTTGAGGAGTAGCAGGGCGTCGGCGGCGGCCGACTGGCGCGTGGCGTATTTAGAAAGGGCCATGTCCGGGTCGGGGCCATTATACTGGTAGTCGTGGAGGTCGAGCGCTAGTGCAGTCCAGGCGGAGATGCCGTAGTGACCCGCCTCCTCCAGAAGCCTACCCAGCTCCTTCATCCTGGTCGTGGGGACCCGCGGCACGGCCTTAGACTCGAGCCACCTCCTCTCCTCCTCGGTCTTGGCGAGGGCCTTCAGCCTGTCCAGCTCCAGCCGCAACAACGCGGCCAGGAGGGCCCTCCAGGCTTGAAACGCCTTACACGCGGCGTTTCTCGTAAGGCCCCTCTCCAGGAAATCCAGCGCCAGCCTCGCCTCGCCCAGCGCCTCAAGGAGACGGGCCTCCACATAGCCCTCGCCAGAGGGCCTGGGCAGAGGACGCTCCACAAGCTCAACAGCCATGGGAACTCCTGTAGTTCTCTTTAAAAGTCTTAGGAACTGCGCAGAACCCCCACACGCAGACGCCGC
>Ga0081473_139727_pt1 | contig 10457 bp, 13 predicted proteins | sample CisSprmetagenome_FD_70977 | JGI IMG/M metagenome (GOLD analysis project Ga0081473, IMG submission 70977) | Hypoxic/sulfidic aquatic microbial communities from Cistern Spring, Yellowstone National Park, USA v2 (version 2) | ecosystem: Environmental > Aquatic > Thermal springs > Hot (42-90C) >... | reverse complement strand
CTCAGATAGGTATAAATATATATACATTTTCAATACCTCTATATATATTGCAAGATTATATATTTGTAATATCTATTATTGAAGCTTTTATTTTAGCTGGAACATTAAAAAATATAGATGGAGGATCTAAACTTGGAATGTTCTTAGATGTAACAGTTATGATATGGTTAAGTGCACTATTAAATATTGGAGTATATTATTTATTTACATATGTATTCTCTGGTCTATCTTTAGTAAAGATATAATTTATTTTTCTTTCCTTTGGTATAAAATCTTTCAATATATTATTTTTAACATAAACACTACATAAAATATCATTATTATCCTTTGCTATATAAAAACCATTTTCATAATTTTTTTCCAATTTTATATTTTCATTATATTTATAAAAAAGATTTTCCTTTTTTATTTCAATATTTTTATTAGAATTTATTCCAAAAATTTGTGCACCTTCTATACTAAACCTATATATATTATTTTTTTCTATTTTAATTACATATAAACCGTATTTTTTTATATATCTTTCATCTAAAAAATCTGGAAAATTTTTATTAAACATATATATTTTATCTTTATTAATAAAAAATCTATATTTCTTTATTATTGATTTATCTATATTTGTATTATAATATTCTTCTATTTTCTTAAATATTTCTTCTATATTCTTTTTATTTAATTCTTTCATAATTTTTCTATAGCACTCTTTATATATGATATTTCATTTTCATTAAATCCTAATATTTTTGCATATTCTTTTCCTACTTTTTCATTTTCTTTCATTAAAACAATTAATGTATTTATATATACTTCTCTAATTCTCTTTTTTGATGTATGAACCTTTTTTTGTAAATTTTTTGATAATTCTTCAATTTTTTCTCTTATTTCTTTATTTTGTGATAATTTTTTTACATATTGTGGCATTCTATATTTTGTAAATTTATTATATCTCTTTTCTTTTGCCAATGCAACACCAGCATACATTAATGTTGTAAAATATTTTAATAGATCCCAATATTGTCTTCTATAAATTCTTCCATAAAATACGATTGCCAATGATAACCAATTATAAGCTTCATATATTTCTTTTATATTTTCATATTCATTTGATATATTTTCTTCAACCCATGCTTTAATTTCTTCAGGATCCATATCTACATCTGCAAATGGTAATGTAGCACCAGTTATTGTATTTGCTTTAAACATTTGACCCAATGCCCTAAATATCGTAATTTCTCTTTCTCTATAACCCAAAACTTCCAAATCTTTTAATGTAATATGATTACTCATTGTTGCTAATGCCTGTAAATCATTTATTGCACTTCTTAAATCACCAGAAGATCTCTCTACAAGTGCAGATAATGCATTATCATCAATTGTTATTTTTTCATTTGCACAAATTCTCTTTAATTGCCTTATTATATCTGTATTTGACAATTTTTTGAATTCAACCATATCACACAAATCTCTTAATTTCCTAAATTTTGGATCCCATGGATCATTTGCAGTCAATATTACCGGCCACTTTGATTCTTCTATTATCTTTATTAAAGCTCCAACTCCACCTCTATCTTGAAATCCAGCTAATCCATCTACTTCATCAACCAATATTATCCTTCCTTTTTTGAAAAATGGTTTTCCTTTTATTGCTTCTCCCAATTTTTCATGTATAACCCTTGCATTTCTATTATCTGATGCATTTAATTCTACAACTTCATAATTTAAATCATTTGCGATTGCATATATTGATGAAGTTTTTCCAACACCTGGAGGTCCATATATTAATAATGCCTTTTTATTTACATTTGGATATTTTTCAATAAAGGATTTTATTTTCCCAATAGCTTCTGATTGATTAATTATTTCATTAATATGTTTAGGTGCATATTTTCTTATCCATGGTTCAACCATTATTTAATATTTCTGATTAGAATATTAAAATTGTAGGATATATGTTATAACTTCTATCTGGTAATAGATAGTAATAATAGGTTTAAAAAATTTTTCCAACAATAATTTTATTATGGTAGATACATCCTCATATCAAAACCAATCTAAAACATTAGAAGAAGCATTGAAAGATTCAAAGGAAGAAAAAGATGACGCAGGAACACTAGATGATAAAATAAGAGAAGCTGAACGAAAAATAATAAGAACAGAATTCGAACATGAAGTATCTGCAGCATCAATAAGACTTGCATATAAACAGGTAAAGGAAGTAGACCCAGAAAGTATTCCATTATTGTGGGATTTAATAAAAACTATGGAAAGCATTCCAAACTTAGATATACAACTTAAAAAATACATATTAGACAGTATATGGGATGTTACATTGGATGCTGAAATATATCAAGATCGCAGAGAAAGGATTATTCAAAACTTAAGAAGAGGTATAGAAATCTTAACAAATGAGAAAGGACTTCGTAAGATAAATGAATTATATTCCCTTATATTAGATGGAAAAATACCTTTACAGAATTTTGACGAATATTTAAAAAAAGTACGCAATTGGGCTTATGAATCGGATCAAGAAACTCAAATTAGGTATGCAAGGCGAGAAGTAGCATATGATTACCTTGAAGTGATTATAAAAGGTTTACTAATAGATCCAACTAAGTATGAACCATTATATAAACAATTTATAGAAACAAACAATTTAGAAGAATTTGTTAAACATTTACCAAAATATATATAAAAAGTTAGGTCTTTTTTTTAATAGAATATTTTTCTAATTTTTTAATGACTAAATAAAGAAAAAAGTCCACTTAATATACCACTCTTTTTGTTGTATATTTTTATCCATAATTCAACTATTATTTATATTTTTGATTTAGGATATTAAAATATGCGAAGTGTATCTCTATAGTTACTATTTGATTATAGATAACAACGATAGATTTAAAAACTTTTTTATTAGTAATTTTAGTTATGGAAGAGCCTATATCCGATGATTATTCAGAGGCAGAAATTTTTTTCTTGATATTAAAATTGGGGAATGCATTGAGTAATAAGACATATGAAGAAGAGTTAGGAAGAGAGTTTGTAAAAGAAGTTGGAAAAAAATTAGTAGAATATGGAAAAAAATCATATGAAGATTATCAAAAAGAATTGCAAAAGATACACAAAAAACTGCCCAAAGCACATAGAATGGCACTAGATGTATTACTAGAAAATATAGATATTTATAATCCATGTAAAAGAGAACCAACATGTTTAGATCCATATGAATGGCTACTTATTTCTCACTATATATCTATAAATAACTTAAAAACCACTATAATAAGAAGTATTAACAAGCATCTTGAAGGATTAGATCCTACACAACCAAATTATGATAAAGAAATTAAAAATATACGAGATGTTTTAATATATCTATCAGGGGTATATAAAACATTATTATTAGCTTATACGTTAGCAGTAGACAATGCATTAAGAACCCATAAAAACCCATTACATGATAAAATGGCTGAGCAGATAAAACGTTTAAAAGCGTCTAATGACGTTCAAAACTATATTAGTGCAATTCAGGATTATATTCAGAAAGAGATGAAAAGGATCGACTTAGCATATCAAACGGCATCCAGCTATATTGAAGATACTATAGAAGAACTTTTCCACAAGAATGATGAAGGATTTATTGAAAAGATAACAAGTGCATTACTTGAATATAGTAGGAATAGTTCATAAGATAAATTAATATAATTCTTTTTTATTTATTTTTTATTTAATAACTAATTTGCAACTATATTTTTATAGAAGATATTGATATAATTACTATCTAATAATAAATGATAACTATAGATTTAAAATTTTCTAATAATTTGTTTCATTATGATAAGTACGTATTTTCATCAAAATCAAAACAAATCTAAGATAGAAGAAAGAATAGAATGGATAAAAAACATAGATAAAAAGGGTCCTTATTTTGATCTTGAATTAGAAAGATATCCAATAGTATTAGAAGATTTATACAAACTTGCATCGAAAAAAACTAAAGAGGTTTTACCATTATTAGAAGAATTAATAGAATATACGGGTCCATATGGATTTTATACTAACTTGTTAGAAGCTATTAGAGACCATATTAGAGATTACATACCTCCTATAAAATACCAATATAGATGGGAAAAATTGAAAATACCAACTTATAAAGAGAAAGATTATAACTTAAAAGAAGGTTTAAAATACCTAGCGGATGTATTGAAAGCTTTTGGAGATTATATTGGGAATAATATATATTATATTGGAAAGTATATTTGGAATAATATGTACAATAAAACTAGAATATATCATATAACGTCCTCTTACAGAGAAAAAATTCAGAACTTAGAAAGAGGTTTAGAATACTTATTGAACTTAGAGATACGTACAGAACTACACGAGAGATATCTACAAATACTTCGTGGAGAATTTGATTCATATCTACAACAAATACATAAATGGGTAGATCTTACCAACAAGGAGTTAGATTGGAAAACTATAAGAACATATGCACAAAAGAAAGCAGCATCTGATTATCTTCGTTCTCATATAAATTGTTTATTAAGTAATCCTGATGGATATATGCAACATATGAAAGCAGGTGATTTAGAAGCCTTTATTAGAGACTCATGTAAGTCTACTCCTAGCTAGAGTTTGAGTAAAGCAATTAAAAGTTGGAGAAAAGAACTGAAAAAGTATATACAGAACATATATAAGAGAGAAAATTATACAATTAAGTAAAGAACTTGTGCAAAATAAAGCAGCTTTTTGTTGTATATTTTTATCCATAGTTCAACCATTATTTATATTTTTAATTTAGGATATTAAAATATGTAGGTATATTAGACATAGTTATTATTTTGTAGTAAATAACAACAACAAGCTTAAAAATTTTTTCAATATAATATAGATTATGGATGAAACTCTAGATGAAAAAATAGAAAAAGCTGGACAACAAATAATAGAAACAAAATTCAAATATGAAGTATATGCATCAGCACTAGAAAATGTATATGAACATGTAAAGAAAGTAGATCCAAGAACTATTCCATTATTGGAAGGTTTAATAGAAACTATGGAAAGCATTCCAAACCTAGATATAGAACTTAAAACATTCATATTATCCAATATTATAACATATATAAATACTAAGGTAATTTTTGGTAAATCATATCGCAGAGAAAGGAATATTCAAAACTTAAGAAGGGGCATAGAAATCTTAACAAATGAGAAAGGACTTCGTAAGATAAATGAATTATATTCCCTTGCATTAGATGGAAAAATACCTTTACAGAATTTTGACGAATATTTAGAAGAAGTACGCGATTGGGCTTATAGAAATGGACTAACATTGGATCAAGAAACTGAAATAAGGTATGCACGGCAAAAAGGAGCATATGATTACCTTAGAGTTATTATAAAAGGTTTACTAATAGATCCAACTAAGTATGAACCATTATATAAACAACTTATAGAAACGGGCAATTTAGAAGAATTTGTTAAGCATTTACCAAAATATATATAAAAAGTTGGGTCTTTTTTAATAGAATATTTTTCTAATTTTTTAGTGACTAAATAAAGAGAAAAATCCGCTTAATATACCACTGTTACTTTCAACTATTTTGCATGGTAAAATGGCTTCATATTGATTACCATTTACAATATAATATACCCTCACATATGCATTTCCTATAATAATATTATTATTTATATTACATGCATTCATAGATCCATAATTTATATTTCCCAGAGTACATGTTGAATTTTCATAAAAATTATATACTGTTACATTTTCCAAATTTTGTTTTGCAGTAATTATAATAAGAGATGTCCCATTTGCATATTGACAATTATATGTAAAATATTCTAAATATGGAGGTAAATATGATGTTACATAATATGTATATATTGCATATAATACAACCAATATAAAAGCTGCTATACCAACCCAGATCACAAATTTAGGTATCTTTGATATATCCATAAAATTATTTTTAATCTACATATATATAAACATAGATATATTTATTCCCCTTGTCTTCAATCTTCATATTTTTTATAATCTCTTCATATTTTTTATCATCTATATCAAAAAGATCTGGATATTTATTCAATATATAATCCAATATTAATCTTTTTATCATAATATCTTCATTCTTATGCAAATTTTCAGAATTATATTCATCAGAAATATCTTCTATTATATATTTTGGAATCTTAAATTCATACTCAATATTATATTGCATGTAAAATCTTACTATTTTCCAAAATATAAATGATTGCTTTATATTCTTGAATTTCAAAAATGATTATCGAAAATTATTTTCTACTTTGTAAACCTCTAAGCCCTATATATGCAAGCAAAGCACCAAGTTGTATTATTGGATCTGAACCTTCTAATAATCTATATTCTACTTCTCCAGCATAATATATTATATCTAATTTTTCTTTTTCAGGTATATTCATTGAATAAACCTCCTTTGATAGATATTTAATTATATCTTCTCCTGCAAGACCATATTTTAACATTAAATCAATTAATTTTTCCCTGGCTTCAGCAAATTTTCCTTCATATGCTAATTTTAATACTTCCTGTAATTCTTGTGGTTTTGCTACAGAAGCAACTTCATATATTAATTCGGGAGTTATATCTTTAGAATATAAAGCTGCAGCCTGTAATATATTTATTGCTTTTCTCATATCTCCTTCTGAAATATAATATATTGCTTCTAATGCATCATCAGTTATATTTAAATTTTCTTTTTCAGCTATTGATCTTAATAAATCAAATACATCTTTTTTATCTAATTGTTTAAATCTAAATACAACAGTCCTAGATTGAATTGGTTCTATAATTTTTGATGAATAATTACATGCTAATATGAATCTTGTTACTGAAGTATATTCTTCCATTATTCTTCTTAAAGCTTGTTGTGCATCTCTTGTCATTGCATCTGCTTCATCCAAAAATACAATTTTAAATGGAACATTTCCAATTGGTTTTGTTCTAGCAAATTCCTTTACCTTTTCTCTTATTACATCAATTCCCCTATCATCTGAAGCATTTAATTGTAATACATTTTGTTCCCATTTATCACCATATAATTCTCTAGCAAGTGCTAATGCAGCAGTTGTTTTTCCAACACCCGCAGGTCCTGCAAATAATAAATGAGGCATATTTTTATTTTCTACAAATGCCTTCAATCTTTTTACTATCTCATCCTGCCCCTTTATATCATCTAATCTTTTTGGTCTATATTTTTCAGTCCATATTTCGTTATCTGACATAAATTAATAATTTAAATTAAAACTTAAATAAATATTATTATGGACTTTGAATATGTAAAACATAATGATTTAATAATATATTATAAGGTTTATGATCTTGAATGCTATCCCCCAAAGGAGGATTCTTTTTTATTAAATGATCATATAAAAGAATTTGCTAAAGGTAAAAAAGTATTAGATATTGGATGTGGATCTGGAATTCAAGGTTTAGAGGCATATAAATATACAAAAGATGTATCTTTTTCAGATATATCTGAAGAATGTTTGAAATTATCTAAAATAAACTTTTATATAAACTATATAAATAATAATTCTGATCTAGATTATTTATATAAAAATATAGATAAAATGAATTTACCAGTAAAATTTTATCTATCCGATTTATTTAATAATATAAATGAAAAATTCGATCTAATATTATTTAATCCTCCATATTTACCAGAAGTAAGTTATGAAGGAATAAAGGTCAAAAGATGGGTTTCTGGAGGAAAATTTGGATATGAAACAATAGATAGATTTTTATATCAAAGTATAACTAAATTAAATAATTTTGGAGAAATATTAATAATAATGTCTTCAATAACAAATCCCCAATATATATTAAATAAATATTCAAAATTTTATAATTATAGAATAATAGATAGCAGACACTTCTTCTTTGAAGATATATTTTTAATATATTTAAAGAAAAATTTTTAATTATGATAGTTGACGACCATGCTCATTTATTTTTATATAATAATGTAGATGAAAAAATAAGGGAAAATATTGAAAGAAATGTAAAATATATAATTGAAAATTCTATAGATATTGAAAGTATAAATAAAGTAATTGAAGAATCTAAAAAGTATGATATAATATATTATGCTTTGGGATTATATCCTGAGGAAATTGAAAAAATGAATGATAATGATATAGAAAAAATATTTGAATTTATTGAAGAAAATAATGATAGAAAATTTTTAGCAATTGGAGAAGTTGGATTGGATTTTTCTAATGTAGATGAAGATAAAATTAGAAAACAAAAAATATATTTTGAAAAATTTTTGGAATTGGCTGATAGATTAAAGAAACCAGTAATAATTCATGCTAGAAAAGCTGAAAAGGAAGTATTAGATATATTAACAAGTTATAATAATAAAAAAGTATTACATACGTTTTGGAAACCATCTTTAGTAGATAAAGCAATTGAGATAAATTGTTATTTATCAATACCAGCAATTGTTTATAGAGATCCTGGATTTCAAAAAATTGTAAAAGATGTACCATTAGAATTTATTTTAACTGAAACAGATTCTCCATATTTGGATCCGATAGAAAAAGGTAAAGCAGTAAATAATTCATGGAAGATAATATATTCTTTAGAAAAGATATCTGAAATAAAAGATATAGATAAGAAAGAGTTAGAAGAAATAATATTTAATAACTTTGTTAAAGTATATAATATAAATAATGATGAATAAATATAGGCTGAAAAATGATGTAGAACCCGGAAACTGATAAAATGAAAATTATATCATGGAATGTTAATGGATTAAAATCAATAATTCAAAAAGGTTTAATTGATTTTATTAAAAAATATAATGCGGATTTTTATCTATTTCAAGAAATAAAAACAAAAGAAATACCATTAACTTTCCAATTTCTTGGATATAATGTATATTCATTTCCTGCAGAGAAAAAGGGATATAGTGGTGTATTAACATTATCAAAAATAAAACCAAATAATATAAAATATGGAATTGGAATTGAAAAATTTGATATTGAAGGAAGGGTTATAACAATGGAATATGATAAATTTTATTTAATAAATGTATATTTTCCAAATGCTGGAGTTGGAACATTAAAAAGATTGGATTTTAAATTGGAATTTGATAAAGAATTTGAAAAATATGTATTATCTTTAAATAAACCATGTATAATTTGCGGAGACTTTAATGTAGCACATAAGGATATTGATATATATGATCCAATAAATTTGAGAGGCTATGCAGGATTTACAGATGAGGAAAGACAATGGTTTGATCATTTTTTATCTTTGGGATTTATTGATACATTTAGATATATAAAAGGAAATATAAGAAAATATAGTTGGTTTTCATATTCAATTATTGCAAGAAAGAAAAATGAAGGATGGAGACTTGACTATTGTGTAGTAAGTAAAGAATTAAAAGATAAAATAGTTAATGCAGATATATTGGATAATATTTTTGGATCTGATCATGTTCCAATATTATTAGAAATAAATATATAAGAATCATCTGATGAATTTAGACAATCTATATATTTTAAAAAGGATTTATACATATTATTAACAATACTTTATAATGCCAAGTTTTCGCCATCATCACATAGATCGTATGTACGTACGTAGTGATATGGCTGAACTAATACTAAATTACTTACCACAAGGTGGAGTAGCTGCTGATCTTGGTTGTGGACCAGGTAGGTTTTGTCAAGTACTTTTAAATAAAGCTAGCAAGGTTTATTGCGTAGATATAGATGAATATGCCATCAATATAGCAAAAGAAAATATTAAGGATGAAAGAGCTGTATTTCTCAATGAAGATGCTTCATCAACATCAATACCCACCAGCTCTGTAGATCTGGTAATAATGGTTAATGCATTCCATGATATGGAGAATAAAGATAAAGTAGCTTTAGAAGTGAGTAAGATTCTTAAATACGATGGTTTAGCTTTAATTATAGAGTCTAAACCAGGTTTAATATCATATGGACCACCGCCATAGTTAAGAATGAGCCTCGATGATGTAATTAAGTACTTCAATAATCCTCAATTAAAAGTAGAAGGTATAAAGGATTTGGGAGATTTTAACGCTATAGTAATTAAAAAGCTTTGATCTTTTTAGCTATAAGAATACATTTATATCTATCCATATAAAAAATTAAAAGAATAAAAATAGTTTTTAAGTACAATTTACATAAATAATCTATAATGAAAAAAGTAGGTGATGTAGAATTAAGATTGGCAAAGGGCCCTGTTCCACATTATAAAGAATTAAAAGAATTAGAAAGAAGTATAGTAAAAGTAATTATTGAAGAATTTGGGACAGAAGAATTAATAAAAAGATATTCAAATCCACTATGGTTTAATTCTTTAGCATGTTTACTTGGATTTGAATGGAATTATTCTGGAATGACTACTGTAACACTAAAAGCATTAAAAGAAA
>Ga0081473_126082_pt1 | contig 10473 bp, 10 predicted proteins | sample CisSprmetagenome_FD_70977 | JGI IMG/M metagenome (GOLD analysis project Ga0081473, IMG submission 70977) | Hypoxic/sulfidic aquatic microbial communities from Cistern Spring, Yellowstone National Park, USA v2 (version 2) | ecosystem: Environmental > Aquatic > Thermal springs > Hot (42-90C) >... | reverse complement strand
CATACACCGCCGCGGAGTCCAGGGCGCCGTAGAACTTGATCAGCGGCGAGTCCTTCCCGGCCCGTTCAGCCCTCCCTCTATACAGAACGGCGGTCTCCCCGCCGTCTCCGGGGCAAGCGAAGATAAGCAGACAGGGCTTGACCAACCCCATAAGTCCATCGGTGCCATCCGGTTTGTAGAACCGACTGGGCGACGTGCCGCCTTCAGGGAGTACATTAGAAAAACCTAACAGGGGGCTAGCCCCCTGTCAAGCCTTTCTCTAACACTCCCTGAAAGGGGGCGGTCGAGCGGGCGGAGGATCGGGGGCGGTCGGGCCCATCGAGGCGGTTCAATATAACGGCGGGCCGCGTTCTTGCCATGAGCTGCAACGTGATCACCAAGGTCTCCTCCTCGCAGGTAGCCAGGTGTCTTCACAAGCTTTGCGAGGAGAAGTTCGGCGGCGACCTGGCCGCTATGCTGAAGCTCTCGGCCGTGGAGCTCGCGGATCTGTGCGACACCTCGGATGTGCAGCAGGTGGAGTCCGTCTACAGGCGCATACTCGCCGAGATGGACTCTGTGCAGCTCGTGAGGCGGGGGACGTTGAAGGAGCGCTTGGCCAGCGGCGGTGAGCGGAGGGTTCTGAAGACGCGCGTGGCGGAGTTCGACGAGAAGACGCCGTGGGGAGGGTTGGAGTTCGGCTACACATACGGCTTCGCGGGCGAGTACGCCACGGGGAAGTCCCTCCTCGCCATGCAGGTCGCCGCCTATGCGGCGGCCGAGGGGAACGCCGTCATGTACATATACACGGAGGGGCGGGTTGAGGACACGGGCTTACCGAGGATAATGGCCAGGGCCGCCCGCGACGTCGGCGTCAGCGAAGACGACGTGGCGGCGCGCATAGAGGTGGTCGAGGTGGCCAACACCACGGCGCTGAAGGACGTGGTGATGTCGATACAGACCGCCGTGAAGGTCGTCGTCGTCGACTCGATCATAGCGCCGCTGCGGGCCGAGTTCCTGGGGAGGGAGAACCTGCAGGCGAGGCAGCAGACGCTGAACTACATAATCAGCCTGCTGAACCGGCACGCCATGATCAACGGAGCCCTCGTCATCGTGACCAACCAAGTGATGGACGTGCCCGACCTCTTCGCGGGCAAGAGGCCCACGGGCGGCAACATATTCGCCCATGGCGTCAACAGAATCTTCATGATGGTGAGGCACTCCAAGCAGAAGCCCGAGGGCTACATGTGGCCCCTCGACGTGCCGAGCATGTCGCCCGACGTGAAGATACAGTACCGCATCGCCGAAGACGGGCTCTACTGACCTCCGCCGACAGGGAGTGCATGAGAAAGGCTTGACAGGGGGCTAGCCCCCTGTTAGGTTTTTCTCGCGTACTCCCTGAAAGCGCAAGAGTTGATGCACCAGATTTTCGGATCTTTTTAAACCGGTGCATTCATTGAACCGATGAGTCGGGTCGAGGTCAAGGAGGTGGAAGCCGGCGTCCCGGTCGAGATAATCGTCGAGAAGGTCAACGAGCTCCTGAAAAGATACGAGCTACGGGGCGAGACGCGGATGATGAACAAGAGCGCCGTGTCGCAGCTATGCGGCACAATTGAATCGAGAAGAATTAGCAAGGCGAAGCAGATAGAGGCGGTGGCGAAGGCGACCGGCAGATATCCCTACGTCGTGTTCGCGTTCAGAGGGCCCAGCAGGACGTTGTGCATGCCCGACGCGAACTACTACGTGGCGGATGGCATATACGACGTCCACGTGATAGACTGCGACGGCGACCGCGGGGCGAGGTGCGCCGAGGTCGCGGCGAACGTGGCCGACATCCTCGGCCTCCCTCTACAGAAGGAAGCCCTGCTAGCGCTGGCGGATGAGGGGGAGCTTTGCGCCCGCAATATCTTGCCTTCTTGTCGAAAAAAAGCGGAGCGCACGGAGGAGCAGTTTGAGGCGCCCGTCGAGAAGAGAGGGGCTGAGGCAGGGGAGGAGGCGGAGGAGGTGCCGCCCGTCGTGAGGAGGGTTATGGACACGCTTTTGGCCATGAGGGCCGCGGCGCGGCAGGGCCAACAACCGCCGCCTCCTCAGACCCCTCAACCGCAACCGCTCCCGACCCAACCCCTCCCTACTCCCCAACCGCCGTCCCCTGACCCCAAGGCCGTCCTCAAGGAGGTCGGCCTGGGCTGGCTCGTCCCCGTCCTCGACGACCAGGGCGCCGCCGCCGCGGTCAGGTTCATCGTCACGAACAGGGAGGTGCTGAACGCCTTGAAGGACGAGGAGAAGAGGAAGATAGTCGTGCAGGCGATCAAGGAGGGCGGCGTCCCCGCGCCTTCCTCGACGTGGGACAAAGTATTAGAAAAGTGGTCTCCTAAGGAGCGGGAAAAGCTGTTGGGCCTCCTCAGCATGACGAGAGATCTGTATTCGTTAGCTTCGGCGTTGATAGAATACCTGACCAACAACGACCACTGCACGTTCGAAGTGGTGAAGACGATCCTAGACACCGCGGCTGAACGCGGCCTCACCTGCGAGGCCGTTGAGCAAATGTTGTCGCAATGACCGCGGCGGTAGCGGCGACGGCGGCGGTCGGCCTGGGCCGCTGGTTCGACATGAGCCCAGAGGAGATCCGCAACATAATGATCGACGCGGCGCGCGACAAGGTCGCCGCCCCGCCGTGTTTTTGGTACGACGTGGTTGTCATAATGGGCAAGACCGCCAAGAAAAAGCTCGGGACGTCGGTGCCCGAGTGCGTTATCGGGGAAGCAATAAGGAGAATCACACTCGGCGTGATCGACAAGAACAAGCCGAACTGGATATCCTTGGACAACGTCAAACTGCTGATCATGAGATATGTCGAGAAACACAAGTGCAAACGCAACGACGGCGAGGAGGCCGCCGTGGCTCATCATGCACGAATATTAAGCGGCTACGTAAGAGAATGGGTGAGGCTGCTGGCGGACGGAGGCGCCGCCGGCTCCTTGGAGCACATGACCCTCTCGCAAGCCGTCCTCGCCTCCTACCTCTCCTCGCTGAGGTACTGCTAAACCCAGGCTTTTTAAATCCCCATCTTCATCATCACATGGAGCTCCTAGCCCCCGCCCTCCTCCTCGCCTCAGTCCTGCTCGCCTCCATCCTGATCTTCAAGTACAGGGCCGAGGCGGAGCGGTACAGGGCCAAGGCCGCCCTCCTCTCCGCCGCCGTGGAGAGGGTCGCGGCGGAGGTCGAGGCGCTCTCGGCCGAGCTGGAGAGGGCGCACAGGATGATCTCCATGTACGTCGAAGAGAGGCATGAGGTCAGGAGGACGTGCGCCGAGGTCGAGAGGGAGAGGGAGAGGTTGGAACGGGAGGCGAAGGAGCTGGCAAAGAGGCTCAGCGCATGCGAGGAGGCCAGGAGCAAGCTCGCGTCGGGCTGGCCCTTCGCCGACGCAGCGGAGCAGGGCAAGTTCCTCTGGGCCCGCCGCGTCGGGTGGCACATGGCCGCGAGACCCGAGGTGAGATTGGACGGGGTCTGGATACGCGTCCCCGCGGTCAACGTGTCGGCCGTCTCGGCACTTGAGGCCAGGCTGGCCAAGCGCAACGGGGTCGCCGCGATACTGAGGCCCTACGTGAGGCGCCTCATGTCGAGGACGGAGGTGCTGGCCTCCCGCGTGGACGACTCGCTGCGCGTCTCGCTCGTGCGCATGGAGTTGCCGCTCAGGCCGCCCGCGGTGTACGTCAAGGACGTCAACGTGATCGCGTGGGGGCCCGCGCCGATAATCGACGATGTGTTGAAATACGCCGAGAAGGAGGAGGAGGGGTACCGCTAGACGGCCTCGACGGCCAACAACGGCGCCGCGGCCGCCGGCGATACACGGCGAATCCGCAGGCACTCGACGCGCCATTGGGGGCGGCGAATCTTTATCACCCGGCTCCGCGGCGGGCATGTGTCCGAGGGCAAGCATACGCCCGAGGAGCCGGTGGTGGAGCTGCTGGCCAAGCTCGCACGGAACAGGATCTACGGGCCGCTCGACATGTTGAGCCGGGTGGAGGATCGGGACGAGTTCTACATGAAGATGGCGGCCGAGGCCCTCTACGGTGCGCTGAGGTACGCGTCCGCAGAGGGCGCGCCCGTCCCTGACATCGAGGGCTCCGTGCAGTACGTCATGGACATGATCGAGAGAAGGCCGCGCTACGCGAAGGGGCTCGCGCTGAAGGCGTTGGCGAGGGCCATGTCCGGCGATGCCTTCAGCGGGAGGGCATCGGCGGAGGGGTAGCATGTTCGCCTCCTTCGGTTTCAGGTTCCGGGCGGAGGCCGAGGCGCTCAACATGGCCGAGGCCATCGGCAACTACACCCGGCACCGCCTGGCCCCTATAATCAAGGTCAAGAGAAACGAGGCAGGGGAGCTGGTGGGCTACAGGGTGACCATGGCGCCCGCCGTCTCCGGCCAATCCGTTGCGTACGGGTACATGAAGGCGCTTGCGGAGCTCGCGAAGAGGGAAGGCCTCCCCCTCTGCGATCAGTGCAGAAACTACGAGCAGTACGGCGGCTTCTTCAAACGCGCCGATGATCTCAGCCTAACCCACGACGTGCGCGTGGAAACCTGCGTGGTCGAGGACGTGACGGGCCTCATGGTCGCCAAAAAGGAGGGAGGCAAGGAGAGGGGGAGGGGCGGGAGAAAGAGGGACGAGAAGGAGGGGGGAGAAGGCGGCGAGGAAAGGGGGATTTCGATAAGGAGGACGTCCACGGTCATGTTCAGCTACCTGGTGCCCGACGGCGTCGGCGTGATCGCGCCGCAGATACACGTCCGCTACAACAGGGTCGAGCCAACCCAGCAAGTGCCGTTCCAGATCGAGAGCGGCACCGCGGTCTACATCCACGGAGTCGCCGTGGACGTGGACAGAATAGGCCTGAGGGAAGACGGCACATACGTCGCAGACAGGCTCAAGAGGGTGGAGCTGGCCTTCGAGGCGCTGAAGCGCCTCTACTCCGGGCTCCTGCTCGGGGCCAAGAAGTCGCGGTACCTCCCCCTCTTCGAGGCGCTGGGCGGCGTGGCCGCCGTGTCCAAGGACTTGCCCTTCATGGTGTCGCCGCCGCGCCTTGGCGACTACGTGGCCGAGACGGCGAAGCGGGCGGCGGCGGTGGGCGGCGGCATCGAGCTGTTCTGCTTCGACAGGGAGGGCATCACCTCATGCGGCAAGGCCGAGGGCGTGGTAGCCACCTCGACGCTTGAGGAGCTGGTGGAGGCCGTAAAGGGGGAAGTCCTCGCCGTGCTGAGATGATAGCGTTGGTAAGGCTCGATTTTTTCTCGCCCTACTTCTCGTACCCCCTCTACATGTTCCACGGCCGCGGGCTCGCGGCCCCGGCGCCGTCCACCCTCATAGGCGCGCTCGCATCGCTCTACTACGCCCCGCGCGAGCGGAGCGACGTAGGCGGCTTCGCGGAGAAGGTCGAATACGCCTCCTTCTGGGTGCCCTACTACGTGGAGGTGGAAAACACAGCCCGCCACTTCACGGGTTACTACCAGAAGAAGAGCCGTTTGGCCGTGTTGCACCAGGTGCTTACGGCGGAGAGGCTAGACGGCGAGTTGATACGCAGATTGGACGGCAACATAATGGGAGTCAACGCTACTGGGCTTAAGCGGCTAGGCGCGCCGGACTCCGCCATCAAGAGGGCGGCCGTTGCATCTCTCATGTCGCCGGGCACCAGGCGCGAGGTCTACTACGTCGAGCCGGCGTACGCCCTCTACGTCTTAAGCGACGATGTGGCGCGCCTGCCGCGGCACCTCTACAGGCTGGGGCAGAAGGAGACGCTGGTAGCCGCGACGCCGGTCAACGTGAAAGTCCTCGGCGGCGAGCTCCCCGCCAAGACCCGGTTCTACACGCCGCTGGAGGCACTCGGCGGCGATTGCGGCGGAGGAGAGGTCGTGTACATGGCGGAGAGGCCCTTCGCATCGCCGGACGAGGCCCGGCTCAAGCCCTACTGCGTCCCCAGGCCGCACGCGGACGTGCCCGTGGGACAGGTTGAGCCGGGGTGGAGAGCGGTCGAGCTCGTAGGCGACGGCGTAAGGCTGACGGCGGTGGTGCCGGAGCATGCCGTCTAGGAGTGGGAAAAAGGACAACGGCGGCGTGTGCATAGATCTGCACAACGTGGGGCAGTACATGCATCTGACGTGCTTCTACAAGGCCAACATAGCGGCAGTCCTCGCCGCGGGCCGCCAGCTCACCGAGGTAGGGAGCCTCGAAGGCTTCATCGAGCTCTACAACGCTTGGGTGAAGGAGCTGGAGGAGAGGGGGCTTTTGCCCAAGAAAAAGAAGAAGGAGGAGGAGGAAGGGGAGGGGCCCTACCTCCTCGCGCCGGAGCACTTCCAGACGTGCGACGTGCCTCTCTCGTCGTCTCTGGAATGCATGGTCGAGGCGCGGGAGGCCATGAGGAACTTCGCCGCGCCGTTTAAAGCGTTAAAGGGGATGCTCCACACGCTTCCGGCCTTCAGCCGGATGATAGATCTGGCCGACGCAACGCTGAAGGTGAAGGTGGGGAAAGAGAGGAAGGATCACATCTTCGCCGTGGTCGACGCCTTGGACGCCTTGGGCACCTCCCAAACTATGGCGATAAACAGGGAGTTCCACGCGGCAACTAGGGGCCGCGTGCTGGGGCCCACCCAGCTCTACGTCCTGACGGCGTCGCTCCTCGCCCTGCACAACGCGGCCGATGCAAGGGCCAAGCTGGTGATGCAGAAGGGGAAGGCCTTCACCTCCATTGTCGTGGACGGCGGGGCTCTGCCGCGGCGCTACGCCAAGTTCTACGTGGACTTGGTGAGGGCGAACTCCGAGTACGCGGAAGCCGTAGCGTCGGCGCTCCTCGCCTACATGAACGTCCGAGACCCGGGGAGGCTGTACGAGGTCGTGAGGGGCATGACCTACGCGCTGGAGAGGGGAAGGCTGAGGGGGCAGGAGGCCGAGGCCCTCATGCGCCTCCTGGAGCATGAGGCTCGCGTTAAGGAGGGCCGCTGAGCTGGCGGAGCGGGGCGAGCCCGGCCTGATCCTGGAGCTCCCCACCGGCTACGGCAAGACGTCGGCCGGCCCCCTCCTCTACAGGGCGTACAGAAGGGCGGGCCTCTGCTGGAAGGCCATACACGTCCTGCCCCTCCGCGCCATCGTGGAGAAGGCCTTGAGGGACTTCGCGGCGGCGCACCCGGACATAGAGTTCGCCTACCAAGACGGGGACGTGCTGCTGACGCGGGACGGCTACAGGAAGGATCCCTTTTTCGCATCCGAGTACGTCCTCACCACCGTGGACTCGTTCACGCACAACCTCTTCAAGGCGCCCGTCACGGAGCTCCGCAGGTTGGTGGAGGGCGCCCCCGTCCACTACCACATCCCCTTCGCCTACATCTACCCGTCGTGCGTCTTCATAGACGAGGCCCACGTGGCGGCGCAGGACGAGAGCGGAAGGGCGGTCGCCGCGCTCAGAGCCGCCGTCAAGGTTCTCAGGGAGGCTGAGGTGCCCGTGGCCGTCATGTCCGCCACCATGGGCAGGTGGAAGGCGAGGATCTTCGGAGGCCTCAAGCTCATAACGCTGGGCCGCGAGGACGCGGAGAGGGACGGCGCCGCGTACATCCGCGACCCGGAGTTCGAGTGCGAGATGAGGGGCGTGAGATACACAGCCCGCAAAATCGAGGAGGGGCAGGCGCTCGACGTGGCCAGGCAGAAGCTGAGGGAGGGGAAGAGGGCGCTCATCGTCGTCAACGACGTGAAGAAGGCCGCGGCGTGGGCCAAGGCCCTAGGCGCCCCCGTCGTCCACTCCATGCTGACCAGGAGGGATAGGAAGGCCGCGATGCGCGAGCTTGAAGGGGCGAGGGAGGGGCCGTTCGCGCTCGTGGGGACGAGCGCCATAGAGGCCGGCGTAGACGTCACCTTCGACGTGCTGATATCATCGGCGGACGAGCCTGAGTCGGTCGTGCAGAGGGTGGGCAGGGTGTGCAGGTACGGCCCTCCATGCGGCGGGGCGTGCATCGGCGAGCTCTACTTCTTCGGCAATGGCGCCGAGAGGTACCTGGCCGTGGAGGAGTGGCGCCTCCCATACGCCGAGGGGAGCTACGCGCGGCTCCTCAGGGACGACGTGAGGGAGGACGCCGGGCTCTACGCGGCGATGCTCAGGCTTGCAGGCCAGATATACGTCCACCCCAAGACCCTGCGGAACGTCTTTAGGGAAACCGGCTACTCTTTCGTCAGAGGCGCCCTCGTAGAGGCGTGTACAGACGCAGAGGCAGATCCGGAGGACTGCTTCACGGTTTCGCTGGACAGGTTGAGGAAGGTGCCGATCGAGAAATTCGCCGTGGATGGAAAAGAGGCGGAGGGGCCGGAAGGCTACGGGGAAGAAGGGCTGGCCAGATGGCTGGAGCACATAGTAGCCAAGTACGGGGAGTTCCCCACCGCCGTGTTGAAGAGATATGAGCCGGGCTACGGGCCGCTCTAGCTGCCTGGCGGGCCCCGGGGAGCCGCTGGAGAGGCATCTGGCGGACGTCATGGAGGAGGTGAGGCGCGACCCCGCCTTCGACCCCGTCGCCCGCAAGCTCGCGAGGGCGTTCGCCGCGGAGCCCGAGCTCGCCATGGATCTGCTGGAGTTCGCGGCGCTGGCGCATGACGTGGGGAAGGCCGATGAGAGGTACAAGGACGCCGTCGAGTACTTCCCCCTCCACGAGGCCCGCTCTGCAGATTTTGCGTACTACGTGCTACACAAGGCGGGCCTGCTCCGAAGCGCCGTCGCGCCCAGCGCGGGCTCCCCGGTCGTCATAGCGGTGGCCCTGCACCACTACTCCCACAAGGCGTTCCGCCGCCTCGACGGCGCCGCGGCCGATGGCTTCATCGCCGCGGCCGGCGGCCTCAAGGCGAGGTGCGCCGCGCACGCGGAGGCCTTCGGGAGGTGGGCGCCGCGCACCGCCGAAGGCGCGGCGGTCAAGGACATCGCCGCGTCGACGCTGGAGGTGGAGCGGTACGACGTGTACTCGAAAGTGCTGTACTCCATAAGCGCCATCAACAACGACCCGAAGCTGCGGAGCGCCGCATCGGCAGTCCTAGGCCTCCTCAACAAGGCGGACAGGACGGCGGCGAGACGGAACAGGCTTTCAATACTCCATTAGAGATGCCCCCGCCACTTTCGTGAGGCTCAGGTCATATACCCTGACCTTTCAATACTCCATTGGAGATGCGACGAGGTCATAAGGTTCCTGCTGCGCCGCGCCGGTTACTTTCAATACTCCATTGGAGATGCACATTAGGGCGGGCACGTCAACGTTTACCCTGGGCCTCATGGTCTTTCAATACTCCATTGGAGATGCCGCACCGGCGGCAACTACTACGTGCTCTATCTATACGTATGCTTTCAATACTCCATTGGAGATGCCTTGACCTGACCCTTTTCGTATACTACCGCCGTGTAGTATTTCCCTTTCAATACTCCATTGGAGATGCAGGGCGACCAGCCGCCCCATACTGGTATCGCGGAGTAATTATACTTTCAATACTCCATTGGAGATGCTAGAACGAAACCGACGTCACAGGTCCGCTCATGGTTGTCTGGAGCTTTCAATACTCCATTGGAGATGCCGCCGTCCTTGACCTCATATACGTCGGCAAGCTGCAGCTCCTTTCAATACTCCATTGGAGATGCAGATAGATAGCTCGCCAGGTTTTGCGGCGTGATGATCAACTTTCAATACTCCATTGGAGATGCCTCGATCTTGTTCCTGCTGACCCTATTGATCTCCATAATAACCTTTCAATACTCCATTGGAGATGCCTTTGCTTGGCTGATACGGCAGGATAAACACCACAGACAGCCTTTCAATACTCCATTGGAGATGCCCGTGGCTGGGGTCGCGAACCCGGCCGCGGTGGCCACTATCACTTTCAATACTCCATTGGAGATGCCGGGTCTCTTAGACTGTGAACGTGCATGTATTTAAGCTTTTCTGTTAACTCCTCGGTGCACATGTGTCCAACTGCGCCGTGCGGGCCGCCACGTCTTGCCTATACGTAAAGTGCGCCGGACGCGCACATCCGCGCGCGTGCGTGTTTTTGCGTTTCGGCGTCGGCATTCGCCGAGGGGTTGCACGACGTTTTATAAACGGGATCTCCGCTTTACATGATAAACACGCCGAGATAATTGAACTCTTCGATGTATGTAAAGCGGCTTCTGCACGACGTTTTATAAACGCCGTGCTCCAGGCGAGTGGCTGAACCCGTTCTTTATATTGCTGTGTTGTGGAGGCGTCGTGTCTGTGGTGGTCTTCAGGGGATTTCTGGAGAGGGGGGTGGCGCTCAACCTCTTCTCGGGCTACCTGGCGCACTCCGTGGTGCACCACCTCCTGCCGGAGCTCCCGGAGAGGGGGCCGAAGCCCTTCACCGTCTGGCCGCTTCTGATCGACGGAAGGCCCGCGGTCGGGCCGGCGGCCGCCGCGGCGGGGGCCGAGGTGGAGCTCCGCGCCGCCTTCTTCGACGAGGAGCTGGGGCGGAGGTT
>Ga0081473_126529_pt1 | contig 10497 bp, 14 predicted proteins | sample CisSprmetagenome_FD_70977 | JGI IMG/M metagenome (GOLD analysis project Ga0081473, IMG submission 70977) | Hypoxic/sulfidic aquatic microbial communities from Cistern Spring, Yellowstone National Park, USA v2 (version 2) | ecosystem: Environmental > Aquatic > Thermal springs > Hot (42-90C) >... | reverse complement strand
AGCTCTCTCGATACGGCTATCTGAGGCTGGTCTCGGAGGGAGGGGTCCAGAGGGTCGAGCTTCTGAGGAGGTGTTCAGACGGCTAAAAAGCGTTCATCGTCGCCGCTCAGCGGACTCATCATCGCGTTTTACGTGTAGGTGATATATTATAGCTTTGAGATATGGGAAGTGCTCGCCAAACCGTGTTTGATGCTGTTCTCATGTCCCGGAGACGGCGGCGACACCGTGGTGTATTGGAAGGGAAGCGCCAGGCAGGCCAAGAAGGACGACCCCGTGGTGAAGCTCTACGGCGCCTTGGATACGGCGGCGGTGCACGCCCACAAGGCCGCCAACCTCCTGCCGAGACCCCAGGCGCGGATCATGAGGTTGGTGGCGTTCTCGCTCATGGAGCTGGGCTTCTACCTCGCGACGGGCAGAGCCGAGTACCTCGACACGGCGCACGCCCTTTACAGCAGGGCGCTTAAGCTGGCCTACGCCGTCGCCCCTGAGGAGCCCCTCAGGAGCTGGATAGCATGCGCCTCGCCGGAATGCTCGGCGACAGACGAGGCTAGGGTTTGGATCAGATGGGCCGAAAGGCGCGTAGTAACGCTGGGGGAAGCCGCCGCCGCCAAGCTCCTCAACCAGCTCTCCAACCTGGCCTTCGAGGTCATGAGGACGCTCCCCCACATAAAGTACCGCCATAGAGGCGTCAAGTAATTGATCGGCGCAATCTGGCGAGCTACTCCCTCATTCTCCGGAGCACTGGCTAGATAGGACCTCTCGCCTACTCTCCTCAGCTCCCCTCTGAGAGCTCCGTGGGCGCCCGGCCAGATCCAAGCCAGCGTCGTTGCTGTCTTCCTCACGTCTATCGGCATCGGCGTAAGACGCCTAAGCCCTACCGCTATGGAGAGGGCTCCCAGATTATCCAAGAAGCGCATGTCGCTGAGACGTCAGCCCGGCTTAGGAATCGGCGCTCGAGAAGCCGGAGATATTTGGCTCGCTTTCCGGCTTTTTAAGAATCTTCGATTTTCCTCACCCTTTTCGGCTGAATCCATTACAGCGATTGGGAGCTACGTCAATTCTAGGCGTACATCTGGCCCCAGACCGTACGCACTCTCTAGACGCCCAGCCACATGCGCGCCAGGTGCCCATGCCCGACGTCAAGTTAAGATTTTTAAAGAGGTGTGAAGAAAGTATCACCCAGGCAACGCCCCTATAAGGGGGAGAATGAGCCGCGGGGGTTACCCCGGCCAAATCCCTAAAAATGGTTTGAGGCAAGACCTATCCGTCGTCTCTATACCTAAAGCAATACACCCACGGGCCGGAGAGCGATATCGCCGGGTTTAAGACGTGCGATGCTCTTGGGATAGTCTGCGCGGTGTCTCTATAAATTTTTCAGTACTCGATGATCTTCTTTCCCTTCTCTTTCAGCTCCCCCAATATGGCGTCCGCCCTCTCCACCGGAAGCTTTATGGTGTAGAGGTAGCCGGACAGCCGCGCCTTTAGCTTAACCACGCCTTCCTCCGGCATTCGCTTCACCCTGATCTCCTCGGCGTTTTCCGCATACCTCCGCCATATTTCGACCAAGAACACCTCCTTGGGCATGAGCGCCGGTTGACACCAGTTTTTAATTGTTGCGACTCTACCCCGCGCTACGGCCTCCGCGACTACGGCGCGTCGCGCCGAATAAAAATATTTTTAAACGGACTAGATCGCGTTGAGCCATGGAGTACGTCTATGCGGCCTTGTTACTACACTACGCGAAGCAGGACATAAACGAGGACAATCTGGCGAAGGTGCTCCAAGCCGCCGGTCTCCAGCCCGACGAGGTCAGAGTCAAGACGTTGGTTGCCGCTCTGAAGGAGGTCAACATAGAGGAGGCGATAAAGTCCGCCGCGTTCGCGCCCGTGGCGGCGGCCCCCGCGGCGGCTCCAGCCGCGGGCCAACAAGCTGGCGGGGCGGCGCAACAAGGCAAAGAGGAGAAGAAAGAGGAAGAGGAGAAGAAGGGCCCGAGCGAGGAGGAGATCGCTGGATCTCTCGCCGCTCTGTTTTAAGACTGGGCGTTCGCTTCTTTTCTTTGTATTATAACCATTTTTGAGATGGCTTCGTGCACCTTATCTATATCTTTATAATATATTCTATAGATTTGGTTATTCATTTTAAATTCTATAAACTTTCTCTCCGGATAGTATCTATATTCCTGTATCTGTATAGGAGCCTTCAGGCCCGTGTTCTTGTTTATCACGATGCCGGTGTCGTAGACCTTGATGTCGGTGGCTATTATCGGGAACTGAACTGGCCTGAAGGTGAAATAATAGAGCGGCGAGAAAATCGCCGTGTAAGCCGCGAAGAGCGCCACGTAGCCTAGATAGGTCGCCAGGAAGTGGCCCAGGCTCTGCTGGAGCGCTCCGCTGACGCCTGGGACGACGGCAGACTGTAGCGCCGGGAAGAGCCATATGCCGGCCAGCATCAATGGAAACGACATAAAATATATCATAAATGTTCTATTTAATTTTTTCATTTCATTGGGAAGCTCTTTATCTTTTTCTATAGCTTTATTTACATCTTTTTCATTTATATCGAACAACAGCTTTCCCTTCACAACCTCTCGCGCCTGTTGCGAACCTCTGCGATACGCCCTGATGCCCATAAAGGCCGTTATCGCGAAGATAGACGCCACGTAGAGCAAGCCTACCAGCCACAGATAGCTCATGCCCAATACAGCTAACACCGCCGCGTATCCGAAAATCGTGCCGAGGGTTATGGCAACCCTCAATACCACCTGATTCATGACTCGGTGGTCTCAAACACCTATTTATTTAGTTTCGGCGCGCCCGCCCAAGGTGGAGGCGCCGCGCCATCAAGTCTATATCTTTATAATTCAAGTATCTATCGCCTTATAATATATATTATGACAGTAATTGTTACATAAATTAAAATCAATATCAACTTCATTAAATCTATTTTGCATAGGCTAGCTGTAAATCTTTATGTATCTGGACGCTCGATGCGGCGTGAAGCTCACAGCCGTATGCAGCGATTACGAGGGGAGGCTTCCGCCGTCCCATGGGTTCGGCGTCTTGCTGGACAGCGGGGTCTTATTCGACTCATGCGCCGAGGACGCCGCAAGGCTGTTCCTGGAGGCGTTGCGGCCGTCTCCGGTGCTCGGCATCTCCGCCCTGGATAACCCCCATCACGCGGGGGGATTTTCCGTGTTTGGAGTTCCTGTGATCCGCTGGAGCCGGGGGGTCCTCGACGTGAAGGTCGGCGGCGTTCTGCACAGAGTTATAGGATTCGGGAGGGAGTCGGTGTTGGTCGTCGGGAGGACCGTGATATCGCCCTGCGGGCTTTTCACGGTGCCCTTCGGCAGGCTGTCGGCCATGCATCTGAGGGCCGACTGCTTCGTGGGCGGTCTCGGGGTCTCCACGGCCAGTCCCTACGCGACGTCGCGGGCTCTAGGCGAGCTGAGGGCCCTCGGCGTCAGGTGCGTAGCGCCTCTGCACAGCCCGCCGGGCGTTGCGAGGGAGCTCGAGAGGCGGTTTAACGTCTATAGGCTGGGCGCCGGCTCGGAACTGGAAATACCTATATAGTGGATTTGCCGGAACGCTCGCATGGATGCCCTTGAAACTCTGGCCGTATACGTGGTCTCGTGGCTCGCCGTGGCCCTGGCCCTCTATGCGATCCGCCGAGATCTGGTGAAGGGCTTCATCCTAATTATGTGGAGCTCCGAGGGGGCGGCCCGGCTCATAAAGAGGGCCGCCGAGAGGCTTTCCTTCGTGCCGCTGAGGGTCTACCTAGCCGTTGTGCTGGCCCTATTTCTGCTCTCGGCCTATTCGCCCTACTTCCCCATCCCGGCGGGAACGGGCGTGGCCTACATGCCCGGCTTTCTCTACATATTGCTGAGGTCGACGTATCAAGCCCTGGCGGGGCTACTCCACGGCGCCTCCGTGCAGGAAGTCGCCGTCGTGGGCGGGCAGGCCGCCGCAGTGCCCCTGCTGCCCGGCATCACGATACCTTGGGACCAGCTGCCCTACATCGCGCTGGCCATCATCGTCGGCGTTGCGCTCCACGAGTTCATGCACGGCTACGCCGCGGCGAGGCACGGAATAGGGCTGAAGTCCGCCGGGGTGTTCTCCGCGTTTTTCGTGCTCAGCGGCGCCTTCGTGGAGCCCGACGAGGAGCAGCTGAAGTCCGGCCCTCTGGGGGCCAGAGTCGCGGTTTTCGCAAGCGGCGTGGCCGCCAACGTGGTCCTGGCCCTGCTCGCGCTCGCGGTGTATCTAGCCGGCGTGCACGCAGGCCTGGGAGGCGCGGTGGTCGCCGGCATAAACCCCGCCACGGCGCAGTTGGGCCTCAGGCAGGGCGACGTAGTGGTGGCGGTCAACGGATGCGGCATCTCGGCCGACGTGGTCGTTCCCGACCAGCTTCTGGCGACGCTGAACGCCATGGCGGGCAACCCCGTGGGCGCTCCTCTGTGCAGCCCCAACCAGACGATAACTCTGGTGGTCAAGAGGGGGGGAGAGCTCGTCGACGTCGGTTTCCCCGCCGAGAGCATCTACGTAGGGGCTCCGCTGACTAGGTTGATATACGGGGGGCCTATGTACGACGCCGGCATTAGACCCGGCGATATAGTGACCGCGATCTACGGCTGCGGCGGCGCCTATCGTATATACTCCAGCGGCCAGCTCATATCGGTGATCCAGAACATAGTCGCCAGCGGTTTGTGCAGGCCGGGCGATAGGGTTGTCGTAGGCATATTGCGCGATGGGAAGGCGGAGAACTACACGGTCACCCTGGGCCACAACCCCGACAACTACAGCAGGCCGTTCTTCGGGATCTACACAGACGGCTTGGGCCAGCTGGGCTTCGACACGTCGGTCTTCGCGGCGTCCCTGTTCGCCAATACTCAGTTTGTAAAGTTCGTTATGTGGTTTTTCCTAATAAATTTTGGATTGGCCCTAATAAACGCGTTGCCGATATATCCGCTTGACGGCGGCCTGCTGGCCCTAGCGGTTCTCGAGCGGTATTTAGGCAAGGACGTCGCTAGGTATACAGTCTACGGCGTTACGGCGGTGCTAGCGGCATTCCTGGTATTCGACTCTGCGTTGGGTTTCGTCAGCGGCATATATAACCAGATATTTTCCCTACTTAGATGAGCCGGCGGACGGTCTACGGGCTTGCCCTCGGGGTTCTCTCGATAGCAGTTGCGCTGGCGGCCGCCTGGGCGCCGATAGGCCCTCTCATCTCCGACGAGGCGCTTCCGGCGCCGCCCAATCTGCTTATAGTAAACGGAGCGGTGGAGCCCGGCAACGGATTCCTGTGGTACTATCTATGGAAGGCGACGATATTGCTCGTCGTCTTCTTCTTTGCGGCGTTGATAGCGTCGTTCTTCCTGGAGATGGGGGCCGGCATCAGGGCGTTCTTCGCCGTGATATCTCTAGCCATAGCCGCGCTTCATTACGCCAACCTGCTCGCCATGACGAACTCCATGAGGATATACCCCCTGCTCGATGTAATCAATTTAAATATAAATGGACGCTCAATAAATCAATATTATTTAGATATTGGCCAATTATTTATAATTTATTTCATATATAATATTTTAAAGCTATTTAAGAAATAATTCCTCATACTGCTTTACGTAGTTCACGGACTCCTTAAGCGACGCGAAGAGGTTTTTGGCGTACTCTACGTCCTCCCGCGTGACGGAGCTTCTGCCGACATCCTTGGCCCGTATATATGCGGGCACCAACAGCTGTATGGCGTAGCGGAGCGACTCCTCCGCGCCTATCTTGGTCAGGCGCTCTAGGGCGTCGTCGCCCAGCTTTATGCCCTCCTCCTCAGCCCTTATCCTGATGATCTCCCTGACCTCGCTGTCGCCGTACGGCCTCGTCCTTATTATGACCAGCCTGTCCAACATGTCCCGCGGGATCCCGTGCGGCGACTCTATATCGGTGCCTCTGATCTTGGCTATGCCTCTGTTGGTGGCCAATATTATTATCGGCGCCATCTCGCTCTCCATGGCTCTAGAGAGGAACGCAAACGACTCTATGTCGAGCAAGTGGGCGTCGTCCATGAACAATATGCCGGGTATCAACTCGGCCTTGCCTTCATCCACTATCTTCCTGACGAAGCTGTCGGCCTCGCGCCTCACCTCTTCAGGTATTTCCTTAGTCTCCTCCACGAAGCCGAAGAGCGCCGCGGTCAACAGCCCCCGCTGTCTTGCGAAGGCAACGTCTATGTCGGTAAGTGTGAAGAACCGCGTTATCTCCTTCTCCTTATAGACGGGGCCCTTCGGCAGCTCTATCCTCCTCCTGACCATCACGTCGTACTGCTCCCCCGACTCCCCCCTCCCCTCAACGGTCACCCTCCCCGTCTCTTCGTCTATCGTTATCACGTCGCCCTCCTCGACCCCCAGCTCTATGAGCTGGACGGCTATCTCGGCCGGCACCCTCAAGGTCTTCTCCTCGTCCTTAGTCCTCAGCCTTATCGTGGCGCCTCTCGGCACTTGGACGTAGGGATTGTAGGGATGCTTGTCATACCTTATATCGATCGACCTCACCTCGCCCTCGTACACCTTACGCCACTCCCTCATCCTTATGCCTATGGCCTTCCTCAGCGCACGCATGAGGAACTCCGTCTTCTTGAGCTCCGCCGAATATATCTCCCCGGCCGAAAGCACGACGAAGGGCGTGTCCTCACTCAACTCCCTCGCTATTCCGACAGCCAACGCCGTCTTCCCGGTGCCGGGGGGACCCACTATCAACACCCCCTTGCCCGCGAATTTGCCCGCTCTGATCATCTTCACGACCATATAGGCCGCCTCCCTGGCCTCTACCTGCCCCACGAAGCCGTCCGCCGAGAACTCCACCTTCCCATCCCTCACCCCCAGCCCCCTTATGTGGGTATGCGCGGCAAACCTCTCGAACTTTGTCTTGATCTCCTCTATTCTTATAGAGGACATGGTGGCGGTTAACCCTGCCAAGATTTAAGTTTTTCACAGGGAACTTGCTGACGGCGTAGAGCCGCGGCCGCCTTCCTCGTCGGCGTCGTGGCCGCGTTAGAGGCGATGCGCTTGTTTGCCGGCATTGATGCCGCATCGACCGAGCTTAGCCGGCCATGGAGCCGGCACGCCGCACAGCCGACGTGCGGAATCGACTAAATATATCCGGTCGGACTGCGCCGACGGTAGCCGGAGGAGCCCGCCGGATGGACCGGCCGGGATCTCCCGCGCTAGGCACCATGGCGTGCCGCATATCTGCGCGCAACGCGTTTGTCGTGAAATTCCCCTTTTGAGCGCCGTTGGTTTTGACAGCTTATCGATTCCACTTGCGCCCTCCGCCGCCTCCCCCCACGGCGTGTCGGTTCCACTTGTACCTCCCTCCTCAGCCGCCTCGGTTCCACTTGCGCCTCCCGCCGGCATCGCGGCTCCGGCGCATCCGACCGTCCCCTCCTCCGCCTCGGCCGCGTTTAGTCCCCCGTCCGAAGGGAATCGCGGCGCCCCTCCGCCGCATCGATTCCACATAGGGCGTCCGCCCTGCGGAAAGGAGGTTGGAAAAAAAGGGAGGGGGCTATTCCCAGTCGGCCGGCTCCATGTCGACGTCGGCGGGCCTGCACTCGGCGAAGCAGAGCTCGTCGCACTCCGTGGTGCATCCCCCGGGGCGCCAGGGCATGTACGCCGCGGGATCCCTGCGGCAGTCGTCCACGCATCGGTTCATGCATGCGACATAACACCGCCCGAATTCGTCCTCCATGCGCGCTCCGCGGCGCGTTGATAAATCGATCCGCCCCTCGGCGGATCCGCCGACAGGGAGCATTCATGAAAGCCCTAACAGGGGGCTAGCCCCCTGTCAAGCCTTTCTCATGCACTCCCTGTAGGCATGTGGTCACGTGGCCTTTGGACAGCGCCTCCGGCCGGTGCGCGGTCGATGGGGTGGCGCGGGATCCGGAGAAGGCGGATGGGCTCCTCGGCCCGGCGCGCCGGTTCCGCTTGGAGTTGACGCTCACTGTCTCCCCGTCTTTTTCCCACCTCTTTTTCAAACCCTCTCGTTGGAAAAAAGGGGTTTCAGTGGTCGGACGGATGGATAAGCATGATAAGGCGCATGATTGGATCCTCGTACACGTCGTGTTCTCTGCACTCGGCGCACAATCTCGGAAACTGTTGGCAGGCTACGTGTCTCTTGAAATGTTTATTATTGAGGCACATTTCGCAGAGTTGATAGCATATATCGCATATGTTGGACCGTTCCATATACGTTTCGCGGCACATTAATAAGTTGATCCGCCCCTCGGCGGATCCGCCGACAGGGGAAGCTCCCGGGAAGCTTGACAGGCAAGGACTTGCCTGTAAGGTTTCCCGCGGACATCCCTGTAGGGAGAAAAAGGGTACCTCGTTCTAACCATCTCTATGGCCTCCGCCGGCTCTGCGCGGCGCATGGCCAGGTGGGTTGAAGGCGCTTCCCTCATTTGCGCGCTCCGCTGTTGGTAAGTTGAACTGCCCCTCGGCGCCGACAGGGAGTACATAAGAAAGGTTTGACAGGGGGCTAGCCCCCTGTCGGGCTTTTCATGGATGCTCCCTGTAAGGGTAGTTGAAATGCCGCGGGAGGCCGGCCGCGCAGGTGGATCGACATGCCACGAGAGGCCGGAGCGGCCATGATGGCGGAAGAAGAGGCGGAACGGAGGAGCGAGGCGTCGGCCGACCTGATGGCCAGGCTGTCGGGCGCCCGGATCACGTACTACTGCGCCTACTGCGGCTACGAATTTCCGGCGAGGCCGGCGCTCCCAACCATATGCCCCAGATGCGGCAGGACGCTGACTGAGGTGGGCAGGCCCGAGGTCTCCGTGAGGGCCAAGCGGTTGCCGCCCCCTCCCCCCGCCCCGGCCAAGGCGAGGCTCCTCACCAAGATCATAAGCAAGATGGCGAGGGGCGCGGCGAGCGGCGGCAAAAAAGGAGGGAAGAAGAGGGGTTGAAAAAGAAAGAGATGAGGGAAAAACATGGGTTATTGGGGAAGACGTAGCTCCTGAACCTCAAAGAAGCGTTGTAGATATTCTCTAAACTTCCAGTACCGCGCATCGGCAAACACTATAATTTTTTTCTTAACACGTCCTCATACCGCTCCTCCGGCCCTCGCGGCCGGAGGATGCGGCCGGCAAGCTGTATGGCTTGAACTAGCTCTATTATATCAGGATCCCTATTCTCCGCCCGGAGGCGCCTCCGGGCGGAGATATGAAGCGACGGCCAAAACACAACAGCAGCATCGTGATACAGATCCACTCCCACCCGCATCTTCCCCCAGGCATCGACTAGCCCCCAGCAGGGTAAAGCTCGACGCCTGGGGGGAGGGAATATGCAAGAACCTGCCTCAACGACGACGTTGCAAATACAGCGATGCTTTGGACGCCGAATTTCTCGCGAAGCCACTGGACAATAAAGTGTAATTGTAACCCAGCCCCCTCATACCTATCCCTATAGTAAAACACGGCCTCGGGCTCGATGAAAGCCCGAGGCTTTAATGTTGGCTCAATTTCGATCTTCTCGCCCCACCCCTCCGGGGGCCACCCGGGGGGCGGGGTCGCCGTGGCGGCGAAGATGCGGACGCCGCGGGGCATGTCGTATAGATCCATACAGTTCAACGTATAATCCTCTATCCAGCAGGTCTTCCTCAAAGCCGAGGACAGGCTGTACAGCCTGTCCTCGACCCTTGGATCAAGATCACGGCTCAACCTCTCTGCAACCAACTCCTTAATTATGGCTGTACTATTAAGCTCCTCGACTGAAAAAACGCCGAGAAGTTCGGCCAGCTCCTCTAAAGGATAAGAGGTGATATGTGGCAGATAGAATTCATGCGCCTCATCTATCAGCAAATAATTTATAGGGCCGATTTTCGATAGCCGGCCGTAATGGCCGGCTATAATATCATAACGAGGAAGCAATGTTTCCTGTACCCAATATCCACAAGCGCTTGTGCTCACTGCTCTATTTATGTCCTCGAATGTCACCGCCGCGCCCTCCAAGTGGAGGGCAGGAGAGCGGCGAAGCTGACATCGAGAACAGAACCTCTGCGGCATTTGATACCCAAATGCACAATACCGCTTCGCCCCGGCCGTTAATATGGCCCGGGGCGGCGACAAGGATAACATTTGCTGTAGCTCCGGCCATTTTTTAATCAGGAGGGTCAGGGTAGGGGCAAGGATCCCCACCCTGCTCCCCTGCGCCAACTCAATAGCAAGGCGCATCATGAGATATGTTTTCCCCCACCCCATGGGGGCGACCAACAAGAGGTGGCATGACGGCGCTACGGCATGATATTGATCTTCAGAAACGGCGTGGCGGAGTCGACGAGCGACTGCGTCCGCGTAGAGGGGCAGTACGGCTCGTGGGATCTCTGCGCGCAGAGGCGGGAGGCCGTCCTGCAGGTGCGCCTCACCGAGGCGGAGCTCCCCATAGACCCCTCCGCCCACACGGTGCACCCCAACGCCGCCCTCATGCTCCTGCTGGACACGGCCAGGGCCGTGCTGGAC
>Ga0081473_128329_pt1 | contig 10541 bp, 10 predicted proteins | sample CisSprmetagenome_FD_70977 | JGI IMG/M metagenome (GOLD analysis project Ga0081473, IMG submission 70977) | Hypoxic/sulfidic aquatic microbial communities from Cistern Spring, Yellowstone National Park, USA v2 (version 2) | ecosystem: Environmental > Aquatic > Thermal springs > Hot (42-90C) >... | reverse complement strand
CAAAGCTAAACTATGAGAAAGCCCTTAAACTACTTACCCACAGAATAAGAGTCTACACGAGGCATGGCGCAGCTACGTATAACGTTAACCTAGAGGAGTTTGAAGAGGTTAATGGTGATGAAGATGTGTTAATGAAGATGACCAGGAGTTTAATCAATTACCTTGATTCGCCTGGGGTTGTTCCGACTGAGGATTGATGTACTAAGTAATCTTCACTCTGCCTTCCATGTAATTCGCAACGACTTTGGTTCACTTATTATAGGCTTGCGGGGATATGACTTACCTTGGGGTTAAAGGTGCTTAGACTGGTGGGTGAAATATTCTATTGCCTAGTGTTTCTGAGGCTCATTGGTGTTGGATTTGCATTGTTTTAAACTTCACCCTGCGCTATGAGAAATTGCGGTTTCTCATTCAATTACTTCTCATCATTCCCATGCTCTTGAATGTATATCGAACCTGCTATGCAAAACTGTTATACAAAAATGTTAATCAAGGCTGTAATAAGCTGCTTAAGATAATTATTATACTTCTTCTAGTATATCCTTGTTTTCAGTGAAGGGTATTTATACCCCATAGCTAGAATTCACATGTGCAGAGACAGGGCGCATTTCCTACCCAAACCTCAAACGGGAATGGGAAGTATAGGTTCAAGTTCCCAGTGTACGGTAGGGCTGTGGTGAGAGGGGGGAGGCGTTATGTGGTTTGTTTGCCTGCATCGTTTGATGTACTTTGGTTTGAGCTGTCGGTTAACAGGGTTGGGATTGGCATGATGGCCCCTGTGGGTGATGCTAATGGTTGATGAAGAGGAGACGGGGGCTAAGCCCCCATGGGGGTTTTTCGGGCATCCGCTGGGCAGGCTCTTGGGCTGGAAAGTACACCAGCGGACAGGTGACCCACTATGAGAAGTGTTGATGGTTGGCTTTTAAATTTGACGGCTGGGTTTAAACTTTTAGGTGGGTTATGTAGGGATGATTTGGGCCGCTTCGTGGTCTCCGTAACTAGGCATGGGTCTCGAAGCCTCTGTATCTTGGGTTTGGGTGTAGATTGTGGGGGTGGTGTTTCATGAGTGATGCTGATCCTAGCATTAACACTGGTGGTAAACCTGGGGAACAGGTTAAGGGTACTGGTGAGGTGAAGGTTGAGGGCTCTAGTGCTAGGTTGGGTAAGGGTGGGTGGCGCTGCAGGGCAGGCATGACAGTCAGCGTTTGTGGCCCTGTTGAACGGGTAAGGGTCAGGGGGGTTGGTGGCACCCTTACTGCACCTAAGGTAAGGTTCAAGATTAGTGACCCCGTCTCTAAGAGGGAAGTTGATGTTAGAATTGCACTGCATAAGAAGAGTAATAGGGTTATTGTAACCGCATCGTGGATTGAGGATGGTGTCGTGAAGGCCATTAAGGCAAAGCCGGCTAACGTTAAGGAGCTTAACGAGTTTTTACATAAGTACGTCTTCAAGAGGCTGGTTAATAACCAAAAGAGGTTTAGAGATTTCAACCGGGACATGGCGCCTGTTAGAAGGGCCTTTGCTAGGATTGCGCAGGTCGGCTTTAGTAGAAGATTGCTCAATTCTAGACGCAGGGTGGCTTCACCCGTGGAATTGGGAAGTTTTAACGATCTTTATGAACGTGCGCTTATAAGTAAACCTGTTAGAATATGCCTTAGCGGCTTCAGGTATGCGAATGGGGGCAAGGAGTGCGATGAGAACGTGCTCATTATTCCCAATGGTGACACGGTCATCATCCATTATGTTAAGGGTGACTTGGATAAGGCCTACAAGGCGCCTGTGCTTGACGTTGAGGTTGGTGAACTGCCGAGTAGGATTGCCATCATCTACGACCCATATCAGGACAATACGTACCTAGTCACGTTCCTTAATAGGAGGCTGGTTTCAGTGACATCCCTCAAGGATGCTGCTGGGGGTGAATTGCTTAAACCCGTGTTGAGGGAGCCTGCGGCATATATTGTAACGAGCATTAAGGGTGAGTTGATTGTAAGCAAGTTGAGGGCTTACCTTGCACATACACGATACTTCAAGGTGCCGATTACAGTTGGGATTTGGCCCAATTATGGCTTCATAGACCCGTATGGGGTTATAGACGGGGTGAACCATGGCCTAAGGTCCATTGTTGATGCTGTTAAGTGGATTGATAAGTACTACCCTGAGAATCACAGTGTTGCAAAGGCCAACCTGGTGTACTTCCTTGTGAAGTTCCTTACCCCAGCTGTTAAGGCTGTGAAGACTCAATTCGTGGACAAGGTCATTATCAATATTAGCCTTGGTGGTGTTGGAGTCTCAACATTGTTCAGGGAGATTTTCGTGAAGGGGCTTATTGGGATTAACCCAGGTGATGAACAGTATATTACAGTAATCACGGGGTCTGTTAAAACTGAACCTCAATACAGGAACCTGATTGCGAGGAATGCCTTCCCACTAATCCTCGATGAACAGAAGTTGAGGGATATTGAAAACAATAAGCATATTATCCACTCATCCGCAGTTGGGTTAAACATTGTCAGCGTCCATGCGGCACAGTATGGTGAAGGATTTGGTGCAATATTTAAGAGCCTTAGGGGTGTATTCATCAACACCAATGCAAGGCGTGATGAGATAATAAGGGCCCTTGGCACTGAAGAGTCCCCATTCGCCTACCTAAGGAGGCTCAGGTTTTTAGAGTGGAAAGGCGGTAAGACAGCGCAACTAGAGGGTAAGCTTGCTTATGCGGACTTACCGAAGCTGCAGCCCATTATTGGCTTCCTGGCTTACCTAATGGTGAATCACTGGGATGATTTATCAAAGGCTGGGACATTTGATGAACTGGCGCACATTGTGTTGAGCCTAATACGTAAGGAGGCTAATGGAGACCAGGAGGTCATTAACGCCATTAATGAGCTTGAGGAGGCCATTAGGGAAGTTGAGGCTGAGGAGGAGGCCGCATTCGAGAGGTACTTCAGTAATGAAACAGATGTAACAGTGTTCATGAGTATGCTTAGGGGTATTGCGATAGCGCTGAAGAGGCCCACTGATACACCAAATCTAATCCTCACCCTACTTGAATTGGATGCACAATATGGTGTAGTTTACTCTAAGGACACGAGGGTTGATATGGAGGATGTGAAGAGTAATATTGAAGATTTATTCAACAAATTCGGCATTGATGGTAGCCTTAGTGATATTGCAAGGGCCAATAGTGGGCCATGGGGTGAGGTAGCCAGAAGGCTATTAAGCCTACTTGATGATGGTAAGGTTAGGGTTGCCATTGCAAATGGGTCAAGTTTGATTGGTGGCAGGAGGGATATATTCCTAGGGAAGACTCCATCTAAGCTTAGGTCACTTGGCGGGAAGGAGGGCTTCAGCTTCACCCTTGACGAGATCATTGACATTATCGTGAAGGCTAATACGACTGACATTGATGAGGGGGAGGGTCAGCCAGGTGAGGGTGGCAATGAGTAAAATAATTGGTAGTACTTTATATTATGATTTTTGGACAAAGAGTGCACCCATGAGGAGTGGGAGTACCCTAGGCGCTACTGGACGCACCCGCCACATCACTGCCACGTCAGGTGTGATGAAGCTGGAATGGGGGGTGGGGGTGCAACCCATCAGTTGCACCGAGATGCACCCAGTTGCACAGTTGCACTTATGGTTCTTTTACAAAGGTGAGGCACCGTGAATCCTGTTGAAATAGCCAAGGCTCTAATCCTTGGGAAGTTTGCTGGTAAACTGACTGAGAAGCTTTACGGAGGCAGGAGCCTTGATGACATACCAAGGTACCTAGCCCGTGACATTAGGATTGTAAGTAGGGATAATCAACAACGCCTCGTGAGTGTCATTAGGCCTGGCATGTTCATTGATACCACGGCCAATAATGTCTTTGGGAGCCTCACCCCCACTATTGATGACATGCTCGAGTACACCTTAAAGTCAAGCTACGCTTTGCAAGTTGGGTTCAACTACGGGGTTGTTGGTAGGGATTGGAAGATTGTTAAGCACCTGTACTCAAGCCGTCTCTATGCCTTGGAGAGGGTTATTGTTGAGGTTGAGGGGAGGGATATTACGGAGCTTGATAAGGCTAAGGCAGCTGCAAAGAGACTTGTTGATGCTTTACTCACATATGTCGATGATGTCTTCGTGGAGTACAGTGGGAACCGCTCGTATTACATTGGGGCATGGCTCCCTGAGCCGTTAAGGCGGGTTAAGGTTAATGGAATGAGCATCGGGCTTGAGGAATTATACAAGAGGATGGGGATTGGGCTCACAAGGGGGCTTGGTGGGGAGGCCAGGAGGCTTGTTGACATGCAATTCCTCAATGCCGCAAAGCTCTTGAGGGTTCCTGGCTTCAGGCATGAGGAGACAGGTAGGTCAGCTGAGTTCCTTGATGCGGACCTTAAACCGGCTGAATTCGACCCAGGCATCATGGACAGAGCAGTCCTTAGTCCAAGCTTTGTCACTAGTATTGTGAATAGTATTATACTGGGGAGTGAGGGTAGGAGGCCTAGGCGTAGGCAAAAGGGCAGGCCTGGTAAGGTCAGTGAGTGGGGCCTTGTAATCAACGTGATGCTTAAGGAGGGTGTTAAGGTTACTGATGGGCGGCGTAGGTTCAGCTACGTCCTTGGTAATTGGTGTGGTGCAAGGGGTATTAGCCTTGATGAGTGTCGTGAAATACACACTGCACTAGTTGAGAATGCCAATATGAGGGAGTACCAATATTACCTTGAACTTGGCTATAAGCACCCGAAGTACTTACCTTGGCCATACACGTTCTTCAGGGGTAATCAATGGTACTCGGTTCCTGATGTTAAATTATTCCAGGAGGTTTGCGAACAATTGAGCGATAGGGTTAGCCACATTCATGACGCTAAGCCTGCACCGAAGCCAGTTGAGGTAAGCGAGTTTAAGCCTGAGTCTAAGCCCGTTGAGGCTGATAATGAGGCGAACCAGGGCAGCGCAATTAAGGTTAAGGCAGGCCTAGAAACAAAGCCAGCGGTTGAGACGCAGGAATCCAGGGCTTCGGCATCTAGCGAAGGCAGAATGGTACTCCACTCCAGTGGAGAGGGGCCTAAAACCACTGTTGAATCACCTCAATCCAAGGGTAAACGCACTAACGCTGAGGCGTTAAGTGAAGCGCAGACAGCAGCTAAACACAATGAACCTAAACCAAAAATTGGGGTTGAGGCTAAGGTAAGCCGAGAGGCGCAGGTTAAGACTGAGGAAGACACTGAAGGTGAGGTAAAGGCAGGGCATGAGGTAAACCCACTCATCATTGAGGCTAGGTTTAAAACGACTCAATCTGAAGGTACTGCAACCGCCGAACCCAGTGATGGTGGATGCTGGGGTTGTTTACAACCTGTTGCCGAAATGGCCAAGGCTCTTGAAGCCATGGGTAATGGTAACAGGCTAACCATCAATATCAGTGACTTTATTAAACATCAGGATGCCCCGGTGGTTCCAATTATCATGCATCGGTCAATAATACACCATGAGGCGATTAAGGTACCGGTAAACCTAGCCACGGTTAATGCCATTGCAAGACGATTGTGCAGAGGAAGTGAAGAGTGCCTAGTGTCCGCCAGGTTGGTTATAATCTTCATATTAAATACTGTTAGTAACGGCCCAGTGAGGCTTAGCTGGCTTGAAAGGGCGCTACGTAGCGAGTCCAGGTACATGCTGCACTACGAGGTGCTCAGGGGGAGTGGGGTGCAGCTGAGTGGTGTCTTAACGCAGTTAAGGGGGCTTGGCATTAATATAATTGGCGATATTGCCACCCCTGATGGCTGGCACCCACGCTGGTTAATGAACCTAATACCAAGGCTACTGAAGGGGAGGGGCTCATTAACCATTAGTGATATAGTGAAGTTGCTCAGGGAGAGTGAGGGTGGCTTGCCAGGCACCTTTGTCGGTGATGTTACCCTCAATGACCTGGTTACCCTTACCGTGAGACATGCAGCGTGGAGGGGTTTGGTTAGGATTGAGGGTGAGGAGATTATTTTAAAATAAATATATAGTATTATCCAGGGCAACCATCCCTGTTTATTCTACAATTTTATTCAATTATTTTACATTTGTAAGAAAAGAGGGGGTGCACTGGTGCAACTGGGTGCAACCACTAGGTTGCACCCCTCACCCTTATTCCTGCTTCATAAGCCCCTACATTCCCCAATGTGGTGTAGCACCCCCAGGCGCACCCTACCCCCTAGTGGTGCACCTAGTGCACAGTTTTGTAAAAGAATCATTAGATAAAGATGCGTTGAAAAGTCTCATTGCGATTCACATGCTAATTATGTTATAATCCACAGGGAAAATTTTATAAATTACCAGTGGATTTTTAATAGGTGTGAAGCTTGAGAGGGCACTAAACCTAGTCAGGGAGAGGATTCATGACGGGTACCTGGCGCTTCTTAGTGAGGATGTCCCGTGCTTTAGGCGTGTTCAACAGGTAACCCCAATTGACTTAATTGCCGTGGATAGTCCGATTGCGTTAATTGGCCTTGTTGATAAGGGGAGTCTTAATAACTCATTGTTAGAATTGCTCGGCTCACCTAGTGTTGCCTTTGAGAGGAGTATTGCCGCAATTCTGAGGGATAATGGTGAAAGTTGTAGTGTACTGGGTCTCGGCCACCTCGACCTAAATACTGGTATTGCACTAACCGAGGCTATTATTGACCTCATTAAGAGTGAGTTGGGTGGCTTCAAGGCTCAGGGTGGGGTAACGCGCATCCTAAAACTTGATGATGCAATTGGTTTAATTAGTGAGAGGCTTAGGAGCGGGGGTTATGTCCTATTCGCCTCAGAGGACGTTGGATGCCTGAGGGCTATTCAAGCTATCGTGCCAATGGAGTTCATTATTGTTGAAAAACCCATCTTCCTGACTGGACTTGTTAAGAGGGGTGATGCACCTGGGAGGCTTAGGCGAATGCTTAAGGCTAGTAGGGAGGATTGGAATGGCGCAGTTCTCATAGCCGTGAGGGGGTTGGGGAAGTATGGCTGCGGTGCCGAGGGTATCACAACACGTAGCCCTGGTGAATTCAAGGACGCCGTTGATGATATCATTGAGTCACTAAGGTACTTCCTTACATACGATTTAATGCATTAAATACCTGTGGAATTTTCATTAAACCCTCAGTGAATTTAAACAGGCGTGAAGTTGCGTGAGGTGTTAAGGCGCATTAGGTTACTTCAAGTATTTCCCCACTTCGCATGGGGTGATGAGCTTGAAATGTGGAGGTGTGAGGTCACTGGTGGGGTGATGCTGCCGTAGTTTAACCCTAGGTAATCCACAAAAGCACCACTGAGGTGGTTACCCCATGCCCCAGCCCCCGGCTAAACCCCATGGTAAGCCGCAGGAGAAGCCAGGGCAAAAACCACAAGGGATTGCTAGGCATAATGATTTTAATGAGGAGTATGTGAATAGGCTAGTGGACGTAACTCTAGCCAATGGAACAGTGCTAAGGGGTACTATCCTTGAGGTGAGGAAGTACTGGCTCAAGGTGCTTGTAGACGGCAAGCCCCACTACGTAAACAAGGCCTACATAGTCGAGGTGGTGCCAGCCTAGTCCCCTGGCCCTGGGCATGTGCTGCATAATCCATGTGGAAATTTTTATAAAACCCCGTGGATTACATGTGGCATGTCAAATGGACCAATTATGGTCAGGGGTAGGGTCATTGTAAACGCTAAGGGGGATGTGTATATTTACGTTAGGAAGCGTAGCTACGGTGGAAGGGAATTGGTAAGGCACAAGGGGGCTATCGTGGAGGGTATATTATTCATTAAGAGTGAGGAGGGTGGAGAAGGCTAAGGCGCATTTTCACTAGGCTGACACTACCATAATGCCGGTTGCATTGCCTTAATAGTCTTCATAAGGGGCATGCATGCCTCATACCTAAGAGGCACTACCCCACTCTACACCTCCTAATTAGCCCGTACTCATGCTAGCTACGCCGCCTAATTATGTCTAGCCATGGGTTATTTGCCAGGAAGCTTGGGGCATTAGCCTCAACCTGAGATGGCGCAGCCTCACTAACCTGCTTAGCCTCACCCTGCGTCCGAGTGGTTTCACGGTTATCCTCAGGCTTAGCTATGATGGTCTCGGGGTTTAGGGTTGTTAAGTTAAGCCTAACACCAGGCTTTAGAATTAACTTCACATCACCACGCCTAAGAGCCATGTATACCACAACGGCATCATTAACCATGGCGTAGATTGGCGTACCACTGCTAAGCGACTCAATGTGAAGAGTCCTCCAAAGCTCCTCCCCAACCCTAACCTTCAACACCCTCCTACCCACAAATTGAAAAACAGTCAAAGGCTAATTAGGGTTACCTGGTTCACCGGTTAACCAAGCACCCCGAGTCTCAGTGCACCAGTGTACCCTAGGAACCTGGGCCTCAGGGAACCAGGGACACTGAGTACTCCGGCACCCAGTGCCTTAGGTTTAAAGGAATTGACCATAACTTAACACCTTAACCTTTTCAATCCCGAGGACTTCATACCAATGATCACCGAGTCAGGGCTTAGGTTCAAGGGAACAATCAAACCAAGCTTAGACAACGCAATATACGCACTTAAGGTTCTTGCAAAGAACAATGCAAATGCATACTTAGTTAATGTTGGTGTATTTTATCACCTCACTAGGTCGCTCATTTTCCTAAAATCGCCGGACGCAATACTTAAGCATGCACCAATCCCCTCAATTAGGCGGTACGTAAGGGATATGCAAAAGTTTTACTTCATATGGAGCAGCAAGGACTAGGCATTACCCAACACCGAACCATGAGACCCAAACCTAACAACAAAACTTCAATATACCTCAACCAAGCACCACCGGCGCATTACCTCAGCGACTAAACAACCAGTGGCACCTAACGTATGCGGAAACGCTGTAGGCATTAGCTTACTTCCTAATGCAGCGTATGATTCCGAGGTCCTTACCTCCCCTTACCTCACATTTGTAGTCCTTGTCCAACACCCTTAATATGTCATCTACCGGCTTATTAACGACGTATGAGTGATACTCGAAGATTAACTCCTTGAATAGCCTAACGTGCTCGTAATCATTAAGAATAACATCAAACTCGCAACCTTCGCAATCCATCTTTAGGACCGCCTCATCACCATCAATGCCGAACCCATTGATCAACTCACCAAGTGTCATCGCTGGGACTATGTTAGGGCAATCACTGGGTCTGTGGTATGTGATAGCGGTATCTTCAACACCGATATTCTCAATACATATCTTACCTGGCTTACTGGTCAAGCCGGCGTTGATTGGGATTATCACGCTCTCTAGATTGTTTAGCCTAATGTTGTCGAGCATCTCAGCAAAGGCACCAGGATGAGGCTCAACTGCAATAACCCTTTTCGCACCCCTCAGGGCGAAGTATATGGCCGACCCCTATGTAGGCCCCAGCATCAACAACAACCCTACCAACAACATCCAACGACTCGTAATGGCCATAATCAAAAGCCTCAAGAATGGGCCGATACATATGCCTAAACCTTATATTACCCTTAATCCAATACTTATTTACCGAGTCATATTTCCAACCAAGAACCTTAGCCGAAGTTACTGCGTCATAAACAACATCATCAACATTAACAATCTCTATTTTATTTACAAATATTTTACCGTTGCTGCATTCAATGGATTTAATGAACCCGTCTTTAAAACCACTGACGAGTGCAGCAAAAGTTTCAGGCTTCACTTCAAAGATGCAATTCTTAACTCTAGCCATAAGCTTCACATTAAAGCCTAACTTAGTCAAAGTATACTTAACTAACAACGAAAGCCAATTATCAAATATGTAATGACTAACTAAACCTAGTTTAACTTTTTCCAGTATTCTATTAACATATGATAATATATTCATTTCCAATCGCACAGTACATTAATCACCACTATTTAAATTTCACCTATCTTATACCTATACCTAAGTATTCCTTTAGAATTATCTCATAATGATATTTATAAATTTATCTACCAAATTATTTAGCTAAATATCAAATCAATTTACATTTATCTTATTATCCTAATTGAATATATTTACCCTTAAAATTTTATTTCTATATCTCTATAAATTTATTTAGCAGAAATTATATATTATTTTTATTTTACTATTAACCATAAGAAGTTTATAACTAAATTTAGTTATAATTTCTTAAAGTGAAAAAATAAGATCGCATATACAATAGCACTTCTAGTGATAAGTGATGCCGGTAACCAAATGACGCCTATAGTAAGCTGAGCAAATGGATTATTTGCCTTTACGCGAGAGGTTATAGCCAATAAAAATGCATATAAAGCTATTAAAATCAATAATGTATTAACATTTATAATTAAAGAAGTTAAATAAAGAATAAGAATTGATATGGGAATAATCATTAACGTCAACCTAACATCCCTAAGCCCTAGAATTCTTTTAAGGCTTCCGAGTGAACTCCAATACCATTTTAATCTTCTATAAATAAACATCAAGCTAAAGTTCTCATACATATGTCTAATATCTATAACAAGGATCTCATCTATATGAACATATCCTCTAGATCCTGCGA
>Ga0081473_125995_pt1 | contig 10554 bp, 10 predicted proteins | sample CisSprmetagenome_FD_70977 | JGI IMG/M metagenome (GOLD analysis project Ga0081473, IMG submission 70977) | Hypoxic/sulfidic aquatic microbial communities from Cistern Spring, Yellowstone National Park, USA v2 (version 2) | ecosystem: Environmental > Aquatic > Thermal springs > Hot (42-90C) >... | reverse complement strand
TCAGCCACGGCTAGTGCTATGGCTACGGCTATTAGTATTATCGTAGCCACTACGTTAGATATACCTCTCCTCTGGGCCACGTTGGGTCGGTTAATTTTAACCGCTATATTTTTAAGTATTACCCTAAGCTTTACTCATGCGATACATAAAGCATTATTTTTAATTACACTAATAATACAATAATGCATATAGCTGTGCTTAAATTAGCCCTAACCCAAGTTTGATATTACCTTAGTGTTACTGGTTGATGGGTATTATGTAGGCCAGTTTACCATTCCTATAAACCAGTATTGCCCTACCACCCAGCTTAACGCCGCCGATTTCACCGGGGCCCTTAACCTTACTCCTATTGACAAGCAGCTGCGCTAGTTCGCTTAGTTCGCCTAGGTTTGAAACCACCTTGATGGGTGACTCCTCGCTCTCTCTCCCAAGCTTAACCCTGATGACCTGCCCATTCCTCATTAGGCCTATGGCTGCGCTGGCCAGTGTTGATAATGCCGCCGCAACCTCCTCAATGGGCCCCCTATCCATGTAGATTGGGGCAAACTCACCCTCAAACACGGTAACCTCCACCACACCGCCATTACTACTAATCTTCCTAATTCCAGCCTCACCGGCCAATAGCCCACCGACCTCGGCCACGGCCCGCCTTTGACCGCCCCCCATTAGCTCCCTCACCAGTGAAGCTGTTAATCCGGCCACGTAGCCAATGTCCATTATGAGTACGTAAACCCCAACAGCCGCTAATGCACCCAGGGCGTAGGCCAGCCCAAGGCCGAGTAGGGCTATGGCTATCAGGAGCAGCGCCGATATTAGCGGCGGTGGCCTCCTGAGGCCTATTACCACCGCTAGGGCTGCACCAGCCGCCACCGAGATTAACTCACCCGATGTTAGCATTTACGTTAACTATTGCGGCTACTGGTAATTAAGCGTTAGCCCCGTGTAGGCCTTTAATCAGCATGTAGAGTTTCACTATTGCCCTAAGCGTCCTCAGTGAGGATGCCTTAAGCCCAAGTTCACCCCTAAGCCCACTAATCCACCTACCGCACTCATCCCCACTCAAACCAAGCTTACTGCACACGCACCCCCAGTCACCGCATTGGGCTATTGCCTCCAGGGCGTCGTCGGCATTCCTCATGCTCATTAGGGCTACTAGGGCGTTGGCTAGTTCATCAATCAGGTCGTATATGGCTGACTCCACTGCAGCCCTCAACTCATCTGGCTTAAGCACAACAGCCTCTTCGAGCTCAATAACCCTAACCCCAAGCTCCTCCGCAAGGGCCCTACTTGAGTCATTACTGAACCCCCTGGCCAACACAAGGGGCCTTGCGTTGATTAACTTGGCGTTGGTGTACGCCTGCCTAACCCCACTCACGTCAACCTTACCGGCCTTAACCTCAACGGAGTACCTATTGCCGCACTCATCCTCGGCTATTAAGTCAACCTCACCAACCTCAACCCCATTACTCATAACCTTAACCCTCCTGTCAATTACCCTAAACCCAAGCCTACTAAGCAACTCAGCGGCGTAATCCTCAAACCTAACCCCACTACCCACTACCAGTCAACACGCCTAGGTTGAAATACCTTAGCCAATAATCGGAATAACGCATTTTAACACACCCACCAGTGCCCCATGTGGCCAGGTTAATGGGTTTAGCAGTGCTGGTGCTTGCGGCATTAAGCCTAGTCACAGTGGCCGTTGAGGCGCAACAGCCCCCAAGGAGCCTACTACTGGCCTACGGCAACGTATCGGCCATAGGGGCTGAGGGCGGGAACGTAACTGGGCTGGTGGCCACACTCAACGAGGCCATAAACCTAACCGAGGCCGGCCAATACGACAATGCGGTGGGGTTGGCGTTAAGCGTACTTAACCAGGCCCCAGCCTTGGCTAGGCAGGTTGAGCAGATGAGGCTCATTGGGGCTGTGGCCTATGGGGCCTTGGGTGCCTTAGCGGTGGGTGCCTTAACCCTCCTCTACCTGAGGCGCCGTGAATTGGTGGGTTCGCTTTGGCTTAGGTTCAGGGGTGGGGATAGGGTAACCCTAGGTGGCGGTAGGGCGAGGGGTTTCTTGACTGATAGTGAGGTTCTTGCCGTTTTAACCGGGCTTGTCATAGTCTTCGCAGTGTTCCTAGCCGCCTACAGCCTCACTGGGGTTGAGGCGACCCGGTTCTCAGCCATAGGCCTACTGGGGCCTGGGGGCAGGATTGGGGGTTACCCAACCTCGGTGGCCGTAAACCAAACCATTAACCTATATGTACTGGTCTACAACCACATGAATAGGCCCATTTGGTTCGTGGTCTACATATACGTAACCAACAACACAACCCCCCCACCGCTGCCCGGTAGCCCACTGCTAACCTACCAAAGGATCCTCCTGAGTAATGAGACTTGGGTAGCGCCTTTAAGCCTTAGGCTTAATGAGACTGGTGATTTTAGGCTTGTTGGTGAACTGTGGATGTACAACCCACTTAACCTAACCCTAACCTACACAGGTGAGTACGTTCAACTCTGGGTGAACGCGACGGGTGGTTGATGTGAATAAAGACCTGCACAGCCTGATCAGGGCTGCTGTGTCGAGGGGTAGGTGCATGACGGTTAATCAACTGGTGGAGGTGGTCTCAAGGGAGGCTGGTTTACCCAGGAGTTGGGTTGCCTATGAGGTTTACCTAATGTGGAAGAGGGGTGAGTTGAACATTGAGCATGAGCCATTTGAAAACGCAGTCATGTTCCTGGCCAGTGTTGATGGAGTTTGGTACTGGGTCACCCTAGCCATAACCCTAGCTTCACTGGCCGTTGTAATGCTGGTTAAGGGTGGGCTCCTAATGCCTATTAGGTACTTACTGGGTGCAGTAAGCGTCCTCTTCATGCCGGGTTACTCAATAGTGGAGGCCCTATACCCAAGGGGCGATGAGTTGGCCCCCCTTGAGAGACTAGCCCTATCAATAGGCCTAAGCCTAGCCGTAGTGCCGCTGGTTGGCTTAATACTCAACTACACTCCGTGGGGGATTAGGCTAGTCCCAGTTGTCGTCAGCAACACGGCCCTAACCATTACATTGCTCACCGTGGCGGCATTGAGGAAGGCGAGGTACGCCTCAACACCTAGGGATTGCTTCACTTGAATTAAGTTTATTAAGTCTATCAAGCCACCTCAACCAATGCCCAATACCCGCAGCGACGCTGGTCCATCGCTAATGGCGCTTGGCTCAGCCCTAGCCGTGGTGGGTTACCTTGAACCCGGATTAACGCCGCTAATGGTGCTTGGGGTGGCCGTCTTCGTCATAGGCATACTGGTGCAGTGGGATGAGGGGGCCATGGAGCAGACCATAGTGAACCTAGCCTCCGCAGCCTGGGAGAACGTCTCAGCCCTTGTGGAGGCCTCCGGTGTTGTCAACAACGGCATCTACCTACCCTCAAGCGCCGTGGGGGGTGAGCCAATGGTCCTTATCCCATCAACGCCGATTGCAAGCCTAGGCGGCATTAAGATTATTGGTAAGCCCCTAGCCACCTACGGGCAGGGGGCAACGGGGCTACTCCTAGCCTCCCCAGGATCCAGGGCTGTGGCGGCGTGTAGGGAGGTTATTTCAAGCGACCTCGAGACCTCCCTGAGGAACTGCCTGGTTAGGGAGCTTTCACTGGCTAGGGGGGTGGCTGTGACTGAGGGTGAGGTTATTGGTGTTAGGGTTGAGGGGGCTAGGTTAATTGACCTATACGGAAACTCAGCCATAAGGGCCGTGCTAGGCTCAGTGGTGGCTTCCATAGTAGCCTCAATAACCGCCGAGGTTCTTAATAGGCCAATTGCCATTCAGGATGAGACTAGGGATAGGGGTGCATTGTTGGTTAGGTTAAGGGTGTTGGGTAATGCTTAAGGACGCCTTAATCACCCAACTAACCCTAACCGGAGTGTTGACCTCCTTCCTCTACTACCTGGGAGTTCGTTCACTGGACATTTACCTATCCCTATACACCATAATATACCTAACCAGCATGCTCCTAGCCGAGCCAATACCGAGGAGGGTTAGGCTAATACACAATGTAGTCTCCATAGCCCTAGTGGCAGTCTTCACATACTTCGCCGCCCTGAGGATAATGGCGATATTAGGTGTCTCGTTATGAGACTTGGTTTAGTCTACTCAACCCTAGCATTAATCATCCTCGTAGCTGCCCTAATCGCCGTTAAGCCCATGCTTAAGACACCCACGGAGGCTAACCTAGTCAACCTAACCACAGCCCAGCAGGTCATAAGCATTAATGATGTTAAGGAAACCCTCATGCTAATCAACTCAACACTAGGCAACTTAACTAAGGCTAAGCTGGCCTCCATCATAGGCTTCATAAACGCCAGTAGGGCAGCCTACTCCAACGGCCAGGCACCACCACTAAATACTAATGAATTAAGCACCCTAATCAACCTAGCTTCCTCAGGTCACTTAGCCATCCCATATAATGTGCCATTAATCAACACGTCGATGATAGGTGAGTTAATATTGAACAGCACCTGGGTGCAGGGCCTATTAGGCCACAGTGCAGGCCTACTGCTAGCGGCCCAGTACATGACCACTGCCCTAGGTAACTCAACCCTAAGCCAATTAATCAGTAAACTAGCGTCAAGCAGCAGCGCCATGAACACCACGTTAACCATAAACCTAACCAGCGGCTCAGCAGCAGTCGGCTCAACCATCACGGCCTACGGTAGGTTAACACTACCCAACGGCACGGGGCTGGGGGGTCAGTTAATCCTGGTAACCGTTAACGGTAGAGTAATTGCCTCAGCCGTAACCAACTCCACTGGCTTCTACATCGTCAACATAACGCTACCCTACATCTACGTCAACGAAACCTCGGTTAAGGCGCTCTTCATACCGGTTAACAAGGGGCTGGCTGGCTCAACCGCCGAGGCCACGGTTAGGCTGCTCTTCAATGAGACCAGGCTGGTGATTCACGTTAACGGCACAGTTGTTAAGTGGGGTGACTACCTATTGATTTGGGGTAACGTGACTGGGGGTAATAGGTCAATTACCGTTATGGTTGGTGGGTTAAGCCTCAATGCAACCTCCATAAACGGCCGCTTCAACTTAACCATACCAACCTCAGTTCTAAGGCCAAGCAACATAACCCTACTCATCTATGTTAAGCCGAACTTAACCTACTCCCCAGCTGAACGCGCCCTGAACATCACGGTGGTTGGGGTTAGGCCAAGCATTAGGCTAAGCGGCACAGTTCTCCTAGCTGGCCTCACGAGCACCATACGCATAAGCATTGAGCCACCGGTTAAGGGAAACCTAACCCTACTGGTTAACCTAGGTCCACTGGACAGGACCGTGGTGGCTAACTCACCCACAGTGACCATACCCATTAGGCTACCCTTAACCCTAGGCATGGGGTTCACCACACTCAACGTAACCGTAACCCCAAACCCACCCATTGAAGGGGTAGCCGCAACCGTGAGGGTGCTTGTGGTTAACCTAGCCCAACTAGCCATACTAGCCGCCCTAGCCCCAGCAGCATTAGTCGCCGTTAGGCTAACAAGGGGGGTTAGGCATAGAGCCCCAGTAACCCAAACCCCAGTGGCCGTTACAGTTGAGGCCGTTGTCAAGTCCCTTAGGCAACCTATCCCCTCAGCCAGGTTAAGCGACCCAAGGGTTAAGGCAATATTAGACTCCCTCACCAAGGCAATAATGGCTGTGGGCGCGGCCACCGGGATAGCCTTCGGCGGCGGGTTAACGCTTAGGGAGTACCTAGCCCTAGTGAGTGGTAGGCTTACCGATGGTGAGGTTGTTAAGGGGCTCAATGGGCTCATTACCCTAGCCGAGGAGGCCCTCTACTCACCGAGGTTACCCACCGATAGTGATGTTGAGGCTGCATCAAGCTACCTGGCCATGGTGATTAGGCGGTGAGGACGCTGGCGTTGGCTATTACCCTATCCATCCTCCTAGCCCTAGCAGTGGTCTACCTATACCCCTACACAGCCCCCTACAGTCCAAGCAACCCAAACTGGGACGGCTACTCAAAGGCAGCCTCAATCTGCCTAAGGCCAGTTTACACGCCCTGGGAGTTGAACGGCAGTAGGGTAGTCTTCGTAATACCCCTCGTCAACCTACCTAAGGCGTATGTTAATGGGCTTAGGGGCGTGTTGGCAAGGGGTGGTGTGGTTGTGGTGCTCTCTAACTCACCCACAGCCAATCACCTACTAAGGGAACTGGGTGTTGATGTATCAATCACGGGCCTGGTGATCAAGGACCCACTCTTCAACTCCCTAAACGAGTACTTCCCAATAGCCGCAGTGAGTAACTATAGTCCATTGAACATAACGGCATCCTTCATAACACTGGACAACGCCACGGTGATTAACCCGGGGAATGCCGCTGTAGTCGCCTTAACCGGCTTAAGCAGCATAGCAGGTGGTGAGGCAGGTCCATTCCCGGTAATGGTTACTGCTAGGGTTGGTAAGGGTTACGTGGTCATTATTTCAAGCCCAGGGGTATTCATGAACTCACTACTGGGTTACGGGGGCAACATGATGCTGCTCAGGGAGTTGTGCAATGGCTCAGCCGCGTATTTAATCCCATCACTGGGTGGTGGGGTTCAGTTAACCCTCAGGATGTATGTAGCATACCTACGCCACTACGCATCACAGTACCCAGCCAACTACGCCCTCTCGGCGGCACCCATGGTCCTACTATCCTTAATGCTATTTTTAAAAAGGCGGAGGTAAGGGCACCGTGTGGTTAATGCCGCCGAGGTGGCTAGGCAAATTGAGGAGTACGTCAACAGGGTCTTCATAGGCAACACAACAGTCGTCCACACTGTTGTTGCGGCATTACTAGCGGGGGGACACATACTGCTCCTCGGCCCCGTGGGGAGCGGCAAAACCACACTGGCTAAGGCACTGGCCAGGGCCATTGGTGGTAGCTTTGGGAGGGTTCAGGTAACCAACGAAACCCTCCCATCAGACATAGTTGGCTTCGCCATTTACACGCCCAATGGTGAATTGAGGATTAACAAGGGGCCAATATTCAACAACGTGGTTCTCCTCGATGAGATAAACAGGGCCCCAGTCAGGACCCTCTCGGCCCTGCTTGAGGTTATGCAGGAGGGGCAGGCGACAATTGAGGGTAGGCCAATACCACTACCAAGGCCAAATGTTATAATAGCCACGATGAACATTGTTGAGGTTACCCTAGGTGCAACTCAACCACTTCCCCTAGCCCTACTGGACAGGTTCATGGTAAGCCTATACGTGGACTACGCAAAACCCGAGTATGAGGCAGCCATAATAAGGGGTATTGATACTATTGAGGGTGAGGTCATGGGGGATGGCTCAATGATCAACGGCATGCTTGATTCAGTGGCAGACGAGGTTAAGGGTGTTTACATGGACGACTCAGTGCTGGGCTACATGATTAACATAGTTAATAGGGTCAGGGCGGATAAGAGGATTTATGTACCAATAAGCACAAGGGCCCTGGTAAGCATGTTTAAGCTGGCAAGGGCAATGGCACTAATGGAGGGTAGGGACTACGTAATACCCGACGACGTAAAGGCAGCAGCATACCCAGCGTTAATGCACAGGATACTCATCAAGCCGGAGTTCAGGGAATCAGTAACAGCAGTAGACATCATAAACGACGCCCTAGCAAACACCAGACCACCAACGTATATTGAGCAACAAGCCTAAATAGAAGATAAATATAAGGCAAAAACAAAAGGAAATTATTTTAATCTATTTTAACTTTACGAGTATCCTCACCTCCTCCTCATTGCTATTATTGCGGCTACTGCTGCTATTACGATGACTATGGCTGCTATTCCTGCTATTAGTGCTGTTGATATTACTGGTTTTGTTACTGTTACCGTACTCACTGCTGTCGTGGTTGACACCGCCGTAGTAGTCACCGTGCTTGTTACTGTGGTTGTTGATGTGACTGTTGAGACCGTAGTAGTGGTGGTAGTCGTGGTAACGGCAGTCGTTGTGGTAGTGGTTGTTGTTACTGGCGTGTACGTTGTGTGGAAGTATGAAGCCACACAAGCCTGCAACTCAGGATCAGGCGTCGGCAAACCAATGAAAGCAGCATACTGAGGATACCTAGTCCAAAGACTACCATTAATGATTGCTTGGGCTAATGGTGGAATAACACCGGGAGGTGCGAAGGCACCCATGAATAGCCAAGTGTTAAATCCTGGGTAGAGGCCATCCCAACCCCAACCCATAGCCCAATTGTGAAGTACCGCGTAGGCTGCTCTGGTGTACTTCGGGTTAGTGACATTTAGGCACTGGTAGGCCCACATTGGGTCAACCTTATCGCTTGGGAACGCATATGCTATCTGAGCCTCAAACTGCTCAACACCCGGCACCCAGTATTCGAACCATGCGAAATAGGCCTTAACCAAGTCATAGTATGTGCTTGAACCTGGCATGGCTGCACTTATGGCACTCTCCCAATTCGAGAAGTTGAAGTAGCCGAATGTTGAGTTAACACACCAGACTATGGTATTGTTTGGTATGGGTAGGTTAGTGACCAATGGCTTACAGTACCAGCCAACAATCTGGTTATTCTGGACAATTGGGTAAGCGAATGGGGTTGTACGACCCGGTACACACCATGCTGATGGGAGTAGCGCAGGTGCCGTACCGTAGGCGTAGTCGTAGTATATCCATGACTCATCAACACCACCCTTATTAGAACCGGCATAGAACCAGTCAGTGGCCGTATCAGGCAACTGGCAACTCCATAGCTCAGAACCATACGTGCTTGACTCAATAGTCACTAGGGTAGTCTTAATGCCGAACTCGGTTAATGCTAGCGCATCAACTTGAGCAGCCTTAAGCCAAGCTAAATGAGCCCCCGAATTGGCATAAAGCGTTAACGTTAGTGGTGTTCCGTTGGGTAGGTACCACTGCCCATTCTTATAATACAAGCCGGCTGACTCGAGGAGTTGAGCTGCCTTAGTCCAGTTGGGCTGGGTGAAGTTGACAACAATAGCCCTAATATCCTCGGGGAAGGTTAACCATAAACCTGGGACAACGTTAGGCTCAGGTGCAGGCACATTAATGTAAACTGGGGTGATTAACTGCGGTGCACCCCAAGCCAAGGCATCCTCAGTCCTATTAATAATGTAGAGGAAGGCTTGCCTAACCTGAGGAATATTAAACGGGTAGTAGGTTGGTATAGAAATACCCTCAATGGATATGTCTGGTAATAACGGTATTGAGTAACCATGACTCTCAAGAACCTGCATGAAGTTTAATGATGGATACCATGTATGTATGAAGTAGTTGTCAGTCTGAATCGCTAATGAGACCTCTTGGGTTAACCCACCTGAGAGCCCAATGTTTATCGTTATTGTTGGGTAGTATTGCCACGTGTGGAATGGCAGTATCTTATTCCATGTGGCTAACAGTGGCTTACCATTAAAGTACTCGGGCTCAAGTTGAACAGTGACGTAACCTGAGGAGACTTTAGTAACGTAATATGGTGAAAGGCCCCAATACGGAATAACCATGCTCGTTATGTTATTTGAAAACCTCTGAGCTTGAGTAACATTCATTGTTTTAAGTTCCTCGACTACCTTCTCCCAAACTGGCCATGGCGTATTAGGAACCCAGCTCATTAGAAGCCAATAATAACCGGTATTTGTCCAGTAGTCGAAGTGTATTGATAATGTGTAGTTGTCGATGATTATGAAGTCCTTGTCGGCGTTCTGGGGCATTAAGCCGTAGGATTCCCAATCACCAAACACCTTATCGCTGATGTAGAACCAGGCATATGCATCCCATGCGGTGAATGGTATTACGGCGGTGCCATTAAACCAGTAAAGATCATGCCTAAAGTAGATGATTAACGTATGATTCTGGGGGAAGACAGTCCAATTCTCAGCCAAAACAGGCCACCACTGACCAGTGGGATCCTCAAAATCAGCAATAGGCATCCAGGTACCGGTGTAGAACAGTATATTACCTGTGGCGAAGGGATTCCACCAAGGAGCAGGCCAAGGTGGAAGTAGCGTATAGTACCAGGGGGCTGCCATATACATTGAGTACGTTGGGTAGGACTGCTGGGCACCCACAACATTAACACTAAACACAGCTACCACAGACACAACAACCGCTATCACGGGTAGTACGTAACCCCACTTCATAACCCAGCTTAATGGTTCTAGACTTATATTTCTTATTCTAACCTGTTCGATGTTTCAGATACATTTAATATAAGTAAATTGATACATTATATACTTTAAATTTCACATAAGACATAGTAACTACTGCTAAGGGTAACTAGCCAAACCTTGAAATTCTTCTTCTCTTTTAAATTAAATGAGTATGTCTTAATACCATATGATTTCATTGTTAAATATTTGTAAAATATATGAATAAAACTTAATAAGGAGTAATCATTATGTGGAGTTGTGATGCTGCTTAACATTAAGCTTCACCATTATGGGGATTGGACTGAGTTAACGGAGAAGTATCAGTTAACGGTCAATAACCCATACTTCATTCCCCTACAGGGTGAGGGCCTTAACTTCGAGGTTTTCAGGATAAATAAGAGGCTTG
>Ga0081473_129685_pt1 | contig 10565 bp, 9 predicted proteins | sample CisSprmetagenome_FD_70977 | JGI IMG/M metagenome (GOLD analysis project Ga0081473, IMG submission 70977) | Hypoxic/sulfidic aquatic microbial communities from Cistern Spring, Yellowstone National Park, USA v2 (version 2) | ecosystem: Environmental > Aquatic > Thermal springs > Hot (42-90C) >... | reverse complement strand
GAGGCCGAAGACAGGGGAATAGACTACATTAATGGCTCGAGGCTATTAATGATGATAAGGCGGTATAATATTCCCATACCTCTGACGTCAGAGTTAGTGTCGGACGATAAGAGAACAGATGATAGTTGGAAAACAAGGAAAGAAGAGACGAACGAGGAAGAGGAGAAGGAACCCTCTTCTACAAAGGTAAAAGATGACGGTGTCTTCTTGCCCATCTCGGTAAGCGAAGCCGTGAAAATCGCGAAAGAGAAGCTCTCCCGTTATAAGGAGGTTAAGTTGGTTTCAGTGAAAGCCCATCTAAAAAGGCTGTATATTTTCAAGGTAAAAGTCAGTTATAAGTTAAGGGGTAGGAGGAGCCAAAGTCTCATACTGGGTATGGACGGTGACGGAGAAGTATATGAGGAAGTACCAACACTAGTTAAGAGCATTAGCTGTGAAGTTGAATATGAGACAAATTCTGAGTTCTATCATAACGTGAGGGATAAACTAACGAAGGTGGCCGAGAAACAAGCGCCTCAGGAAGCTTCAAACATAGAGGTGAAGATGGAGAGTTATAAGTTAGCGTGGGTCGTTTCGTACTACGTGTTGCGATTCGCGGTAGGCCTGACTAAGGCGGAAGTAATTGTGGATAGACAAGGTAAGGTGAAGGAGATAACCTTTGACCCGTTGGATGAAAGAAGAGTGAGGGAGTTTTACGGAGGAAAAGTAGTAAAGCAAGACGATGAGATGAAAGTGGTTAGGGATCTTGACGATAAGTTCTTGGAGGAACTCACGATTAATGAAGTAGGCGAAATCGTAGAAAGCACGAAGAGGGTTAAACCCGAATACGCGGTGCGTTTAGTCAAGACTTTTTATCACGTCGAGGGAGGGGTAAGTAGATTCAAGGAGGTAAGCGACGGAGTCAAAGTCGACGTCCTTTTCAACAACTATCACTACCTAGCTAAGGTGAATAACGAGGGTAAGATCGTTGATAATTTGATAGTGCCAGATGTAAGTATATGCGCGGGCACAGAGAAGGGGTATAACAAGAAGAGGAGGTGCTTAATAGTTAGAGGAGGAGACGTGATCAAGGTCATCGATGCTAGCGGAGTAATAGAAAGAAAAGAGATACCTAAGGGGATATTCGCTAAGCTGAAGTTCTCGTTAAGCAACGTCATCACGTCCGATTACTCTATAGACACGAAAGACCCGCTAGAACTAGTGTGAGTGATTTCTCTAAATTTCTCCCCGCCCTCGAAGGGTGAGGGTTCCCACAGGACGGGTCTTTGGAATCCTGTCAAGAATGTTGATAAGTTGGTTAAGGTATATGATAGATGCATCAAGTAAATAACCTTCCATTTTTACCTTTCATCTCTACTTCTTCTTATAGCCTCAACCCACTCCTCTTCGCTTACGCCTTTCATTGATTCTTCAATATCACTTGCCAGCTTTTTCAACTCCTCCTTCTCTTTCTCTTCCTTGGCCTTTTCTAAAGCTTTTTCGACCACGTCCCTAATATTTATCCCCGACTCCTCAGCCTTTCCCTTCAATCCCTTTTTAAACCCTTAAGCTAATCACGTCCGACATAGTATTGTGTGCATAAAACGATGTATATTCTGATCTCTCCGACGTGAGCAAAATACATTGACGAAATTCACTCCTCACTGAAAGGTCGTAACGCGTGTAATAAATACCAGCGTTGTTATCAAACGAAAGGATAAAGCAGCGGCGTTCTACCGCAAATACCAGGCTGTGGAGTGATTTTCATTCGGTGCGACTCTTACAGTTTTCCCCAACCGTTGCGATTATTCCGCATGCGTTTTTACACATGTAGCATCTGAGAAACGCCATAGTAAATCGTAACTCGTGCGGACTAAAACTCTATCTAATAAAATAAGGGGAAGGAGTATTTTGATCTTAAATCATTCTATTTAGCTAAAACGTTTACTGTAGCAATGGGGGTCTTATGGAAGGGCGGGGTTGCCAGGACAGCCGTTTAAGAGGCTAGGAATGCTGAAGCAAAACTTTTCGTTTATAGAGGATCGTTTTATGAGAAGAAGGGGACGAAAAGGGTACGGGCCCAAACGCATTAGCTATGTAACCGTAATGTCCGCCGGCGCTAGAATGCCTTTTTGTCAAATGATATAACGTATTCACCTCAAGGTACATTGCGAGTGTAGCTAACAAGAACGCTGACGGAGTTAAAGCGAACGCGAAAGCCATAGCCGATGTCACGAAAGCAACGACATCGCAGGCTTGTGCCATTGCCGCTATTACCTTAGCTAGTGCACCTAGTGTACTAAATTGCCCTTTCTTAAGGCGGGGCACTTGGTGTTGGGACAATACTATAATTAGGGTAACCCTAAAGTATTTAAGCTTTTAAAAGAAAGGATTAAATATTTGTAAATGAGTGTGACGTCAGACGAAGAAACATTTATATAGAAATAATGTCCTTGGAGAAAAGGGGTGGGAAAGTCCACTACTGCGTTGGGGTGTGAGGCCAGATGGAGAAGAACAGATATAGAATCAATGTCCTTGGAGTTAAGGGGGGAGTGGGAAAGTCCACTATCGCGTTGGGTTTAAGTTTACTCCTAGCTAAAAGTTCTAAGAACGTTCTCTTAATCGATAAAGATATTGTTGGTACCGTTTCTTCAATCGCAGGAATAAGGGGAAAAGGTTTACTTTCTAAAGTCATCGATGGAGAAACTAATTATGGGAACTCCGTTGCGAAGTTCAACTTTGGAGAGGGAAGTTTGACTGTTCTTAAGCTTTACGGAGATGGTGAGAGATTTTATAACGATAACCTACTCCTTCGCTCTAATAACGAAAAGAGGACGTTACTTTCTCGAGCTTATAAGAATTTCTTAACTTCTCAACACTATGATTATTTCGTTACCGATAATTATCAAGGAGTCACAGCTAATAGTCCTTTGATAATAGATGAATTAGAGGACTTTCAATCTGATTTAAGTGATGTGATCGACCTCAGAGTTTATGTGACAAACTACTCTTTGAACACTATACGATCTACTATAGATTATGCCAAAACATTTGAAAGAAGTATTACTTATAAGGGTTTCCCTTTAGCGTTCATCGTAAATATGGTTCCCAACACCTCTGACGACATGGAAGAAGCTAAAAAGTACGCTTCCGTAGCTAAGGAAATCATAGGCGCTAAGTTACCCTTAATAATACCAATAAATAAGGAGTTGATGAAATTCTCCCTTAATCTGTTCGAATTCCCAGGATCAATAATTGAGGAACTTAGGCCTTTAGTCAACGATCTAATTACAGAGGACTTTGAGAGTAATAAAGAAACCTTACCACTAGATAAGGAAGAAACTTTACTATCAAACAATGAAGAAACCTTATTATCAGATAAGGAAGAAACCTCAGTACCAGACTATATCGAGGAGGTGGTTGAGGGTAATAACGTGATTTTAGTGGTAGGCGAGCCTGGCGCCGGTAAAGTCGACTTAGTAGCAAATGTATTGGCTAGGAAGCAAAAGAACATAATCTTAGTTTCCACAAACCCAAGGATGAGTGAAAAACTTAAGAAATTAGGGACAGATTTCACTAACCTTACCGTTATGCATAAGTACAGAGAAGACCGCTTCCATTTGAAAAACTTAAACGAAATCATAAGAGTCAGCAAGAAGCTCTCGACAGAAATTATGAAAGCTTTAAGAGATAATTCCATTCTTGTGATCTACAGAGCTAACGATTTATCTCCAGCATCGGGTTGTTGCGACGTTTTTGCGCAAAAACAAGAGTTCTGGTCTTCGTTCATCTCAAATTTGAAGTTCGAGGGTAATGTACCGATGATAATTATATGTGATAAAATAGGTAATGAGTGCGAGCATTTAGAACCATTTGTTGACTACGTGGTGGAAGTCAAAGAAGGCAAATACAACATAAGGAGGGTCGGGGAATGAGAGTTCTCAATGTAATATATGGTTTATCGCCTTTTCTGATATCCCTCATCTTTACCTATTTCACCTACGTGTCTCTTCCCACTGTATGGATAGCTTACGGAATTTGGCTTTCAATGGTTGTTGGTTTTTACCTTCTCTTAGACTTTTACAAACTTGCAAGACTTGCCAAGCGTTACGAGCTTAAGTATAGTTTACCCGAAAAAGCGTTCAGAGTTGCCTCATTCGTCACCTCGTTCAATGAGGACCCAGAAATAGTTAAAGGCACTTTGATCGCTGTAAAAGCGGCTACTAAAAAATACGGTGACGTGTATTTACTCGACGACTCTACGGACAAGCGAATATCCGAAGAATTAAGAACTTTCTGCGAAAAGAAAGGGATAATCTATCTGCATAGAGAGAACAGAAGAGGGTTTAAGGCCGGAGCTATAAATGACGCATTAAAGGCAGTTGGAGATAAGTATGACCTAGTGGCGATATTCGATGCCGATCAAAGGCCCGTAGAGAATTTCTTCGAGCACGTCCTTCCCTACTTCGAAGACCCTAAAGTGGCGTTCGTCCAAGTCCCTCAGACCTACTCTGAGCTATACTCAGGGGTGTCTATCGCTTCTAAGCACCAACAAGAGCCGTTCCTGAGGGTCATAATGAGGGGGAGATCGTTCTCTTCGGCGTTCTCTTTAGGTTCAGGATGTGTATTTAGGATAAGTGCGCTAAAGGAAGTAGGTTATATGGATGAGTCGAATGTTACTGAAGACGCTGCAACTTCCCTCAAGCTACACGAGAAAGGTTACACCTCAGTATATATCGATGTCCCTCTCATATGGTACGGTGAGCCGCCGCCAGATCTGAAGGCTTATCTAGGACAACAGTCAAGATGGTCTTTCGGACACTTTCAAATGACTAAGAATATACTCACAAGTGATTTACCGTTTTCAAAATTTGTGGACTACTATTCAGAGTTGTTATATTGGTATAAAATAGGCCCACTTGTCATCTTCGAGTTCTTAGGCCCTATAGTGTTTCTCCTTTTTGGTGTTCCGTTCTTAATCATGAACCCGCTGATATATCTCATGACCTACATACCTTTCCTCACAATTGTCCTGTTAATTTATGTATACGTTATGAGAAGAAAAGGAGAGTATGGAGTTAAGGGCTTCTTTTATCATCTGTCCCTTCAATTTTTAGAGTATTTCGTAGTTACTCTTTCTTTCATTGCGTGGATTTTACGGAGGAAAAGACCCTTTAAGGTCACTCCGAAGGGTATAGGTAGGTTCGACCTAAAGAGTATAACTCCATCTTTAGTAGTGCTAGTCCTACTAGTCCTAGCTTTAATCGAGGGTTTCTTTAAGTTGATAAGTACTAAAAACGAGCTTCTCTATTACGCAATTATCGTGAACATGATTTGGGCTGCTTATCAAGCGCTCTTCTTTGCCGTAGGTTTGTGGATAAGTTTTAAGATTATGAAAAGAGAGGAGTACATTGCTGAAGAGAGAGTGATAATTATATGATGCTAAAGAGGTGAGTATCTAGTAAAAGTCACAATAAGGAGAGAATAGGAGCTATCCGAGACGTCAGTTTTTCTTTGGACAAGACACTGTTATAACTGGGAATAACGGCACTGGTAAAACCACTCTTCTCTTAACTCTATACGCATTAATCAATGCCTGGGCAAAGGAAGTTAATATGAAGTCTTTACAAGTAGATGATAGTTTCAAAAAGGCTTTATCATACGCCTTAAGAGGAGTACAGAAGAGACCTTTCGCTCTGACGTTAAGGATATTATCAACGGAAAGGGTGAGACAATCTGGTAATTTTTAGCGAATTTAAAAAGACGATGAGTAAAGTTTTATAAATTTAACGATTTAGAACATTCCGATTTCTTGCGAAAGTTACTCGCTTTAAGTTCATGAAATAAAACCCCATAATTGGGAATACCATATAGATGTAGTAATGGAAACCTGTAAGCCCTAAGAAAGTCGTTGTCTCTATCATGTAAAACCCTAATCCCGTGTATGAATCGATGTTTACCGCAAGTGCTGCACTCAAGAACAACACTAGTGAATAGGCCAAAATTAATAACGGTGTGTTATAAGGGTTACTTATCGAAATTCCGTAGACGGATGGGAACACGAGTGCGAGAATCATCTCTAAGAAACGATTATGTAGGGTCAGAAAGAAAAGGGGTAAGTATATGCCCATCGCCAAACCGCCCAATCCTATCGATATTAGCAGCCTTTTCAGTTTCAAGTTGTAGAGAAGCAATATGAAGCCGCTGACGATCGTCAAATAGAGTAGCGTAAGAAAGCTAGTGTAAATGAAATTATGAAAAATTTGCTCGTCAAGCCCCTCAATTTCATTAAATATTATTACAAAAAGGGTGAGGATTAGAGGAAATCGATGGCTCTTTAATACACTTTTCATCATTATAAATAAACCGTCTACTACTGTAAAGATTTCAACAACTTCCCACCACTCACTGGTGGCGTAATTCGGAATTAGGGCTATAAGGGGTGATAGTATAATAAGGCCCCCTAGAACCCTTACTAATTTGTCCTCGTCCATCAGGCCTATTATCCCTAGGAGGTATCAAAACTCCTTACGCAAGTTCTGTATCGATTTTCCACTTATAACGTTAAGGCGTGGGCGTTACTGAGAGTTAATTAAGGCGCACCAAACAATAATACACGATGCAGTTCATAAAGTCTTCAGCTGACGTTTATTTGGAGGAAGCTGATGAGTTACTATCAAAGGGTGATGTACTCCAAGCAAGCGAAAAATACTATAAAGCGGCTGAAGAAGCAATAAAAATTTTAGCAAGTCTCGAGAGCAGTCCTTCATCTGATTGGAACGCGGAAAAGATCAATAGGACCGCGTTTGAACTGTCTTTAAAATTCGAAAAGTGGATAATTGAAAGTTGGGGTTCGGCTGTAGCTTTAGTAACTGTTAACCTTGATATAGGTCAAGTTAAAAAATATAGGGAGAAAATAGTTAAATTAGTCCAGCTTGCTGACGAAAGACTCAATAAAAAAATTGTTGAAAGAGGCTGATGAGTTACTATCAAAGGGTGATGTACTCCAAGCAAGCGAGAAATACTATAAAGCAGCCGAAGAGGCAATAAAGATCTTGTCGTTCAGAAATTCTTTGGGAGTTATTTTCAAGGTAAACAGAATAGGACATTGGAACTCTAAGCTTTATTTCGACGCTGTGGATGAGCTTGAAAAGTTCTATCCAAACATCAGGTCGTTGTGGATTTCAGCGTGGCTACTTCACGTAGAGGGTTTTCATGAGGTTAGATTGAGTAAAGAAAACGTTGAAGTGCTAAAACCTGACGTAGAAAAGCTGGTCGAATTGATATAACGACCAAGTGAGTAGGAAACCAATAGAAGGAATATAATCACCCTCTTTCTGGTTCTATTTCAATAATTGTTTCACTTTTACAAAAATTTTATGCTTGATAGAAAGTAATGGGCCTAAAATTCCTCCGCCGATCACGTGTTGAAAGATAACGTGAATCGCCGAACCACTCGGTACAGCTAAACCCACAATCCCAACTCCAGAAGTGGAGAGCTGTTGTAATGTTAAGCGTTGTACAAAAAGGGTATAAGAATACATATTTAAAGGAAGTTAATGCTGATGAGAAATACTACACCCCTTATAATCTTACCCAACACGTTATCTAAATAGCTTGTTAATCCCAAAGCCGTAATTAAGAAACAGAACCGTCAATAAAGAACGTGGTAGGGATAACGTACTGGAAGGGAACCCAGACCACGAAAAACGGTACTTCGGCATGAGGCGCAGTACCACTTTGTCGCCCTCTTAACGAGCTAGGGTTAACAAACGAAGATTAAGAAAAGATTTAGACATAGCCCTTGAAGCTTTGGATTATTTGTCGGGTGGTTGGAGTATATCTAGGTATCCCGTAATAAACGGGCAAGATATAAAAACGCCGGAAGAAATAATTACTGAGGAGATGTGCAGACAAGGGATAGATTACTCAGAGAAGGTGCTAAAAATTGCTGAATCTTTCCTTAGAAAATATGGAATTATTTAACTTAGCAAGGGAGAAGATAATACGAGAGGACGTTTTAGCCGTAATATTCTTCGGCAGTAGGGTAATAGGGAAGTACAGAAAAGAATCCGACGTAGACGTGCTAACAGTGGTTAGGAAGGGCAGTAATAAGGACTTCTCTAAGGAGAGACTTTCGTTCCTCAAGGAGACCGGAGTGAGGCTAGATACGACAGTTCTTGACGAAGAGGAGTTCAAGGAGAACTTGACTTTAGGCACGGTTATGATGGGCGTTAGTGTTGCGTATTGCATAGCTTACGACAGAATGGGGGTCAAGGAATTACTGGAGAAGTATTGTGAGGAAGTCAAACCTTACAACGCCACACTAATATTACCTTATGGTAAGTTTACAGTAGGTAGTACTATAAGGAAATGCGTGATGGAGTGAGATGGTTTTTTCAATGATAGAAGCTTTCGTGCTTCACCTAAGGGAGGACTTCTTCGATGGGGAGGTCGAGCGGGAAAGACCGCTGTCCTTAAGACTGAGGGCATGAGAGGATGTAGTTAAGCGTTTAAATTACGTTTACAGTTAAGGTACATGTATTCATTATATGATTTGAAAGAAGGAAGCGATCTTTAAATTAACCCATAAGGCTGTCACTCAAAAACTCTTGTCATTAGGACGTCAGCCGGTCTATATATATCACCTTCTTTAATTAAAAATGAAGAATCGACAAGATTTTTTATTAAATTAGTCACCTCTTTATCATCAACGCTGATTCCCTCCTTAGCCTCAATGGCTCTTTTAACATCACTCCATCTACAACCCCTCTTACAGACCTGCATTATCGTGTAATATCTCTCCCTTGCCTCCTTCCTGTTAGAGAGGAAGTTATTGAATTCCTCCTTAATCAACTCAACTGCGGTCGAAACAGTCCTCTCTAAAGCTCTTTTGTGATCCTTAAACTGCAAATAGTGAAACCCGTAATAAGTTAGCCAACCCGGAATACCTCCTAAATTATTATAAGCTTCTTCTAGCTCTCCCTCACTTACCTTTACGTTAGCCTCCTCGAACCCCCTCCTTAGGAACTCTATGGCAAGGTCTTTGTTAAACGGGTTCACGTGAACTTCCGTCACAGCTCTACCGTATAAGGGCGACTTGGCGTCGTCCAGTTTCAAAAACTTATATACCATACCTATTTCACTCCCCGTAAATATAAAACGTAATTTCAAATTATCATAAGCGTAAGCGAGAGGGTAGAGCAAATTATAACCGCGTAGCTTCCTTAACTCTTGCGACTCATCGAACACTATAATCACTCTCTTACCCTCTTTTTCACTTATCTCCGACAACCTCTCGAACAAGTTACTCATGTCAACCTTATTCTCTTTACTCCAGCCGAGCCTCAGTTCTACACCAGAAATACTAACACCTTTAACCCCTTTAAACAAGTTCTTCAGCCTTTCCGGGAAAGAATTCAGAACCCTCTCGAGCTCTTGCACTAAGTCTTTATAGTTCAAATAAGGCTTCCCCTCATATTTCCTCAAATCTATGTAAATCCATATCGCATCCTCTTCCTTCATTAGAACCTTAACTATTGACGACTTCCCACTCCTCCTGATTCCTAAGATCAGAGTGATTGGATAGTTAAGCCCGTTTTTAACCTTCTCGAGTTCAGCCTCTCTGTCAAACAAGTCCTTCGGGTCCTCTTTAGGCCTTGGGTCGAATAACAGGGTATCCCCCCAGTAACTGGGTATCCCCCCAGTTAATAAGAGCATTTGAGATTAAGTAAGGGGTTTAGGGGGGCGGAAAACCTCGCCTCCCTGAGGCGGGGATGAATACTCCCCTTATATTCAAATACTTCTTCGTCAAGATTTCTCTTAGTGACGCTAAGGACGCTCCTCCCCAGCTCCACTGAGGGCTTAATGGGACTGTGGGAGGAACAATCAGTGTCTCTCCTTTCCTTCAAAGGACTAGGCGTAATTCGGATGAAGGTTCCCCTTCAAGTGGGAGCGCTTCTCTGAACCGCTCGACTGCCCACAATATGTAATCCCGAAAGAAATATACGAAGGATTTTATTGTGAGATCTCGTCACCATTCCCATAACTTCCCTTTCCTTCTGAACTTTTTCCTAATTTCCTTGTATTTTTCTAAAACGCCGCTTTCAAATTCCTTATCTCCGCACAATATTCTACCGTCTTCTATAATTTCAAGAATGAACGTAGATCCCTCATTTAACTTCTTTTAAAAAAACTTGGGTGTTCATCGCTACAGGCATTACCTTGGGGAATTTCATGGTGTAAGTCATCGCGAAACCTCCCCTGGGATCGCGTGGAAAAACGTCGGAAACGACCAGAACATCGATGTCGCTCTCGTTAGTGTAATCGCCTCTTGCATAAGACCCAAACAACACTACCAGCTTTGGATTGAACTTAGAATATTCCTTGCAAAGTTCCTCCCACAACGTCCTTCACCCATACGCCTTCACTCACAGTCAAACCCGTCAGTAACGTTTATTACACCTTTAGGATTATAGTATTACATGATAAAGGAACCTTACGCTACTTTACTCAATAACATGCTTAAAATAATGAAGGAGGAGTTCAAAGACGACTTAATTTCAGTTGTAGTTTACGGAAGTGTT
>Ga0081473_138199_pt1 | contig 10566 bp, 8 predicted proteins | sample CisSprmetagenome_FD_70977 | JGI IMG/M metagenome (GOLD analysis project Ga0081473, IMG submission 70977) | Hypoxic/sulfidic aquatic microbial communities from Cistern Spring, Yellowstone National Park, USA v2 (version 2) | ecosystem: Environmental > Aquatic > Thermal springs > Hot (42-90C) >... | reverse complement strand
TATCTTTAAATGAATTATATAAACTATTAAATAAAAATTTATCTGAAGAAGAATTAAATGAATATTTATTAAATATAAAATGCGAATTGGATGAAATTGAAGGAAATAATGCAAAAATTGAAGTAAAGGATTTTAATAGAATTGATTTATATAGTATAACTGGAATTGCAAGAGAATTAAAAGGAATATTAAATATTGAAAATGGTATTCCAAAATTTGAAATAAAAGATTCTAATTATGATTTAATTGTTGATAAAGAAATATTAAATGTAAGACCATATATTGCTGGTGCAATTGTTAAAAATGTAGAATTAAATGAAGATAGATTAAAAGATTTAATTCAATTACAAGAAAAAATATCACAATCTTTTGGAAGAAATAGACAAAAAGTTGCAATTGGTACACATAATTTTGATCTAATTAAATTTCCAGTTTATTATAAATTAACAAATCCTGAAACAAGATTTATTCCTTTAGGATTTAATAAAGAATTATCATTAAGAGAAATATTGGAAAATACAGAAGCTGGCAAAAAATATTCATATATTTTAAATAAATATGATAAATATCCAATATTAATTGATTCAAATAATAATATTATTTCATTTCCACCAATAATAAATTCAAATAAAATTGGAAGATTAGATATTAATACAAAAAATATTTTTATAGATGTTTCTGGTACAGATTTAGAAAAAATATTATTGGCATTAAATGTAATTGTATTAACATTAAAAGATTTTGGAGGAGAAATATATTCAATTAATGTAATATATCCAGATAAAAAAATTAAAACGCCAGAATTAAAAATTATTAAAAAAGAAATGGATTTAAATAAAATTAAAAAATATTTGGGAATAGAATTAGATAATAATAAAATTATTGAATATTTAAATAGAAAAAGAATGAATGCAAAAATTGAAAATAATAAATTAATTATTGAATATTTAAATTATAGAAATGATATATTATCTGAATATGATATAATTGAAGAAATATTGATTTCTTATGGATATAACAATTTAAAACCTAGAGAAATTAAAATATATACAAAGGGAGGATTAAGTAAAGAAAGGAAGATTATGAATAATATAAGAAAGATTATGGTTAATATGGGGTGTATAGAAATATATACTCCAATACTATCTAATAAGGATATAAATAATTTATTAAATGAGGATAGAGAAATTATTGAATTAATAAATCCAGTATCTTCATCTTATAATTCAATTAGAGTATATTTATTATCATCTTTCTTACAATTATTATCTGAAAATAATGAATTAAAATTTCCTGCAAAAATATTTGAACTAAATAGAGTTTCATATATTAAAAATAATAAAATTATTGAAGATTTAGATTTATTATATATTTATTCTGATTATGAAGTTTCCGTAAATGATTCATTAAAAGTATTAAAAAGATTATTTAAAGAATTAAGAATTGATTTCGATATAAGAAATTCAAATCATAAATTTTTAATAGATGGAAGACAAGGAGATATATTTGTAAATAATGAAAATATTGGATGGATTGGAGAAATAGATCCAAATATATTAGAAAAATTGGGTATAAAATATCCATTAACTGGTTTTGAAATAAGCATAAAAGAATTGATGAAATATATTAAATATGATATCTGAAATTGAATATAAAGTATTATCTGTATTAAATGATAATTGGAAAAATTTAGATGAGATTTCAAATGAATTAAATGTTGATAAATATAAAGTATTAAGAACTTTGGGATTTTTAAAAGAAAAAGGATTAATAGAATTAAGAGAAGAAAAAATAAAAAGATATGAATTATCTGAACTTGGAAAAAAATATTTAAAAGAAGGATTACCTGAAAGAAGACTATTAAATTTATTAAAAGAAAAGAAAGAAATAAGTTTAGAAGAATTAAATAAATATTTTGATAAAGACGAACTATCCTTTTCTTTGGGATTCTTAAGAAAAAATGGGGCAATAAAGATTGAAAATGGAAAGGTAATATATATTAAAGATATAGAAACATATGAAAAATATTTGGAAAATATTGATGAAAATACAATAAAATTATTTAAAGGAAGAAAGGGAATTATTGAAGAAAAAGAAGAAACAATTTATTATGCAAAAATAAATGATAAAGGAAAAGAAATATTGAAAAATTATAAACCAGAAGAATATATTGAAAAATATACAAAGGAAGTTATTGATAAAAAAATATATAAAAATAAGAAATTCAGACCTTATGATATAAGAATAAATATTGAGGAAGAAAATATTGGAAGATATAATCCATATTTAGAATTTTTAGATAAAATAAGAGAAGAACTAATATCAATGGGATTTAAAGAAATGGATAAATATAGTATGATAATATCACATTTTTGGGATCTGGATTCTTTATTTATACCACAGGATCATCCTGCAGGAGATATTTCAATAATGGATGCATTTTATATTAAAAATATACAATATATAGAAGATTTTCCGAGAGAATTATTTGAAAATGTTAAAAATACTCAATTAAAATATTTTAAAGTATTTGATGAAAATATTTCAAAAAGAACTATGTTAATATCACATGATACTGCCATATCTGCAAGAACATTATTAAATGCAGAAAAACCTGGTAAATATTTTTTAATAGAAAAAGTATTTAGATATGATACAATTGATGCAAAACATTTTATTGAATTTAATCAACTTGAAGGAATTGTTTTAGATGATAATTTAACATTTTTAGATTTATTAGGAATATTAAAAGAATTAGTATTAAATGTCGTAAAAGCAAAAAATATAAAATTCTATCCAGCATATTTTCCATTTACAGAACCTTCAGTTGAAGTATATGCTGAACATCCAAAATTGGGATGGATTGAAGTTGGAGGTGCAGGTGTATTTAGGGAAGAATTATTAAGACAATTTAATATAGATTATCCTGTATTAGCATGGGGTCTTGGTGTAGATAGACTTGCAACAATATATTTGAATATTAATGATATAAGGGAATTACATACTAGAAATATTAAAAAATTGCAAGAATAAATATTCTTTATGGATAATAATTTTAATGATATAATATTGAATTTTTCAAAAGATTTAATTGAAAAAGTTGATGGATTGGTAAAATCAATTGTTTTATTTGGATCTTATGCAGAAAATAAAGAAAGTGAAAAATCAGATATTGATTTATTAATAATAGTAGATGATATATATGCAAATGATCTAAATATAACAGTTCCTTTCTACTTTGATAATTTAAATAAACTATTAGCAGATGAAAAATATAAAAAAATCCATGTAACAACATTAACATTATCAAAATTTTGGGAAATGATACTAAATGGAGATCCATTAGTTTTAGATATATTAAGAAAGGGTGAACCAATAATAGATCCTGCAGGAATTTTTGGTTCCCTTAAAAAAATGCTAGAAAATGGATTGATAAAAACATCACCAGAATATTTAGAAATAATGAAAAAAAGAGCTGAAGAAGGAATAAATTATGCTAATTTAATGTTAATAAAAGCATTTGAAAGTTTATATAATTCAGTTGTAACAATTTCTCAATATTATTTAATTAAAAATAATATAAATATATATGGTCCGGAAGATATATTAAAAAAATTTGAGGAATTAAAGAGAAAAAGAAAAATTTCTTCAGAAGTTTATAATTATTATAAAGAAGTTTATGAATATATGAAGAAAATAGAACATAGAGAAGTTAAGAATATTGATCTAGATTTATTAAAAGAATTTTTAGAAGAATTTGAAAAATATAAAGAAAAATTGAATATTTAAAATGGAATATGAATTGATTGGACATGGAGCGGAAGCAAAAATATATTTAATTGAAAGTGATAAAAAAGATAATAATAAATATATATTTGAATTTAATAAAGATTTTTTAAATAAATTGGGAATCGATTCTGAAGAATTCAAAATTGAAAATGATAAAAATAAAATAGTATTAAAATATAGATATAAGAAAAAATATAGGAATGAATTAATTGATAAAGAATTTAGAAAATATAGAACTAGAATTGAGGCAAAAATATTGGAAAAATTATATAATTATATTGATGTACCAAAATTATTATATAAAAATGAAGAAAATGGAATTATTGTAATGGAATATATTGAAGGATATAATTTAGCAAAATATTTGGAAAAATTAAATTATGAAGAAATATTATATAATATAGGAAAATATATTGGATTAATTCATAAAAACAAAATTGTTCATGGGGATTTAACTACTGGAAATATGATATATAATAATGGAAAAATATATTTTATTGATTTTGGATTGAGCTTCTTTTCCAATAGAATTGAAGATTATGCTGTAGATTTACATTTATTTAAAGAATTATTTGAATCTAATCATTGGAGGATTTCTGATAAATTTTCTTTAATATTAGAAGGATATAGAGAGAGTTTTATAGAAAAATATGAAGAAGTTTTTCATAGATTAAAAATTGTAGAATCTAGGGGTAGATATAAATCAATATTATTTTAGATTGTTGATTAGCAATATTATTTAAGAATAGCTTAAATATAACAAAATTTCATAATACCATATGGCAACATACATATGCCCAAGATGTCATTCAACAAATATATTGCCATTATTTGCAAAAGATAATAGTTGGGTATGCTTAGATTGCGGATATCAGGGTCCTGCACAATTGATAAATAAAGATCTAGAATATTTTTGGAATGAGTATCAGAAACTTGAAAATATAAATAAGGTTAAGGGATAAATATTTTTTATGTATGATTTCTGTTTACCGGATGATAATGAAGAAGAATTAGCAAATGAATATTATAAAAATAAGATAAAAAATGTTGTTTTTTGTTATGAAATCTTTGATAAAAAAGATTTAAAATATTTTAAATTAAATAATATTTTATATTATAAAAAATTAAACATATTTTATTGTGCATTAATAAATAATGAAGATTTCAAAAAATCTTTAGAAATTGCAAATGAATTATTCTATTCTGATAAATATTATAATGACTTAGTATTTATTGTTGGAAGAAATTTAAATTATAATGATAAGATTTTAAGTAAATATTTTTTAAATGGAATATTTGATCCAATTAAATATGATAAAAAATATATTTTTGGAGGATTAAATTATGTAAATATTAAAAGAATAAAAGAAAACAATTTATCAATTCTTTTTTCAATGAAAAATTTAATTAATGATATAGAAAAATTTTATACAACTAAAAAATTTCTAGAATTTGCTCAAAAGAAATATTTAAATATTCTTATAGGATCCTTTGCTGAAAATAAAAATGAAGTTCCAAATAGATATCATATATATTCTTTTTATAAAGTCTTAGGAATTTATTATAGTTTAAATTATTTAAATAAAATATTTAGGGAACAAATAATTAGGATAAGATTGGCAAAGAGAAAAGATTATTTTACAAAAGGATTTTATATAATTTCTTATCCATATCAAGATTGTAGAGAATATTAAGGTGGCCAGGAATTTTCAGATCCTATAGAAATTGAAGGCATTACACCATTTGGGGGATATGCTCTAGCAACTACCCATTCTATATATTGATATGAAGCAACAGCATCTCCCGCGCCTATTTCTAATGTTGGATATTGATAAGGATTATAATTTAAATTATAATACGTATAATTTCCATAATTTGGATTATATGATAAAGGATACATATCTAATAATGTTAAATGAGCCCATATTTGACTAGAATTGTAGTAATAATATCCTGTTTGTGTGTATGTGGAATTAACAATCAAATATGAATAAATTGTTCCTCCAGATGATGGGAAATATGTATAATTTAAATATTGATAAGTTACTGCAGATTTTAGCATTGCCGCTTCAGAAATTGGAGGAGGAGCAACATTATATTCGAATTGTACAAATGTAGATAAATTGAATGCTGGTGTATCACCACCACAAGTAGTATAACTTCCTCCTGTTACATTTGTTCCACCACATAAATTGTTATTAGCGATTGGTGTGGCAATTCCATAAGCATTAAATTGTTGACTTGTATTTCCAAATAATGCTATAACATTTGCATCTGCTCTAGAAGTATGATACCATGCTTCTTCAACAATTAGAGGTATTTCTGGAATATTCCAATTATTTGGAGGTAAAATATATGTACCTTCAGTAGAACCATCATTTAGCATTTCGATACCATTTGGGGTTGCTTGGGGTACATAATATGTCGATGCTATAGGAGACATATATCCACTCCATCCATCAAATGTATTATTAAAATATCCATATACTACGAATGTATAATTTCCATTATCATATTGCATAGTTCCTATAACTTGTGCATTAGTTCCCACATATGGATAATATTGTTGATAATAATTTGTACTATAATTTCCAATTGCCATATAAATTATAATATTACTATTTGCAGGAATTCCTTGAGGTATATTAACCCACCAAACATCACAATATGTATTACTATTATTTAATTGTCCTTCATACCATGAATAGAATAATTGTCCATTATTTGGATTAAAGAACATTACATTTTGTCCATTTGGATTTATCTGATTAAATAATGTTGGATCATTTACATAAGCAAAATTATTACCAATATTAATACTTCCATTACATATTGCTATATCTTGTTGGAAAGGTTGTGGAGTTGGAATTGGTTGATTATTATATAATGTTATTGGAACATAATATTGTATTGATAAATTATTAATTGGCGTACATATTTCATTACCCAAAGATTCTAAACAGAAATATAAATCATCATTATTATATTGATAATATCCAACAATTTGCTGACCTGGATAAATTAAACTACTATTAGAAGATGTATTAAAATTATTTCCAAATGATGGTATATTATAATTATCATAATATATCTTATTCAAATCAATTGGGCATATATCATTATTAATTATATTTACTAATATTATGCTATTATTCAATTGCGCATTTGATATATTTAAAAAGCTCACAGAAATTCCATTCAAAATCTTTTGAACACTTAAAGATTTTATTTCCCCAGCAATACATTTATAATTATTTAAATATTGAAAAATAACATTTTCTTCCAAATTATATAAACTATTTAAATATTTATCATTTATAGTAAATATATTCTGTGGATAAAATATAATATAATATGGTAAATTACCAGTTCCTTCAAATTGATTATTAAAATATGGATTATATACTTCATATCCATTAAATATACAATATCCAGTATTAGAATAACTTATAGAATAATTATTTATTATTTCAAATGCTACAAAATTATTTGATGCATATGAAGGTAAGAAATTATAAACATTATCTACTACAATTACATGTGTTGAATTAAAATAATTTGGAACCTGTATAATATTATATGAACAATTATAATAAACAGTGAATGGAATTAATGTAGATCCATACAAATTTAATATATTTTCAAATATATTGTTTCCATATAATAATTTATATATTTCTCCATATTGAGGATATGTATCTGAATAAAATTGAAATTCCTTATCTAATAAATCTAAGTTAGAAACAAAATAGAATAAAATTAATAATAATACAACAATTGTATATAAATATAACTGACTACGAGCCATATACAGAGAATTTAGAATATCCTAGGCCATATGGATAAACTATACTACTACTATATTTATATCCACTTGGTACTGGATTTACATTGAAATAACTCCAATAATTATATAATATTATTGGTATTAACTGATCTGAATAATAAACATTTACGGGATAACACTGGCTAATATTTATATTTGAAGATATTATATTATTCTGATAATCTGGAGGAATTGAATAATCTATTATTAATTGAGAATATGGTTCTACAAAATTTATAGATTGTGGATTATTATATGCTTGCATATTATAATTTGGTCCATTTCCATATAATATTCCTGTATTTGGATTATAATTTTTACCATAATAAATTATTACTGGATCATAATAATTAAAATCTTCTGAATAATATATATTTTCTAGTTGATTTATTGTTAATGGTTGATTATAAAACACAATTACATACATATTTCCTAAAAATGTACATTGAGGAGAATACATTGTTGTAGGAGTTCCTAAATATATTGTTTCATTTGGTGGATAATATAAATTTAAAGGTTGCAAAGATGAATAACCTGGATAAGGTATTATTTGACCATAATATATTCCACTTTGATTTATAAATCCTCCATAAAATTGCCCATTACTATTATTATATTCCCAGAAAACAAAAATCCATTGATTCATTGGTAAAGTATAATTTGGCAAATATCCTATATTATTATTTTCATCTATTCCCAAATAATATTGACTATTATTTGGTATAATTATTTGACTAAATATGGAACCTGCATAATTTGCCACAGATGTATTAACTATTGCACTTATATAATTTTCTCCGGAAGCACAGGAAGAAGAATAATAACTATCAATATAAATCCAAGCAACAACAGTTATTGATGTATTACCAGATAATGCGACAGGATAATATGAAGAGTTTGTTAAATTAAAATATTGATTATTATTTGTAAAAGATATAACATTAGATTGATCTAAACATTGAGGAGAAATATATAGTGTTTCCCAGCTAAATGGAAATATAGCATATTGTACCAATTGGGCAGGTAAATTATTCACTAATTGATAATTGTTTGTTAAATTTAAATAATTAAAATTATTATTTTCAGCCCTAAATAATATAATTATTGGCTGTGTATAACCGTCAGGTAAATTTAATGATATATTTATCATTGGAATATACCCATTAGATGTATTAATATATGATACATTCAAATATTGGATTTGTATTGGATATAAATCAATATTATATGCATAAAATGAATATGGATCTACAGTATAATTAACAAAACTTGTTACATTTGTTAAATTTAAATATATGGATAAATTGTTACTAGAATAACTAGATATTATTATTCCATACCAATCATCACTTGATGCAATATTTCCACACAATTTTCCTTGAGAATTATATATTAAGAAAAAATTATTAACTTGCCCACTTACATTTAATGAATATAGTAAATTGTTTCCTAAATATGGGAATGGAAATAAAAATTCATAGCATGTTGAATTATGAGTATTATAAAAGTTTAAACTATAATCTACAGTTTGCTTTAAATCATAATAATTAAAATAACCCGATAGCATACTATTATATATTGAAGCTAATACATCAAATTGATTTGTTTCTAAATAACTTAGAAATTTATCATTATAAGTATTTGCTAAGGCGGTATACAAAGTATATTTTTTATTAAATATATTTATATAATATGAAGGACTTTGAGGAAATTGTAAATTTATTAAGAACAATAATATTAAAGATACAGTTAATATTATTTCTACTAAATAATTAAAGGATCTCATATACCTATTATGAAAAAAATAATTTTATATACTTTTTTAAGAATATGTAAAAAATGAGCATGTTAATGAAAATCTTATCATTTATAGAAAATAATTATAAGAAGTTTCTAATAATTTCTATATTAATATTTGCAATATTTGTTGGGATAATATTATTTAATTACTTTAAGTATGGATATATAATTAACAAATCTATCACAATTTCTGGAGGTTATATAACATTAATAAATAATAATTATCATATAACAAACACTCAAATACAAAATGTATTAAATCAAATGAATATAACGGACTACGTATTATATAATACACCAAATATTATTTATATTGAATCAGGAAAACAAATTAATGAAACATTATTAATTAATTTATTAAATCAAGATTATAATATTGAACTATCTCCTACAGATATATCAATACAACAATATAGTTCTTTAGTAGGAAATCTTATATTTAATCAATTTTTATTCTTTGTAATTTTAACAATAATACTTACATCATTTGTAATATTTATAGCATTTAGAGCTTCTAAGATTACTTTAAATATAATATCTACAATATTATTTGATGTTATTGGTTTGTTAGCAATATTATCTATAACAAAATATCCTATAGGAGCAAATGGATTTATTGGAATGTTAATGATTTTAGGATTTGCAATTGATAATAATGTAGTATTATCAACGAATATAGTAAAGGAAAAGGATAAACCTTTTATTGAAAGAGTAAGAATGTCTTTTAGGGTTGGAATGCTAATGGAGATTATCGCATTATATACATTACTTTTATTATATTTTATAGTACCAGAACCATCAGTTGATGAATTTGCATTTGTATTATCTATTGCAATAATATTGGATTTATTATATTATCTTATTGGAAATATACCATTATATAAGTATTTTGAAGCTAAAAAAGAATAGGAAAGTTAGACATCAACAACAATTTCTACACTCCAATAGGTTTTCATTATTTTTGTAATATTTATATCATGTAAAGTAACTGCTTTAACTTCTTTTTTAAATCCGTGTTTTTCTTTATCATATTTTTCTCCATAAACTTCGAATCTACATACCCACTTATATTTTTTGCTTTCAACCCTAACTTTCTTTAAATTTTTTACTCTTATATCTCTTACAGCAAACTTATCCTTATAAAAAACCTC
>Ga0081473_154601_pt1 | contig 10579 bp, 9 predicted proteins | sample CisSprmetagenome_FD_70977 | JGI IMG/M metagenome (GOLD analysis project Ga0081473, IMG submission 70977) | Hypoxic/sulfidic aquatic microbial communities from Cistern Spring, Yellowstone National Park, USA v2 (version 2) | ecosystem: Environmental > Aquatic > Thermal springs > Hot (42-90C) >... | reverse complement strand
TCTGTCTAGGAAAAACTCCGCTTGGGATAGAAGCAGGGAGGAAGGGATGAGGTCAATATTTCCTAAACTTATGGGCTGGGAAGAACCTTTGATGAGTAAGTGGTAAGATTGAGGGATGTCTTCAGAGATGTTTTGAGTAAGGCACAAGGTCAAGTTTGCCTGAGGGTCAAGGTCTACAGCGAGAACTTTTAAACCTCGTTCTGCAAGTAGATGAAGTAGGACTACAGTAAGCGTTGTCTTTCCCACACCCCCCTTGTGATTGACCACTGCCAAGGTCTTCATAGTTAACAAGTTTATTACATAGCTTGTTAATAAGCAAGGAGAGTAATTTATTAATATGCTAATAAAAAAATTTACCAATATATTAACAAATTAGCGGGACCTTGTATGATTGTAGAAGTCTAACTGTTAAAATTGAGGCTGTCCTAAAAATTTACAAGTTCTAAAGATGTTTCAATCCCCTATAGGTACTTAATAAACGGCGCAGTGCAAGGATAAGTGCATTGCCCCTGCCCGGTTTCAATCCCCTATAGGTACTTAATAAACCCGCAACCAAATGCAAAAAGAAATACCATTCAACTAGTTTCAATCCCCTATAGGTACTTAATAAACACGATAAAAAACAGCAGCGGTATCCACATCTTCACCAGTTTCAATCCCCTATAGGTACTTAATAAACACGGCCTACCGCCGTGCTTGCTTGCCAACAGCCAAAGTTTCAATCCCCTATAGGTACTTAATAAACTTCACTTGAATTTCAACACCAAAATAGTCATTTATAGCTTGTTTCAATCCCCTATAGGTACTTAATAAACCCAGACATTCACATTATCTATCATATTCAGTTGCCAACTTAGAAACAAGGGACTCTTAAGAGTCCCTCTACTTAATTGCTTTTATGACTATTATAAAACATTTCCCGTCCATGTCCAATAGAAGGAAAATCCTGGAGGATAGACAGGAGTTTGTGGCTTATACTCAGGGTTAATATATAAAGTCCTCGTGTGAAGGTTTAGGAATACCGAGTAGGTTTTCTCCCTTGCTTTAATCTTTGTCTCATCCACATAAACCCAGAAAGCAATTATGTATATTGCCTGAAGGGCTCTCCCTACCGCAAGGAATCATTCTCTGATAGCCTCTATGCTTACTCAAAATTGTCTCTGGTTCCAACCATTAACCAGTTCAGTGTATGGATGCCAAAAGGTGATATTTTCGGCTATTATAAAAGATAACAAGGAGTACAGGATGAAGTTTTTCTCTTGTCAGACATCCGGGATCTGGTGGAGGTGCTTGAAGAGATTGTGTTTATGGAGGGCGAATTAAGGAGGCCTGGCGATGACGGAAAGAGCTTACAAAAGCTACAAGTTGAAATTCAAGTTTAGTTTTGAACAGCCTTTAAATTTACCCAAGTATTACAACAGCGTGCTCCAGGGGTTCTTTTATAAGAACATGGACCCAATCCTTGCCAGTATATTACACGAAGTGGGCTTTGTGTATAACCGCAGAAGGTTTAAACTTTTCACGTTCTCAAAGATATTTGGCAAGATTAAGGAAAAGAACGAAAGCCACATTTTGTTTCACCCTCCAGACGTTCATATCTATTTTTCCACTCCTATCACCACACATATGAAGTCTATAGCTATGTCTTTACTGAAAAAAGAAAAAATGCTTATGTATAAGCAACATGTTTTCCTTTCAGAGGTTGAGGTGTTGGAAGAGGAAATAGAAAGCGAGGAGCTGACTGTGGTTTGTCTTTCTCCCATTGTGGTCTATAGGACGCCAGAAGGTTCAAGAAGGCACATCTATCTCTCACCGTTTGAGGAGCAGTTCTATGCTATGCTTAAAAGCAACTTGATGAAAAAATATGAACTTGTTTATGGTAAGAGGTATACGGGAGATATTGAGATATCCCCAGTTGACGCAAATCGCATTCACAAAAAGAAGATTGTATTCAAAGGGACACTTATTACAGCGTGGGAGGGTTTGTTTATAATAAAAGCTAAGAGGGACATGCTGAAAGTTGGGTTGGAGTGTGGATTGGGAGTGAAAAACAGTGCGGGCTTTGGCTGTATTGTTAAAATTGTTAAAATAAGGGAGAAAAACCATGCTTAGGGCGTTAAAAGAGTGGGGAGAACTCTTTGAAAGACCAATATACGGTGAAGTTGAAGCGGATAAGGTTATTGTGCTTGAGTTTGAGCTTGACAATGTCGGTAGGGCAACCTTCAAAGATATTAGTCTTGAGGAGTTTTCAAAGAATAAGTTAAACAAGTATCTTTATAGAAGAACTAAAACTGGCAACCCGCCTTCCTACTCACCTACTTTACATCTTAGTAAAGATAAAAAGAAAAGCCTTACTGAAAACATTATAACATCCTTGAATAACCTTACTACAGCTAACAATAGACTAAAGAATGTTCCACAGATAAGTATTGATTTAGAAAGCGTTGCAGAACGGATACGGGGTATGATAGAAGGAACTGAGAAATCAACCTCCTACCTGCTTACCATTAGGTTCAATGGAAAATACATAGGAGAGATGCCCGAATATATCAAAGCAGTTGGCGATTTCATAAAGGAGAATTCATACAACCAAAATGGCGTATGTTCCGTATGTGGAGAGGAGAAAAAGGTGGCTAAAGACTTACCCTTTAATTTTTTGACCTATGACAAGCCTGGATATATAGTTGGTGGGTTTAGAAAAGATGTAGCCTACAAAAACAGTCCGATTTGTTTTGATTGTTATGAAAAAATCAGAATAGCAAGGCAAAACTTGGAGTCAGCTACTTTCAAATTAGCAGGCACCGAGTATATGCTTATCCCCGAGACATTAAAAAAGGAAAATCTTCAGAAGCTTAAGGAATTGTTTGAATATCTCAGGGAAAATAACTTAAACCTTGCCAATTTAGACAAGGCCCATCTAGACAACCTGCTTGAAGGACTTATAAGGAAAGAGGATGAACATTCGCTATCTCGCATACTTGATAACCTTCAGGAAATATCAGGAGAGAAAGGGCTTGATATCTTATCAATATTTAGGATGTTTAAAGATATTATCATTGCACATTTTCTGTTTATAAGGAGGGAACAAAGTAGAGAGGCGATAGTACTGTATATTTCAGATGTTTTCCCTTCACGAATTTACTATCTTTTTAAGGTAAAAGAGTTTATTGAAGAGCTTGGGATTGTCGGAAATTTTAATTATGGGATTGTCAAAAAGTTTTTCAAAGAAGGAGGGTTCTACAAAATAGTTGAGGCTACATTCTGGGGGAAGAGGGTTGAGAATACATTTCTTTGTAATGGGTTGATGAATGTTATAAGGGAGAGCTTTAAGGAGTGGGATAAGCGTGCAGATTACGAATTAATTGGTGAAGCCTTAGCGGTATATCTCTTTGTTAGAATAACTACGGAGGGACTAAGCATGCAACAAAGCCAAAATCCGCAAAGCCTTGAAGAATTTTTTGTTTGGGTGAAAAACCTACCAAGCATTGGCTCGGAAGACTGGAAATACGGATTGGTTCTAATGGGATTTTTAACGGAATATTTATTAGAAGAACAAAGGAAAGAAAGAGGGTCTAAGCCCTTTTTGAAAAAACTCAAAAGCCTTAAAATGGATTGGGAAGACATCATCAAGCTACTTCCCGAGTTGAGACAAAAGTTGGAAGAGTATGAAGCTTTTGATTATCCGTCATCGGTAAGAATGCTTTTTGGAGAGATTTCCCAGGCACTTTTACAATCTGCCAAACCCAAAGCGAGCGTGGGAGAACTGAACTTTTACTTTGCAAGTGGGATGGGACTTTATGGTATATACAGAGGGTTGATGTTTAATAGAAAACAAACCAACGAGGAGGTAGAGGAATGAGTATCCTTAGCAGAAGACACGAAATACTCTTTTTGTATGATGTGAGCAATGCAAATCCCAATGGGGATCCTTTGGATGAAAACAGACCACGCTATGATGAGGAGACGGGCAGGGTTTTTGTGAGGGATGCAAGGATAAAACGGACTATAAGGGATACGCTTGCAGAAATGGGGTACCCTGTTTGTATCATAAAAGAAAGAAAGCCCGATGGAACATTAAAAACCAAAAGTGAAAAGATAAATGACGTTGGTGGTTTGGATAATGTATTGGAGAATTACATAGATATCAGGCTTTTTGGTGGAACTTTTGCAAGTCAGAACAATACTCAGACCTGGACGGGCCCTGTTCAGTTTGCATACGGAGTATCTCTACATAAAGTAAAGATGCTAAACATAAAAGGGACATCCGTTATGCCTTCACAACCAAAAGAGGAAGAGAAAAAGGGGAGAAAAAGAAAAGGGGCATCCGTCATGTCTTCAGAATCAGAATCAGAATCACAAAAGGAAGAGAAAAAAGGGAAAAAAAGTGGTACCATGTTTGACGATTATAGGATAGCCTACGGTCTTATTGCGGTTTATGGTGTGGCTAACCAAAATGCTGCGAAGCATACAAGAATGACGGATGAGGACTTTGAGATTATGTTAAAAGCCCTGTGGAAAGGGCATAGGGGCGGTAGTGTTCTGCTTACTGGGTCAAAGATTGGACACGAGTCAAGGCTTTTGATTGATGTAGTCCATAAAGAAGGATCCCTTGAGTTAATAGGAGGACTTCAAAGGGCTGTGGAGGTTGTGTCTGATAAGAACGATGAGGAGATAAGAGGTCCTAAGGATTACAAGCTTTCTCTTGAAAGATTAGCACAGAAGATACAAAGGTTTAAGGATAAAATAGAGAAAATCAGGTATATTGCTGACGAGGAGTTGCGTATAGAACCCTCCATTGAGGAAGCATTTCAAGGTATTACGGTTGAAAAGTTGGAATTCTGATGGAAACTTTGGTCTTTGAAGTTTTTGGTAGCTTAGGGCATTTTAGGAAATTCTACACCACATCTTCTGCCCTAACCTATCCCTTTCCTACACCCACCGTTCTGCGTGGTCTGGTAGGTGCCATAATTGGGCTAGAAAGGGAAGAATACTTAACGCACACCAAAGATTTGAAATTTGCGGTCCAAATCTTAAGCCCAGTAAAAACTCTTACAATTTCTGTAAATTTCATAAACACAAAAGGCAAAGGTGGAACGTTTGAACCATCTTTAGAAGCTCAGTCAAAGGCTGAGGGCTCCGCACGAACTCAAGTTATTCAACAGTTGGTAAAAGACCCACGCTACAAGATTTTTGTGTTGGGGGATGGGAATGTTTTTGAAACACTGAGAGAACATTTAAAACTGAGAAAGTTTTTCTATACGCCTGTTTTGGGCACCTCAGAACATATAGCTGAGATAGAGTATATTGGGACGTTTGAAGTTAAAGAGTTGGAAGATGTAGAGGGTAGGTGTTATAGTGTATGCCCTCTGGAGTTGTTGGAGGATTTGAGGATTACTTCTATAAAAATTGGCGAAGAACTTATACCTATAAAGATTGGCAAAGAACTTATACCCTATCGCATGGAAGAAGACAGAACCGCAAGCTATACGGAAGTGCTGTATCCGAAAGAGCCAAACACTGCGATAGAGGGTAAATTTAAAAAGTTGTGGTTTGTTGAAATGCCAAGCGGTGAGGTAGGTGTCTGTTTTATGCCCCATGAATAGCGGACTTTATTCCCATCCCAATGTTTTTATGGAAGACCATATAAATGGAGTTATTAAGATTGCCAAACAGCTTTATGGAGAGAATATCCCTGAATGGTTTTATATTCCCTTAGCTTTCCACGACTTTGGCAAATCTACTAAATACTTTCAAGAATACATAGTGAGTGGTATGAAGACCAAATTTTCAGACCACTCCTATCTTTCTGCGGTGTATTGTTTGAACCTCGCATACTCTTTAGGATTTAATGACAGGCTAGCAGAATGCTTTCTATATCCTCTGAAACATCACACAGATTTGAAGGGACGAAAAAACACGTTTGATAACCTCTTATCAAAGGAAAGAAAGGAAATTCTCTTGGAACAAATAAAAGCGATTGAGGTGGAAAAGTTCAACCGATTTGTGGAGTTGCTTGACATTCCTGAAAGCATAAAAAATAAAGCCCTTTTGGGAAAAGAGGTTCTAGATCGGCTAAAGTCGATTGTAGAAGAGCATCTTGAAAAGATTGCGATTGCGGTTAGGCAGGAACTTAAAAAGGGACTGTTTGACTTTAACCTTTTCTTTTCTATTTTGCTTGATGCAGACAAGACGCAGGCTGGAAGTAAAGAGGATAGCGTCCCTGGAACGCGGGTTTTAAGCTTGGAAAGAATAGAGATATACAGGGAACAGCTTAGAAATAACGATTCAGAAATAAATCAAAAGAGGGAAGAGGCTTTTAAAGAGGTGATGGCAAAACTGCCTATCGCTAAAGACTACAAGCTATACGCACTCACGCTTCCTACAGGAATGGGTAAGACTCTTACAGGGCTATCTTTTGCGGCAGGGCTTGCCGAAAGCCTTGGACTAAAAAGGATTGTGTATAGTCTTCCTTTCCTCAGCATAATAGACCAAACAGAATTGGTTTTAAGAGGTATTGGTCTAAAAGATAGCACAGAACTTATAGTTCATCATCATCTTTCCGAAATTGGCTATTTTCAGGAAGATAGAGAATACAATTTTGATACAGCAAGGGTATTCTTTGAGGGTTGGAACTCGGGTGTTATTCTGACCACTTTCCATCAATTCTTATACGCATTGCTTGGGGCGGAGAATTCCTATCTTAGACGCTTTAACAAGCTTAAAGACAGCGTGGTAATAGTAGATGAACTGCAAGCCTTACCGCATAGATACTGGCGGTTTGTAAAGGAATGCTTTAAAAAGCTTACAGAAGAGTTAAACAGTAGAGTGGTTTTGATGACCGCTACAAATCCCTTTGTGTTTGAAGAGGGAGACCATGTTTTGCATTTGGTTGATAAAGCCAAATACAGAGAAGGTTTGCAGCGGTTCAGAGTAATTCCCGATCTTGAGAAAAGGACCGTTGAAGATTTAGCACGGGAGGTGGCGGAGAGGGTAAGAAAAGAAGACAAAACTTTCCTGATAATCCTAAACACCATAAAAAGTTCTCAGGAATTCTATAGGAAGCTTAAAGACTTGGTGGATGTGGATATTGCTTACCTTTCCACTGCGGTGATTCCAAAGCAAAGAAGAGAAAGAATAGAACAGATAAAGCAAGGTAAGTATAAGGTGGTAGTATCTACGCAGGTGGTAGAGGCAGGCGTGGATATAGACTTTGATGTGGTGTATAGAGATTTTGCTCCTTTGGATAGCATAAATCAATCCGCAGGAAGGTGTAATAGGCATGGCTTTAGAGAGTTGGGAGAGGTGAGAGTAATAAAGCTTGTGGATGATAACGGAAGGGAATACTCAAGGCGAATATATGATATTGTTTTGCTTTCCGCTACTGAAAAATTTTTAACCGAAGAACTAACAGAGAGGGAGCTTCTGGATGTGATAGATGAGTATTTTAAGACGCTATGGACAAAAATATCTCACGACAAGTCTGATGAACTGCTTGAAGCATTGGATAAGGTTGAACACGACTCTCTTTATGAGAACTTTAAGCTGATAGAGGATCAACCCTATAAAAAGGATGTTTTTGTAGTTGTTGATGATGAAGCGGAGAGTGTGCTTAATGCAGTCAAGGAGATTTGGGAACGAAGACAAAGGAAAGAACTCCATTTGTGGGAGGCAAAGAGAGAATTTGAAAGGTTAAAGGCTGAATTCTACAGTTATGTAATAAGCGTGGCATTAAGCAAAGATAGTGAGATTGAAATAGATGACAGACTAAAAATTCGGTTAATTAGAAAGGAGTATATAGATTTGTATTATGATTGTGAAATAGGGTTTCGCATTAAGGGAGGTGAGCTTATATGGTGAATGGGACGTTAATATGGTACAGCTATATTTGTGATAGAGAGGTCTGGTTTATAGGACATCAAATAGAAGCCCCTCAGGATAATCCCTTTCTTGAAAAGGGAAGAGCAATACACGAAGTATTTTACCCGCAATATACTAAAGAGCTTTTAATAGATAACACAATAAAAATAGACATAGTAAAAGGTAAGGAGCTAATAGCAGAAATAAAGTCCAGTTCCAAGCATCTTAAAAGTGCTATTATGCAATTAGCGTTTTATCTTTATTACTTGAAAAAGTATAAGGGAGTTGAGTTAAAAGGCAAACTTAGTATTCCTAGTGAAAGAAAGACTGTAGAAGTGCAACTGGATGAACCTTTGGAAAGAGAGCTTGAAGAGAAAATAAAAAGTATAGAGAACATTTTATCTTTACCAAAACCACCTCCTCCTGTAAGGATTCCTTATTGTAGGAATTGTGCTTACAAAGAAATTTGTTGGGCATAAATAATGGCAAGGACGCTTTACCTATTCAGTAGCGGAAGACTTGAGCGAAAAGATAATACCCTTCATTGGGTATCTGATAAAGGGGAAAAGTATGTTCCAATAACAGCTATCAGTGATATAAAAGTCTTTGGGGAGATAGAACTAAATAAAAGGCTTCTTGAGTTTTTAGATAAAAATGATATACCTGTTCATTTTTTTAACTATTACGGCTACTACGTAGGGACATTTTATCCTAGGAATTCTATGAATTCTGGTTTAATAACAATAAAACAAACTGAGCACTATATAGATATAGAAAAAAGACTTTATTTAGCTAAATCCTTTGTTATTGGAAGTTTCCTTAACATATTGAAAAACTTAAAATATTATCAAAGAAGGCACGAGGAAAAACTAAGCTTTACTATAGAGTATATAGAAGAAAAATTAAAAGAAGTGGGGAGTAAAAAGGATACTTTAAGTCTGATGCAGTTAGAAGGAGATACAAGAAAAACTTACTATGAGTCTTTTAATCTAATAATTGAAGGGTTCCGCTTTGAGAAAAGAACCAAAAATCCGCCTAAGAATCCTCTAAATGCTATGATATCTTTTGGTAATGCTTTGTTATATACAACTGTGTTAAGCGAAATATACAGAACTCACCTAGACCCACGAATAGGGTACCTTCATGAAACAAACCAAAGGAGTTTTACCCTTAATCTTGATATTGCTGAAGTATTTAAGCCTATAATAGTAGATAGAGTTATATTTCAATTGATAAACAAAAAACAAATTCAAGAGAAACACTTTGAACAAGCTATTGATTTTGTCCATCTTAATGAGAAAGGTCGCGAAATATTTGTGCAAACCTTTGAAGAAAAACTAAAAACTACGATTAAATATAAAAATGTAGGAGATGTATCTTACAGAAGGCTTATAAGGATGGAGTGTTATAAGTTGTATAAACACTTTTTGGAAGAGGATGTTTATAGACCCTTTGTCAGCGAATGGTAACATGTTTATCATACTAGTTTATGACATTAAAGAGGAAAGAGTTCAAAAAGCCCATAAAATATGCAAGAAATATTTAACTTGGGTGCAAAGATCTGTTTTTGAAGGAGAAATAACAGAAGGTAATTTTCTAAAATTAATCAAAGAAATAAGATCTATCATTGATGAAAATTATGATTCTGTTTTAATATACAAGTTCAGGACTAAAAATTACTACGAAAGAAAAGTAATAGGTATTCCTAAACCTTCACACGAGGACTTTATATATTAACCCTGAGTATAAGCCACAAACTCCTGTCTATCCTCCAGGATTTTCCTTCTATTGGACATGGACGGGAAATGTTTTATAATAGTCATAAAAGCAATTAAGTAGAGGGACTCTTAAAAGTCCCTTGTTTCTAAGTTGGCAACTGAATATGATAGATACTGTGAATGTCTGGGTTTATTAAGTACCTATAGGGGATTGAAACAAGCTATAAATGACTATTTTGGTGTTGAAATTCAAGTGAAGTTTATTAAGTACCTATAGGGGATTGAAACTTTGGCTGTTGGCAAGCAAGCACGGCGGTAGGCCGTGTTTATTAAGTACCTATAGGGGATTGAAACTGGTGAAGATGTGGATACCGCTGCTGTTTTTTATCGTGTTTATTAAGTACCTATAGGGGATTGAAACTAGTTGAATGGTATTTCTTTTTGCATTTGGTTGCGGGTTTATTAAGTACCTATAGGGGATTGAAACCGGGCAGGGGCAATGCACTTATCCTTGCACTGCGCCGTTTATTAAGTACCTATAGGGGATTGAAACATCTTTAGAACTTGTAAATTTTTAGGACAGCCTCAATTTTAACAGTTAGACTTCTACAATCATACAAGGTCCCGCTAATTTGTTAATATATTGGTAAATTTTTTTATTAGCATATTAATAAATTACTCTCCTTGCTTATTAACAAGCTATGTAATAAACTTGTTAACTATGAAGACCTTGGCAGTGGTCAATCACAAGGGGGGTGTGGGAAAGACAACGCTTACTGTAGTCCTACTTCATCTACTTGCAGAACGAGGTTTAAAAGTTCTCGCTGTAGACCTTGACCCTCAGGCAAACTTGACCTTGTGCCTTACTCAAAACATCTCTGAAGACATCCCTCAATCTTACCACTTACTCATCAAAGGTTCTTCCCAGCCCATAAGTTTAGGAAATATTGACCTCATCCCTTCCTCCCTGCTTCTATCCCAAGCGGAGTTTGAACTTGTCAGTA
>Ga0081473_124733_pt1 | contig 10615 bp, 11 predicted proteins | sample CisSprmetagenome_FD_70977 | JGI IMG/M metagenome (GOLD analysis project Ga0081473, IMG submission 70977) | Hypoxic/sulfidic aquatic microbial communities from Cistern Spring, Yellowstone National Park, USA v2 (version 2) | ecosystem: Environmental > Aquatic > Thermal springs > Hot (42-90C) >... | reverse complement strand
CCTCAAAACCGCAGTAAGGGCACTTAGGCATTAATAGGCAGTACTGTTGCTGTTAATTTGAGTGTTTCGGTTACAATTAATCCCACCTCACCCTTAATCCCTTAGTGTCGATAACTCCCTTACCTCATCACTGTATTTTGCTAAGGTGTCTCTAACTTCCTTAACCCTCTTGGCGGTCCATATTCTAACCCTGTCCATTAACTCGTGGAATGAGCCCCTTAATTGAGGTTCAACAAGCCTACGAGCCTTACCCACATCCTCCTCTTCCGTGACCACTAGGTATAGTCCATTGATGTTCCACTTATCCAGTGCATGCTTAAGCCTAGCCAAGGCCTCAACCAAACTACCACCACGCTGAACCTCGAAGACCGCTGCAGGGTGCCTCCCACCCCTGAAATCCCTCCCACTACCCCACCAGGCAACATTATACGCCTATATCCAACTCCTCACCAATCACCCTCCTTATCGCCTTAAACACCTCCCGCCCGAACTCGTCAGCGTGCTTCCTGGCTACTTCCTCGGCTTGATCTCTTTCCTTGCCTGGTTCATGCATAATTAGGTTCCTGATCCTATCGACCCTCATGCCCTCGAACTCGCATGTTAGGCCGTAATCATTACAGAATTCCTTGGCCCATGAATCGCCACTTTTCCCTTTATAACCCATTAACAAGGCGAGCATTTCGAAGGCTACGAAGAACTTCAGGAACTTGTCCACAGGGTCTGCATCTAGGTCTCCTAAAGCCCACCACCTAACAACCCTCAGCAACTCTTCAGCCCCTCATTGATGTTGAGGTTTTGTAATGTATCCTTAAACTTACTCATCAATTTCATAACCCGTTACTGACAAACAGTAACTCCATAAAAATTCACAGTGAGAACAACGAAACATATGGAATGAGGAAAGGATTTAAAATCATGATGCCTAACTCATTATAATGAGTTATGAGGAATTGTTCGTTAGGTTGCTGCTTGAGAATTTGAGGGGTAAGCCACGCCAAGTTTCAGCCATAGCCTTCCAAATCTCCTCAGCATACATGATAGCGTACGCATTTAGAAAAATACCATGTATGGGCATGTTCATATTACCATTGACGATAGTACTTTGGATGATTGCCTTGGTTTCTAATTGGTGGTTATTTAATAAAGTCTCGATTGATGAGGTTGTGAAAGATGTAGTCGGTATGTTACCCGAGGTCATTAAAGAACTTAAAGAAGACATCTCCATTGAGGCGTTCATTAATAGAGTTATTGAAAAACTAACATCATCCAATAAAATTAGTATTTGGAAGGTCTTTGCGTTATTTGCGGCTATTGCAATTCCTTACATACTTGCCCTGGTATTCACCTTCCTATTTATTGAGCGTGTGCTCGGCTTACCAATAATGAACCTACAAGGTATGTATTTGGCTATAGCCGTATTCTGGATAGCGTTTACTTACGAGATCCTCAGTGCTCCACGTGAAGCTGAGGTGCACGGGGACATTATGGGCATTGCTGAACATGAGCTTGTCAGGAACGTGTTTGATATTATTATGCTAAGGTTTACTATGCTGGCATCAATAGTGAAAGGAGCCTTTGGACGTAAATTGTCGAAAATACTTAGGAAAATACTTATGATAATAGCGATGGCGATTAACGATTTACTTACACCATCACCAATCATTAACTTGTTAACCCATGAAAATGAGAAGGATAATGAAGCACCCATGGTCATAGCATTAATACCCTGTAATGAATTAGTGATTAAAGAAAATAGTAAAGAAAACAGTGTAGTCTCACTCGTTAATGAGCTTATGACGCAATGCATCGAAAACCTACGAATAGCCTTCTCAAGCCTAGGAGCTCAACCACTCTACGTGGACAGAACAACTATAGACAGTATAGTGAATAACTTAAGGACAATACTGAGGAACTGCTCGAGGAAAAGCCCAAATAGTGGGGTGAATGTGCATGAGGAAACTTGTGACGTCAATGACGTTGCCGGTGTACCCCAACTCCTCAGCGCCAGATTGCTCCAATGCGTTACGAAGGCGCTAATCGAATTTCCAGGTTGCATTGAAAATGATGGCTCGTTAATAGTCCTTATGCTTTCAATGAAGAACTTCAGAATTAAATATCAAATTTCGGGAAAATTTAATAGGAAGATAAGAGAGTACATTTGCAAGCCGCGGAACACGGATGCTGTATTAAAGATCCCTATTATAGCGGCCACAGGAATCCACAAGGCAAACCTAAATCTCGTACTAACAAAACAATTAGCAAGTGGCTACACCAATAACCCTAATCCCAATACCTCAGGGAGACGAGATACTCCTTGACTTACCAAGGGCCATAGAGAGTTAATGTTAGTGCTTAGGTGCCTTCACTGCAGCTTCTAAGGTCCCACACCGATTAAGTACCGTGGATTAGGTTTCATGGGTGATACGGTACAAATGCAGCGAATGCATTTCAACCCTATAGGAACACTACAGAAAAGGCAAGTCTAGACCATGTATAAAGGCTAAACCTTGACGAATCTAATCATCATAAATTTAGGATTTAAGTCAAGGCGGTTGAGCATTGAGTTTTTGTAAACCGCTTGAGGTGTTGAGAGTAGTTACATATGCCTGGGCAATGCTTTAAATTCACGTGGTGGGTAATGCCTAGATGGGTTCGTATTGGTTGAGTATCGTAACCACGGTCTTGAGCGGTTTCATAGGTTACGTCTACGGCATCGTGACTAAGCCAAGCTTCAGGTATCTTGGTATAACCGGTAACCTACTCGGTGCCTCACCACCATTCTCAGCAATATCGACCCAGGCACTCCAGTGTAGTGCAAGGTTTGAGGTCGCCTATCTTTGGGGCCTTCGTAAGGGGCCTATAGCGAGAAACTCGAGGGGTTGGGTAGCGGTTTATAATGATGGAGGCGGTAGGGTTCATAATGCACCTACGGTATGGGCTTGGGATCACGCAGTCAGTGTTGATGTTGTTGGCGAGGAGTCATTAGTCCTCTTTCACGTATACCCGGTAATAAGCGATTCAAACGAGCCAGCGCTAATCGTGATACCATCACCAAAGCCGCAGTCCAACACTTGGCATCCGTATGAGTCATTTCGATGCATTGATTACAACGATTACTTAACCAGGTTAAATGGAGACCAGCAGCTTCGGCAACAACTCTCACAGGTATGCGATATTAAGGCTAATGGGGACTTCAAGTTAGAGTTCATGGTAGCCTCGGAGAATGCGCATGGAATTGGAGTAGCTAGGAAGGCACTTACCATACGTGAGGCATTGGACAAGTGCCTCAAATCACGTGGAGGTAAGACAATAAAGTGAAGGCTGTGAAAACCACACTCACTGTGATATATCCGTGGTATTCCAGTCAGCGCTTACTCTCAACCTCAATCCCTTAAGTGTCTTCTGCCCATTCCTGCACGTGACCTGGGCATCAATCCTGTATTCACCAGGCACTAAACCATCCTGAAGCCTAGCCGTGCACCCAAGCATGAAGATGTCACGCTTAGCAATCCAAGCAATTATTGGCCCACACGGATTAACCTTATTATCGCATTGCCACGGTATGGGTAAGCATGCCTGCTTATTCGCATTTAATGGCATTATGGCTATGTTAGCGTACCTAACATCATTCGGCCTAGTCATAATACTCGGCAATCCATCAGCCCACGTGACGTCCTGCCAATCCACATACTCATCACTCGGCGTGGCAGTTGGCAGGACAATTAGAGGGCCACCTAGTAATCTTAACCTGGAAAACGCACTTCTCAGCTGCAGCCAAGCCCGTGTTCCTAACCCTAAGCTTAAGTAACCGATATCTTGATAGATAGGTAACTGATGAACCTCAGGTAAGAGTTTGGTGAAGCGCTGCTGGTTTAATGAACATATACATAATAATGGTGGGTTCATAGTGTTAAGCGTGGGTTTTCTACCCCCGGTAATTCCAGGAACCTCAATCCTCAGGATTGGGACATCCACAATCCTCCTATAGAGGAAAGGCGCTATGGTAACGACAGCAATCAAGACTCCAGTGAATACCTCAGGTCCAACTTCCTTAGGGTAATAAATGTATAGGTAGATGTCGAGCCCGATTACGAAAAGGACGCTAACTATCCAAAATATAAGACGCGCTTGACCAATATGCCTAATCAAGGTACCCCGCTAATATTGTTACCGTGAGTACTAGGCCTATTATGTGTGGTGGTGTTGGTGGTAGGAGGTTGAGTGCTAAGTAGACTATGCCGACTATGATAATTAATAGCACCTCACCATTCATGGCGGGGTCGCCCCACTATGTGGGACCCGCGGTAAAAGACTTATAAAAACCCTGCTTTTAGGATACTCAGTAGCCCCGATGAAAGCGGGGTAACCTCCAAGACCCCAAGGAAACCCCACCCTTAAGGGTGGGGAGGGGGTCATAACCACCAGTAGTGGGAGTACTGTAAGTGTAACGAACCTCATGGGGAAGTGCCTTAAAGACCTTAGCCGCTTTAATAATGCTGCTGTTGAATATAGTGTTACGTATATTGCTGATGCTAGCGTGAATTCCATGTATATTGATGTGCCGATGCTTGGCTTACCCAACGTTAGCCAAATAATGAGTGACGTGATGTATGACGTGGCTAGGGCTAAGGCGAAGGAGTGAATCAAAAACAACCCACCCGCAGACTCACAGTCCACTATGCCTACCCAGCACCATATCAACACAAACACCAGGATTACTGCAAGGATTACCGTCGGTAAACAGACACTAAGTGCAAAGTATCGAACAATGTTCACGTGCAGTATTAACGCCTCGTAGGCGTTGAACGGCGACGTCACGTAGATGACCAGCATTGCCGAGTTAACGATGGGCCTAAACGCAACAGCCGTCACATTACTCCATATCCAATAATAGGCTTCAAGATGACTAGTGAAGCACAGTATAGGATAAGGTATATGAACAGTACGGCGAGTAGGGAGGCGGCAAGAACACCCCAGTCACTCCCAATGCTCCTCCAGTTCAATTGCCTACCCCCATGCCCATAATACCACCTAATAATCCTCCTCCAAATCCCCTTATGCATAAGCCTGCTTAAGGCATTGCTGTATGGCTGGCCAGCCCCTTCTGAGGGCCCATATTATGAAGGCTACAGTGGGGCCTTTGAATATAACGCAGTGAGCTGGCTGGACTCAGATTAACTAACAATGTTAAACCAACTCATTGATGCATTATCATGGGCTCATTAAGCACTGCGCAACATCAAAATCAGCAATAAACTATAGGCACATCGTTTTAGATACCTATTTTTGTGGTGGTGTTGTGGCAATACTTTTTATATTGATTATTTATGCGCTTTTCAATGGCCCAGGAACGACGTGATGAGTTAGTGGAGAGGTGTAGGCGAGGGATCCCGCGTGAGTGTGTGGGGGTTCAGTGTTGGTGTGCTGATGGTGTTTGGAGAATTTATGAGAGGTTGATTGAGGATTGGAGGCGTTATGATGCCATGCTTTGGCAGTTACCGTTTGGCACCATGTCTGCTGTGGGCGTAATCCTGACGCTTGCGCTTCACTATATACCGAGCAGTGAGCATGTGGTTAGGGCAATCCTGTTCACCGCACTCGCCTGGTTCACCCTCACAATGATGCATCTGTCATACAAGGTGAGGCACTTCCAAATAGAGAGATCAGCATGCATAGAGGCAATAGAACGCGAATGCTTGATGGGGTACACAGTACCCTACGATACAGAAGGTGCGGAAAAATACGCATTCAGAAAAGAAAAGCGGTTTGAGCGTTGGTTTTACGAAAGGAGGTCCTACCACCTCGCATACATCATGTACATAGGCGTAATATACATGCTCATCACATTCACGCTTAAGGAATTATTCTTGATACATCTTTGGTATGCTATGATTTATGCTCTACCAGCGACGGTAGCCCTAATACTCATTGGACTTTGTATCGCATGGCTATTCGAGAGAAACTAAGTGCAACAAACCCTAGGCGCATGCTTCAGGTACCAGTTCCTCAACTCCTCATGCCTAGGAGACCAGTAGTGCTCAACCAGAATCCTGAATTCGCTTGGTGGTACCTGTACCAAACCCACAGGCCACAATACTCCTACCACAATTACTGAAGCTTGAGAGGTATGTTAAGGAGAGGTATGGTGAAGGGGTTGAATTCCACACCCTAGACATAACGGAAACAGAACCCAAACCAGTAAGGTTAATTGAAGCTGCCAAAATACTCACAGGCGAGTGGAGGAGGTTGAAGGGTGGGGGTGGGTAGTCGTGGGTGCCTTACAGGTTAGGGTTGTGGTGGCTTACGGTGCAGACCCGGGCCACTTAGAGATGCTTGAGCCGAAGTTGAACGATGCCTTAGCCAAGCTGGCCAAGGCTGGTGCCAGGATAATCGATATCAAGTTGACCTCAGCCTACAACCCACGCCAATCAATATTGCACAGCACTAGCACTCATAATATACGAGACATTGAAATAAACCAAGTTAAAAACCACTTACGACTCCTACGCATTACCTAACCTCATTGACTATATTTTAACGTGTAGCGTTAGTTTTGGTTGCATGCGTTATGTGTTTAACCTGGCGCCTAACATTCTACGTAATGAAGGAAATGCCAATGGTAAGTAACTAGATAGGTTTACTATACGTAACAAAGGTAGAAGTAGTGATAGAAGAGTTATGAAGCAAGGCAAAGTCATTGACCTACATGTGTAATATTTGTAGAAATCTTTATAAACCAGCTAGATAATTTCAGAATGTGTCTCAGCCACCACAGCAAGCTGCCCAATACTTAGATAACTTAATTGGTAAATTGTATCAAGCTTTAAGTATAAAATTTAATGATATTTTAAATGCCTTCGATACCGTGTTGCCTGATCCTAGGGTCGGTTTTAATGGGCATTATTTCATTCCCTTACCAACAGGTGTTAAGCAGCAGACTATTCAATATACATGGCAAGATTTCTATAGGAAGGATGTGTTGAATCAATTGGTGCCAGGTACCAACATTACGGTTGATACTGATAATATTGTGGGTAAGGCGATTCATGATAGGTTACAAACTATGCAACAGGGGATAACCCCTAAACCTTACCAGCACCAGGTTGAGACTATTGCATGGGCTCTTCATGCCCTTAATAATCTACGTGAATGGCTTCACAGCAATACCCCTCAAAATGTAAGCCTTACGAAACCCTTCGATGTACTAGCACTCTTAGCACCCACGGCAAGTGGTAAAACTGAAGTACTTGAAACAGTGGCTATACAGTTGGCATTAGATGGTAAGGCTGCTGGCTTCAACACTACAAAGGTCATCATGATTTACCCAATGAGGGAGTTCATGAAGGATCACTTCATAAGGTTCATAAGAGACCTAGCACATATTAAGACGCAGAATAACATCGATATAACAATAGGAATTCTTAATGAGGATACACCAAAGAAAAAGAAATTGTCAAATAAGGATATTAAAAATTATTTGAGTATATTCTTTCCTACAGATCAATTAGGTAACCTCAAATGCCCAATTTGTGGATCAGATCTTAAATGGCGTGAAGGAGGAGGCGATAATATAAAGGTACAGTGTACTGGGGGTCACGACTTTACGTTCATAAAATTCACACGTGAGGCTATAATGCAGGAGCCGCCTGATATTCTGTTAATCACCCCGGATATGCTTAATCGTATTATAAGGATAAAAACACATGATAAAGTGTTTGGCATTAATTCAAGGGGTTTTCCGCTGTTAATTGTGATGGATGAGCCACACCTTTACTCAGGCGTTTTCGGCACAAATGTAAGCCTACTCATACGAGATTTGCGAAAATTAATCACAACAGTGGCTAAGGAGAATTTTAAAGTAGAGTATACGCCATTGATATTAGTTACAAGTGCAACAATACCCAATGCTGAAGTATTCCTATCAAAGCTCTTCGTTACCGAGCCGTCAAAGATTAAAATAGTGCAACTAATGCAGCAGGCTCAACTCCAATTATCATCAAAGGGATTAATAACCCTACTGCCAAGAGTTATAACAGCTGATGGCAGATCATGGGGTTTAAGGAACGCGTCAATAGAGCTCATACCCATTATTGCTGCCTTACTGCCAAAGGATAAAAGAAAAATATTAGTCTTCGTAGATTCCGTTGAACGTGCAGGGCAATTAGTTTATCAAATTAAGGATTATATTTCCAGGGATTCGGGCTTTTGGCATGAATATAATGTATGTGGGCACGTAGGTTCTATATTTGATCCTTCAGTCTGCATTAATGGAAGGCCTGACTATAACTTTATAGAGGTTGAAACACTCTCAGCTAAGATACCGCGTGACGTTAGAAATGAGATAGCTAGGAAATTTATAAGAGGAGATGTTAATGTTCTCATCGCAACACCAGCAGTTGAAGTGGGTGTTGACATTGGCGATGTAGATATAGCCATACTTATAGGGCTACCACCTACACCAATAAATTTTGACCAGAGAGTAGGTAGGGTTGGCAGAAGGGGGCAGCCATCGCTAGTTATTGTACTTGGTAATGAAGCCTCCGGCGTAGACGTATATTACCTCTCAAAACTAGATAGATTAATTGATTATATAAGAAGTTCCAGAACATATGAAATACCAATTAACCCCGCTAATCCCTACGCAATCAGAGCCTATATAGGTAACTTTATGACATCACTTACATGGAATATCACATCATCTTATGTTCAAACACCATCAATAAATATACAAAATAGAATTGATGAATATGCAAAAGTAACTATTGATGATCCTGTAAATATATTTTTACGGGCATCACAATACCAACAGTTGGCATTAATAGCGCGGTATCTACAATCAAACGGTAGCATACTGAAAAATCAATTAAATAGCTTTGCCAATGCAATTGTTAAAAGGGCTATTGGTACCAGTGGAAGAAAAATTAAAATACCTGGTTTTATGAATGATGATGCTTGGAATCAAATATCAGAATCTTGGTCAGGTATATTAAGTAGAAATTTTGGATTACTAGAGGTCAAAACGCCACTTAAAAATATTCGTTCATTGGGTACCGATGTAGATTTAGTGTTTAGGGTTGCTAATAGAATGTCGTTCAAACTAAAGGATGACATCATATCTTCAATATTAACATATAGTATTAGTGAGCTTCCTGCACTAGATATCTCAAGTGGAATATTTGAGGGTGAATTAAGATTTACTCCCCGACTTCGGGGAGTGGTAACACTTAAGCCAGTGCGTTTTCCCAATAAGGGCATTACCGAAATACCCTTTGAGGTAACTGGAGGAAGCTTCATACCATTTATTCCTCCTACGGGAAATAAACCATTAAATCAAAAATTAAGTGATTTAGCCGTTCATTTAAATAATGCCATAAGAACACTTGACGATATTCTTAGTGTATCTGACTATGTTAAGGCAATATTAAGTTCATTAGAATTTAAAAGATTAATATTTGGAAAAGTTACAATTAAACTTAGAAAGGCATTAAATAATTATTTAAATAATGTTTTACAGAATGTTATTAATGACTATAATAGTGGAAAACCTATAGAATCTGAAGAATTAAAGATAGTGAAACCGCGGAAATGGATATTTAGAATTCTTGAGCCTCTGTGCTTTATAGATAATAGTGATAAACTGGTATGCATCCAGGATGCTGGGAGAGTAAAGCATGAAAATGTGAAGAAGTATTTATTTTACTATCAAGTAAAAACAAGTGAGCGGACACCATTTGTTAATAAGATATTTATTAGAAGACCTGTATCTTCTGTAGATAGGGTTGACTATGATATAAATCATAGGGACTTAATCATATCATTGAAGCAGCAGGGAAATATAAGTTATATTAATGACATAAGGCATTCGCAAGGGAGTATAGAGGTTGCGAACCAAGTAATTACATATCCCTTAGTAACGCCAATACTTATTGATGAAGGTGACGCGATTCACCAATTAATAAAAAGTAATGTTGAAGTCGCTTTAAAGACTATTAAACTTTTATATGCTAATGTGGGTTATACCGTAAGGACACCAATTTCAAGGATGTATCCTAAGTTTGTGGATGGAATTGATAAGCCAGCTATTATAGGGGATGAGCTTGAAACTTACGCTGTTAAAATTGCAATCAATTGGACACAATGGTTTGAAGATTTAAGGAAAGCGAATATGAAACTTTACGATACATTAATTAATGAAGTAGAGCAAGATCTAGTGAATTTAGGGGTTAAGAATGTTCCAGCAATTAATAAGGTATTTGCTACTACAGTAGCTCATAGCTTAACTCATGTATTACTTAATTTCCATCCCATCTATACTGGTGGGGAAAGGAAAGATTTAGGGGAGCTTTTAGTAGTAAAGGATGAGGATAACACGTTAAAAACAGAGATTTACCTATTTGATACTGTGCATGGAGGGAATGGTGTTTCGGAGCTCCTTTACAGCTATTTAAGGGATATACTTAACGATGCTTTGACGGTAATGCTTCAGAGACACATTAAATCTAAGGGATTTGAAAAGTTTTACGGTGAGCCTGGTGATGTGGTTCTCGGTATTTGGCCTAGGTGTAATTACGGCAATATAGCATTATCTAGACTATGGCTATTGAGGTTCCTGGCG
>Ga0081473_155355_pt1 | contig 10631 bp, 9 predicted proteins | sample CisSprmetagenome_FD_70977 | JGI IMG/M metagenome (GOLD analysis project Ga0081473, IMG submission 70977) | Hypoxic/sulfidic aquatic microbial communities from Cistern Spring, Yellowstone National Park, USA v2 (version 2) | ecosystem: Environmental > Aquatic > Thermal springs > Hot (42-90C) >... | reverse complement strand
CTCGTGGACGCCATGGCTAGGCTGGGCTACGACTTGAGCGGGGCGGAGGTGTGGGAGGCCGTGCTGACGGACCCCACGTCCACCTTCAACCAGCTGTCGCACATAGTCTCGCACAGCCCGCCCAACCTCCTGGTGCTGGACTCCATAACTCAGCTCCAGGGGATCGACGTGAGGGCCAACGTGACCAACCTGATATACCGCGCCTTCAAGTTCGCCGGGATAGACGCCGTCATAGTGTCGGAGGAGCCCGTCGGGGCGCTGGGCCATATAGCCGACAACCTGGTGAGGCTGTCGCTGGAGATCACGCCGAGGGGCGTCGCCGTCAGGCGCGCCTACGTGGAGAAGTCCAGGGGAGGGCCGGCCGGGTACGTCAAGGAGTTCGAGATAGTGGAGGGCCGCGGCCTGGTCTTCCTGGACGAGCTGTCCCCGGCGCCCCGGGAGGCCCCCTCCAGGCTCGCCCCGGGGGTCCCCAAGCTCGACGAGTATCTAGAGGGGGCCAGGTCGGCCTTGGTGGTCGGGGGCCCGGAGGCCGCGGCGCTGGCGGCGGGCTGGGCGGCGGCGCTGGCCAGATCCGGCGTGAAGGTGCTGTTCAGGACCTACAGAGGCGCCGCCCCCAAGGCGGCCGGGGCCGTTGTGGACGTGCTCTCGGCGGACCCCAAGACGTACGGTCGGCATATCTACGACCTGGTCCAGCGGGTGGAGGAGGTGGGGGCGGAGGTGGTCTTCTACGACGGGATTGAGGCGGAGGCCTTCGCCTACGGCGCCCCGCACGCCGCGTCGCTGAACGCCAGGAAGCTCGCCGTGCTGTCCAAGGCAGGGGTCGCGGCCGTCCTCTCGGGCGCTAGAAGCCTAGGGCTCGCCTCGGCCGTCGACGTCGCCGCCAAGGCGTCGGGGGGATCCGTCGCGTTCTCCCGCCCCTACTTCCAGCCGCTTTTATGCAAGCTAGAAGGCCCGTTGCCCCAATGCTGAGGCCCCCGGCCTCCAGCCGGCGCCGCCGGGCGGAGAGGGAAGGCGCTCCCGCGGCTACGCCGAGACCTAGACAGCCGCCGGCGGACGTCGCTGCGCAGAGAGCCGCAGGGGGCTGGACGGGCTGGAGAGTGCGCAACGGCCCGAGGCTCCTCGCCTCCTCCAGCGCGCGTTCGAGCCCTCCGCCCCGCTTTATGCTTCCCTTCAGCGACTCCACGTGCCTCGCCGCCTCCAGCGCCACGGCCGCTATGTCGGCCGCCGCGTCCTCCCGCGCGGCGTATTTGGACAGCTCGCCGCCCGGGTCGGGGCCATGGTACTGGTAGCCGTGTAGCAACAGCACATTTCCAGTCCGCAGAGCTAAGCCGCCGTGGCCCGCAACCTCCAGAAGCCCAGCCAGGGGCTTCATCTTGGCCGTCGGCACTCCAGGCGCCGCGGCAGATTCGAGCCAACGCCTTTCCTCCTATGTCTTTGCCAGGGCCTTGAGCCTGTCGAGCCGCAACAAAGCGGCGAGAAGCGCCTTCCATGTCTGGAAGGCCTTCCCCGCGGCGTTGCGGGTTAGCCCCTCCTCCAGGAGACGGAAAGCGAGACGGGCCTCCACAAGCGCCTCAAGAAGCCGGGCTTCTACATACGTAGCGTCGGTAGGCTTGGGAAGCGGCTTTTCTATAGCCTCGATGGCCATGGGGAGTCCGCTCGCCAACTAGATATTTCTACTGTGCGCGTCTCGTCAGCGCTTGCTTCAGCTCCTCAAGGGCCCTCTCCAGCTCGCCGCTCCACTTGATGCGCCCCCTCAGCGCCTCCGCGCGCCTCGTCAGTTCCTCTAATACCGACGTTACGTCGGCTACCGCGTCCTCTCTGGTCGCGTATTTAGAGAGTTCGCCGCTTAGGTCAAGCCCGTGGTACTGGTAGTCGTGGAGGTCGAGGACGACCGCCACCCAGAGCGACATGCCCCCATGGCCCGCCTCCTCGAGGAGGCGGGCTAGGGTCTTCATCCTCCCCGTCGGAACTCTGGGCACGGCCGTCGATTCGAGCCAACGCCTCTCCTCATCGGTCTTGACGAGCGTCTTCAGCCTCCCCAGCTCGAGCCGTAGCAAGGCGGCGAGAAGGGCCCTCCATGCTTGAAGGGCCTTTCCGGCGGCGTTTCTCGTCAAGCCGCGCCCGAGGAACTCAAGCGCAAGCCCCGCCTCGGCCAGGGCCTCGAGGAGCCTAGCCTCCACATAGCCCTCGTCGGAGGGCTTGGGCAGAGGACGCTCCACCGCCTCGACGGCCATGGAAGCTGAGGAGCGCCAGTTTAAGTGTTTTACCTATGATGCCCACCGCGCCGAAGCTCGCCCCGACGCTCAAGGCCTCCTCCACCTCGCTCCCTGCCTCATGCATTAGCCGCATCCACCCGCCAAGCCGCCTCGAAACTACGTATTCCGCCGCCTCCGTCCTCTTTAGGGAGCCATATCCAGCCGGGCCGCGGTGTCGGTTGCCGTGCGGCTCCTAGAGATCCAGGCCGCGGCGGTCTGCGTTCCGCCTTCTGAGCAGAGGCGATGCAGGATGTCTGGGGGATCTGCCGTCCGTCTCGGGTGCGATGGGGCGGGCTGGGGGCTATGCCTGCCGGCGAGGCGTGACGTGTTGGGGGTAGCTGTGGGGATCCGCGCGGCGTCGGGGGCGGGTTGGGTGGCGTCGGCTTGGGTCTGCGTATTTGCCTATGCGCGGCGATCTGCGGCGCGGTTGAGGGGTTTTGTCTTGGATGGTCGAAGTTTTAATCTTAGATGTTGGCTGGGATGTGGAGAGGATCAGGCTTGAGTTCGCGCCCGGCGTGGAGACGGAGTTCACGGACAGGGACCGCGCCCTGGCGCAGGTCGCTGAGTGGGCGGAGAGGGGCACGTGGGCCCCCTTCGTCATATTCGGCCCGGAGGGATGCGGCAAGACCGCCTTCCTCCGGCAGGCAGCCGCGGCGCTGAGGGAGCTGGGGTACGACGTATTCTACCTCCACCCCCTCGACCGGGCCTTCTCGGCGGAGGTGGACGACCCAGACGTCAAGACGCTCTTCGCCGACCTCGTGCGCAAGACTCTGGAGGACGGGAGGTGGGGCCGTCTCGCTCTGGCCGTCTTCGACTTGGTGAGGGAGATCCTTAAGAAGAGGAGGCGGAAGGTCGCCATAATTGCCGACGACGTGTTCCAAGCAATAGGGCTGGACAAGGCCGCCGCATACGTGAAGGGGCTGCTAAACACGATTGAGCACCCTGTATATAGGTACGAAAGAATCGTCGTACTTGTCGCCACCAGCGAAGGCATCAGCAGACGCGAAATTGGAAGACATAGATGGGCCGAGCTCGTGCCCATGTGGAACATGCCGAGGGAGGGCTTCCAGCGACTATACGAGAAGCTACCTGGCCCCAAGCCCTCGCTCGACGAGGTCTGGCGTTGGACAGGCGGGAATCCCTACATGCTCCGCGAGCTCTATGTGAAGGGATGGGACGTGGAGAAGGTGGTCGAGGGGGTCGTAGGGACTAAGGAGTTGACCGCGGATTTCGCCAGGCGTTGGGGGAGGTGGCTGGGGGAGGCCGTCGACGACCCGGAGGCGCTTTGGGGCCGCGGCGCGCCGCAAGAACTGCTGGACGAGCTTATCGCGAAAAACCTGGTCGTATATAACATGTACGAGAGGGACCCGTACCTCTGGGTCGACCAGCCGCCTCCCGAGAGGGATCCGGAGCTGGGCATAGGCAAACACGTGGCGTGGCAGACGCCCATACACAGGGAGGCCGTCAGGAGGGCGCTGGAGGACTAACGCGCCAAGGCCCTTTTCACCTCCTCCAGCGCTTCTTCCAGCTCCTCGCTCCACTTGACGCGTCCTCTAAGCGCCTCGACGCGCCTGGCCAGCTCCTGCAGCAGCTCAACCACGTCTGCGGCGGCCGACTCCCTCGTCGCGTATTTAGACAAAACGGCGTCTGGATCCGGCCCGTGGTATTGGTAGTCGTGCAGATCGAGCGCCTTATCTGTCACAAAAGTAATGCCCTCATGCCCAGCCGCCTTCAGCAGACGGGACAGCTCCTTCATCTTAGTCGTGGGGACTCGGGGGACAGCCTTCGACTCAAGCCACCTCCTCTCCTCCTCGGTCTTCGCCAAGGCCTTGAGCTTGTCCAGCTCCAGCCGTAGCAGAGCCGCCATAAGCGCCCTCCACGCCTGGAATGCCTTACACGCGGCGTTTCTCGTAAGGCCCCTCTCCAGAAACTCAAGCGCAAGCCGGGCCTCGCCCAAGGCCTCGAGAAGGCGAGCCTCAACATAGGCTGCATCGCTGGGCTTGGGCAGGGGACGCTCAACCGCCTCGACGGCCATAGGAACTATTGAGCGCCACTTTAAAAACACCACCGACGGAGGACGCGGCCTCGGATTGCGCTGTCTGCGGCCTTGAGCCAGGCTGTAACCTATGCTCGCCAGATCTCCGAGCCGACCGGGAAAACCCGGCGCGGTCCGCGTGGAACACGGTGAGGCTACCGCCTTTGCTGGGTAGAGCGCCGTGTGCCTCTGGGCTTGGGCCGCCGCTCCGCCTCCGGGGACCCAGAGGGATGAGCCCGGTCGGAAAGCTCCGTCCGAGCCGCTGGCGTGCGTCCTCGCGTCGGGTCGGCCAGCTTGACCCCGCCGAGTCATCGGCCCTAGGGGACCTGCCGACGTAGGCCTGCGGAGTCTGCGAGGACCTCGGCCGCGTTGGCGGTGTAGAGCGCCGCGAACTCTCGCCGTAGGACGGGGAGGTGGAGACGTGGACGTCCACCGGCCGGCGGATGGCCGTACCGCCGGAGGTCTCGACCGCCGTCGTTGCGGAGGCCGGCGGCCTCCCAGCTGAAGCCTGCCGAGGGGACGTCGCGGGGAAGGCCCATAGGAAGTTCCGCAAAAGCCTTAAAAATCCTCAAGACCTACCATGAGGAGGGCCCTCGGGGTCCTGCTGGGCGTCTTGATCGCCGCGGGCGTGTTCGCCGCCTTGGACCTATTCGGCGGCTATTTGTCGGTGCCCGGCGGCGTGGCGCCCAACGCGGCGGTGGGCTCGGCTGTTGGAATCCTGTGGGCGATATACCTCATCCGCTCGGCCAGGAAGGCCAGGCGATGAACCGCGTGCGGCCTCTCGGCGCATAGCATCGACGCGGCCCGCCGCCCAATCGCAGAGCCGCGCCGGCTGGAGCTATGAAGCAGTCCCCGGAGGGTCGAAGCGGTCGGTTGAAGCCCCTGGCGAATTGAAGGCGGCAAGGGTCCGCCGGGCGGGGCGTTGAATCCAGGAGGCTCTATGGAGCTCTATATAGAAAACCCATATTAGGCAAGGTCTAGAGCGGGGCTGTGAATAAGAGGGATTTTCTTAGGCTGTTGGGCGCGCTCGGCCTCGGCGCCTTGGGTGGGGCGTTGGCCGGCGATGTGGTGTACGGGCTGAACGAACGCAGGCTGAGCGAAAGCGGCGTTGCTCAGGCCGCCTTGCCGGGGTACTCGGTGATGGTTCAAACGCCCACCGGCCCCAACGGCGAGCCTAGGCCCATGGTCGTCTCCGCAGACGGCGAAGTCATAGTGGACAGCGAGGGCAGGATCGTGAGCGATTTGGGCGTATATCCCGCTGAGGGGGTCAACGAGCTGGGCGGCTACACGAAGACGGCCGGCATCCAGGAGGCCGTAGCCTATCTGTTGAACACCGGGGGCGGTAGGGCGTTCATCAGGCGCGGCGATTACTACCCAAGCCAGATAATACACGTGGGCGTCATAGGGAGGCAAGTCCAGGTCATACTTGAGGGCGAGGGCCTAGCCACCAGGATACACCTCTACAACAACCCGAAGGGTAGCCAGGACTGGGCGTTCACGGTGGGGACGCCCGGCAATGCGCCGTCGGCGGATCAGGCGCCGCCGCCCGTGTTCAGAGGCCTGGCCTTCGTCAACGACGTCAACGAGGGCGGCCCGGTCGGGCCGATGGTGACCGGGGGCTACTACGCGGGGGGCGGCGCCGTGGGTAATGGGGTTATCCTCGAGGACATTGCGGTGGTGGATCCGCCGAGTCTGGCCAGTAAGCCCGGCACGCCGCCGTCGCCCATAGGCTGGATATGGTTCAACAACTCGTACGGTATCAGGGTCAGAGGGTTCACGTATCTCGGGGCCAACCCGAAGAGCGGGGGTTCGACCATAATAGTTAGTGACGGTATCACGTTCACGGAGATCGACGAATCGTATTTCATAAGCACGGCCAGAGGCGGAATAGCCATAAGCTCCGGAACGGGCACTATCCAGATAACCAACACCCAGATACTGGGCTTCGACGTAGGCATAAATTACGGTGAAACTGACGGCAAGAGCAAGCTCATGGTCACAAACACGGTCTTCGGCACAGATAGGGGTGGTGTTCAGGCTTATGATGCTCAGTTGTTTATTAACTGGCCTATTGTCGTGGATCACGGATTCATCGATGCCTTGATATGCTGCAGTAGGCTTGGTGGTGTGCTACGCCTAACTGACGCCGTGGGTAGGGTGACCATAAGCAACTCAGAGGTTCACCCACTCACAATAGAGGCATCTACTGTTAATAGGCCGCAGAGCGACTTACTGCTCACAATAGAGGGCTCCAGGGTCGAGGGTCACGGTGATGGGCCCTTGATCAACATAACCGCTAAGTCGGCCAGCACCTCGATCGTTAGGGTTAGGCTGTTGAACAACGAGTTGAGCAAGCAGGCGTCGAGTGGGGAGTGGAGCTTGGTTGACGTGCCCAACGGCCTACCCCTCCTCGAGATTAGGGGTAACTACGTGAACATGCTTAATGGGTTCGACACGGTCATTGGGCTCGGCCAGGACATAACCGACGGCTTCTACGAATTCCTGGACAACGTCGTCTACTCCGCGGGCCAGCCCATCTACGTGCTCAACGGCGGCGTCTCCATCACGGCGCCATTCATAGTCAAGCATAACAGGTTCCTGGCCCAGGCCAAACTGGCAAAGGCGCCGCTGGCGTCGCAGGCCGGGCTATCCCTCGGCGACAACTTGAACCTGGCGGATGGCTGACGTGCGTAGGCTCCTCCTGCTAACGGCGGCGCTTGTCGCCGTGTCGATGGTGCTGATCTCCCTAATCCTGATCCACGCCAGACGCGCTGCCGCCGCGACCAAAGCCGCGACGCAACAACACGGCACGGCCACGCCGATAGGCCACGTGGTGATAATACTGGAGAACCACGCCTTCGACAACATATACGGGACATACCCCTTCGGGATTCCGCCGATAATAGACAACGTAACGCTGTCGCTGGCCAGGCCGTTTGGGCTTAATCTGGGCGCCACGGTCGGCGGAGTTAAGCCGTATTACGCAAACTCGGTCCTGCTGACAAATCCCTGGGAGGGCTATATGAACTACCACGTCGATTGGGATAGGGGCGCCATGGACGGCTTCGTTAGGGGCTCCGGGCGCCAATCCATGGCCTATCTATCCTACGAGCAAGTGCCGCTGTTGTGGGACTACGCCGAGGAGTACGTCCTGGCCGATAATTTCTTCTCTCCCGACTTGGCCACCACGACGCCCAATAGGATATCGTACCTGGTGGGCTACCCAGTCCCGGCCTTCGGTTCCAGCGGGAGCGGATGCGTCGTGTCGTTCAATGAAACGATACTCTATCAATTAACTAGATATAATGTGTCCTGGGCGTACTTCGACTACGGCTATGTTAGAGGCCAGCCCAGGCCGCCGTACCCGCTTTCCCTAATGCCCGGCTCGGAGAAGTACAGCATCCATTACTTCAACACCGACGTCTTCCTGGAGGATCTGAAGGACGGCGATCTGCCGTCCGTCTCCTTCCTGATGTTCACCGGCGGCAACGGCTACGATGAGCACTCGGCCCTGGATCTACACCCGCCGTACAACCTAACCCAGGGCCAGATCAATCTAGCCCATTTCATAGACGCAATAATGGACAGCCCCTACTGGAATAGTACCGCGGTCTTCATAACCTTCGATGAGGGCGGCGGCTTCTACGACCAGGTGCCGCCGCCCATAATCTATAACTACGGCATCAATCCAAGATGCGAGGAGGGCTATCTCAGTAGACTGGGTTTACCCCACCACAACGTGCTCGGCGAGAGGGCGCCCCTGTTGATAATATCTCCATATGCAAAGGAGGGGTTGATCGATAATTATACGATGTCCGGCTACACATTGCTGGCCTTTATAGACTACAACTGGCACCTACCATACCTAACACCTATAGTCGCCAATTCAGACCTGGAAGGGTTATTGGCGGCGTTCGATTTCAGCCGGACGCCTAGGCCGCCGATAGTTCTGACGCCAAGCAACTGGACGTACCCAATACCCCTCCAATATCCCGTACACTACGGGTACACGGCAACTGTCAGCGGCAACTACAGCGGCTACATGTCGCTCTATAGGAGAGGTCTAATCGGCAACGACGTGCTCAACTACGTAATGCAGTACAACAACCCCGGTTAACGCCAGATGCGCAGATATACTTCGATACGTCATCAACGTATCCCCTTAAGCTATATTAAATTGCCTTTATAGATATAAGCGACTGATATGACATGGCATGAGGCGTCTCGGGCGGCGGCAAGGTCTCCGAGGCCTGCGGCCTTCCGATCCACGTATAGACTTCTGCTGGGACTACATCTAGATGGGCGCCGCGGCCTAGGCTGACGGCGCTCGGGCCGAGTCGAAAAAAGATATAAACCCAGAGGTTTGGGAGTTTAGGCGGCCCGTAGCTCAGCGGTGAAGCAACGAGCGGTTCGTGGGGGCTCGCTTTTTTGTTATGTTTATGCGTCTCATCTTCTCTATATTCTTACATAGTCGCCACGGTGTATGCCGTTAGTCCCTTTGGTCGTGTCTTACCCCTCCTCTGCCCTCGTGCCGGCCATCCGGCTTTGGCTAATACAATACTTCCAATCAGCTGAACTCCGGCTCCAGCTTCGCCTCCCTCACCGCCCCGCGCGCAGTACGCCTTCAGCTGGTTTAGAGATATACACGCCTCCGACCCGTCCTTCGCCACATACGTCTCCACCATGTACGGGTGGGGATTGCCTACCGGCCTCCGCCTCACCACCTCAGCCATCCACGGATATCTACGCAGGACCTTCGCTATTTTCACCAGCCTCTCCCTGCCATGCGGCGCCCAGGCCCTAACCCACTCCACGCCGAAGGCGCCCAGCTCCGGCCACTCCCTCAACAGCTCCTCAACGGGGTCGGGCATCCCAGCCGCCGGCTTAGGCGGCTCTTCAAGCCTCTCCGCCTCGCCCCTGTTCTATTTTTCTTAAGCTGTTTTCTTTGGCGTAGTTGTTTTTAAACCGGCGCATGGAGGTGTGGCATAGACGCGGAGAAGCCGCCTCAGCCGGGCTCTCGGCGGCGCTGTACTCCGTGCATCATAGGCTGTATTCAAATGCCATTGTCCCCTTCGCCGCGCTGGCAGAGATGGGACACTTCAAAGAGGCAGTTCAATACGTGCAGAGGGCCGCCAAGGCGTTGTGCGAGGCGGCTAAGGAGGCGTTTGTGCAGGTTAAGGTGTCTCTGCAGAGGCTGGTGGAGCTCTTTGTTGAGGCGGTGACGCGGGTTCTGGCTTGGATCGGCGAGCACAAGGCGTATCTCTTCTTGATGGTAGCTGGGGCAGTTGCGTGGAGCGTTGTCATGAACATGTGGACATGATTAAGCTGGAGAAGCTGGCCTACGCTGCCGTGGGCGCGCCGTTTGTGGCGGCTGGCGTTAAGGCGGATGAGAGAAAGGTTGCCGAGGTGGTTCGGCTGGTTGAAGGCGTGTTGGGCGGAGCGCTGGTGCCGGGCGGCGGCGCCTCGGCTGAGGTGGAGAGGTGGGTGGCGGGGCTGAGGAGTGGGGAGGTTAAAACCGCGGTGGCCCGCGCCGCCGAGATGCTGAAGGGGTGGCTTGAGGCTGTGAAAAGCGGGAGATATGCCTACCACTCCTCCGGCCGCGCCGTGAGGATATGTGCCGGCGGCGTCTGCGCCGTGAAGATGCGGGAGTGGGCCTTCTACTTCAAGCCGGTGAAGATGGAGGCAGGAAGAGCCGGCGAAGCCAAAGAGAAGTGGATAGCCGCCAAAAGCCCAGAGGAGCTTGAGACTTGGCTTTCTAGGGCCGGCTCCGCCTACGTGGCGCCGGCGTTATTTTTCGAAGGCGGCGGGGTGGAGCTCCGCGTCGTCGCCGTTTCCGAGGCCGCGGTTGCGGAGGTTAGGAGGAGGCTGGAGGCCGTCAGAGGCGCCGGCGGCGTCCAGTACGACGCCTTGGCCGCCTCCGCCAGACGCGGCGTCTTGACGGCGGCTAAGGTGGGCGACGTGGCGAGGCTCTGGAGGGCGTATATGGACGGGGTGGAGTCCTACCTCACGGACCCCGCCAGGCGGGAGGAGCTCACGCGCGAGGCGGAGAGGTGGATAAGGGCGCTGAGGCTGAACACGACGGCGGAGGAGGCGGTGTCGAGGGGTTTGGAGATGCTGAAGGCGCTGCGGGACTCCTGGCTGTTCGACGCTCTGAGAAAGATGGCCCAGCGGCCTGGGGAAGTCGGCGTAGAGTCCGTGGAGAAGATGCTGGAGGCGCTGGAGGGCGGGGAGTTCCGGCTGGAGGCCACGCCTACGGGCAAGGCGATAAGGATCTGCGGAGAGGAGTGCGTCTCCGTTGACCAGCGCGGCGTGTATACGATGGCCCTCGAGGGCCTCTCGGC
>Ga0081473_139180_pt1 | contig 10639 bp, 13 predicted proteins | sample CisSprmetagenome_FD_70977 | JGI IMG/M metagenome (GOLD analysis project Ga0081473, IMG submission 70977) | Hypoxic/sulfidic aquatic microbial communities from Cistern Spring, Yellowstone National Park, USA v2 (version 2) | ecosystem: Environmental > Aquatic > Thermal springs > Hot (42-90C) >... | reverse complement strand
TGATAATAAAGATATCTTTATTATTATATTATAACAAAAAGGAATTATTATATTGTATGTGTTGTGTTATTGTGTATTATGTGTTGTTGTGTCTTGTTATTGTGTTGCACCATTCTTAGTATTTGTTGGGCATGTTGTGGGCTTTATGTGGCATATTATGTGGCATGTGATGTGGTGTATTATGTGGTATGGCATATCACATGGCTTATTACATGGCATGTCTCATGGTTGTATCCAGCTGGTGCTGTGCTTTGTGTATTATGCCCATATTATGCCCGCATTATATGTCCTTGCTTGCCATCCTACATCCCATTCTTGATCCTATACCCAATTTTACCCATCCTATACCCCACCCCTCATTCCCACTACCCTTGCTCCCCTCTCTTAATAAGATATCTTATACTAGTACTTAGAGCCTAGCCCAGCTGGGTTAGCCTCTCTGGGCTTTTTTCCTGTTTTTTGGCTTGGTGGTTTTTCCCATGGTTTTTGTTGCCTGGGTTGGTTCCCGTGCATGATGGTTTACTTTTGTCTCACCATGGTTTTACTTACACAGGGTGCAAATTAAGCATAGGCTCCCTAGGCTTTCAGTTAAAATAAGACCGTAAGCCTGGGGAGCACGATTTAAAAGGCAAAAATAGTCTTTTCTACCTCTTTGGGTCAATAAAGCCGTAGCTAAAGCCCCACCCCCCCTGTCTGCTTAAAGCAGAGCCTAGCGAGCCTAGGGAGCTCACGTTCGTGGGGGTTTACAAACTTCTAGGTGGGTCATTTTGCTTATATGTGTAGAATCTTATGCAAAACCCCTTTTCTACAGTTGTCTAGGACCACTTCTAGTTAAATTGCCTAGGGAGACTTTGTAAAAGGATCGTTTGGTGTTTTTCACGGGCTTGTTGCCTCTATGGTTAGGTTGGTGTTATGTAGATTATATTGTAAATTGTTATGTAGTATGTCTTTGTTACTGTCTTGCCATTGTTGGTCCTAGTACTCTCTATAACAACAAAAACCCCATCAAAACCAACGAAAAGAAAAAAATAAAATAAATTTGAGAAAAACCCTACTTACCTACTCACTTACCCACTCCCTGAACTAGGTTCCTGACCACCGCTTTGGTTAGTTCCTTGGTCAGGCTCATTATCACTACCCTGGCTTATTTCATTCTCTGGGTTATTACCAGTTTCTGATTCTGTTTCTTGGCTATTATTATCCTCAGGCTCATTAACTCTATGCATCAACATGAACCTCAGGAACTCACTAACACCAATCCTAAAGTAGTATTGACCATTGATTTTTTGTGGCTTTACACCTAGTAACTCATGTGGAAAGTCCTTTAGTAAACCCGTTTTTGACCTTGGTTTTATTAGGAATGCATAAATCCCCTCATTATTTATCATTTTGAATATCCTCTTTAACAGTTGGGCTGTTTCCTCATTAACTTGCACATCACCCTCAATATCACTAATATTATACCCAAGATCTGTTATTAATTCCTCAAAATTCCTTAGTTCTTTCTCAATACTGTCATTGTACCTTGCCTTGTAAGGATACACATCAAATATTGCTGGGTTATCAATGATTGCGTTAATAACCCTTGTTGGTGTTAGTGATTGGGTTCCAAGCATATTTCTAGCTATTCTATATGCTTCATTCACTATTGCTTCCTCACTGCTTATTTCCCACGTGCCCTCATTCTCAATATATTCATTATAAACCTTTGATACAGCATCCTCATAGGCTTGTGTATCCACATTAAACATGATATGGAAAGCGTCAAGTAACTTAAATGTTAGTTCAAACAGGTCATTTGAGCTTAGTAAGTCATGCCTTATATCAGGGTCATTCCACAGCTCTATTAAACAACCCATTAAGTGAGTATCGGTGCTGAATGGTGATTTTGCCTTTGTCTTTTGGTCCTTCCAGTGCAGTATTAGTATTCTCCTACTATAAGCATCAATATTTTCCCTGCTTAGGATTTCTATTATCTTACCTGGAGGCAAGTTAGTATTTATAATCAATGACCTCATTGAGTAGAATACGTCGCTGAAGTCCTTACCAACCCTACTAGCATGTAGTCCAATAATTGATGTCTCAGTTACACTTGCAAGTATTAAGTCAGCAATGGTTTGGAACCCTCTACTCATTAGTTCATCAAGAAACAATGGCGCCATGGTTATGCTTAACAGGTTTCTGAGCCTTTCCTGGGTCTTGATTGGATTATCACCGAGAAACCTAACCTTATTATGAATAAGTCCTAAAGCGTTGATTATTGATTTTTGCACTGTGGACTTACCAACCCTCTTTTTGCCTGTGTTTATGACTATCCTATCCTCAAAAATGTCCTTGTGCATCCTTATAGCTGGGGTAAGTGTTTTAGCCATGGAGAATGCCATGTTTGCCAGTACATAATCCAAATTCTCATTGTAATTAGCCTTAGCCCACTCATAAAATCTTTGTAACACGGTAGCATCACATGAGTTATCCACCATGGGGTATGTCAATACTCCCCTTTGGTAGCCATTTGGGTAGAAACCCTCATAAACATAGCCTTCCTCACTTTTTGTATTCCTCAATAAAGCCCTAATGAGTGGCTTAGCCAGGCTTTCTGACTTAATGCCTTTATCTTCCTCTGTAAACCACTTTATCAATTCAGCTGGGTCATTTGTTACAAATGTTTGTCCATATGTGTTGGAATAAACATATACGTCCTCACCCAAGTACTTATCAATAATGTGTTTTACTTCAGCATGTCCTTCATATATGTCCACATACTCTTCCTCTTCATTGTCATTCCTAGTAACAGTGTAGTATATTGTGAAACTACCATTGCAATCCAGTAATTCATATTCCTTAAGTCCTAATACAATGAAACCCATGCTTTTGCATGACAATCTATCTTTCCCTTTTATATACTCTAACTGTATCTTGTTAATTATGTACATAAAATCGGGACCATCAATCTTAATGCCAGTATTTCTTATATTTTCAAGAATCTCATAGTTGCCTGTAAAGTGCTCTTTGAATACCACGTTGTTCAGGCAGATTCTCCTGGTTTTGTTACTAATACATATGTTGTATGTACCATCACGATTTTTCTCATGCTCTATTAATAAGTCATTATATGTAAATTTGTTTTTCAACTCACTCATGGTATATACACCTCATTATCATTATCATTAGTTCTCCCTCACTCATTTTTGATAATGCCTTGTGGTTTATTGCAAAAACACTTTTGTACCTACCTCTTATGTACCAGCCTCCAAGGTTGTTGGTTACACATTCCAGTGCCTCATAGACCTGTCTGATCAACTTCGTGCTTATTATTACCCTTTCTTCATGGCTTATTGTTGCTAGGTACTTTGACAGCCTATAAGTGTTGATGTAAGTAACATTGCCTTTGTTACCATTGTCAAAGTGTTTTAGTAGTTTTGCTACTACTTTAGCTACTTTTTCGGTCTCGTACATTTTAAGTTGCATAGTGGTCAATTACCCATAAAATGCCCCCTTTAAAAAACTTTCTCCATTAAAAACCCCATGAGGGGTATTCACCATGGCTATCCACCATAGAAAGACTTATAAAACCCCTCTTAGTACCCCTTCTGATGGCAGAAAAAACAGAACAACCCAGGAAAATACGCTTAATAACACCATCAATAAGAATAACTGACAGCTACTGGTTAAGAAACCTAATAGAGTGCCCTGTGAAAGAGTATATACGCAAAATAACAGGAAACACATTAGCACCACTAATCCACTTTGCTGAAGCTCATGATTCATATGTATCACTACTCTACCCTAACGCTGTGCGTGAGGTGGAAGTAACATATAATTATGATAATAATCTTATTAAAGGAAGAATTGATGCTATTGATGGAGACAGGGTCATTGAGCATAAGAGAGTAACAGCACCTATAAACACGGTTTTTGCTACTCCCGAATTATTCATAGCATTCATTACAGGATTAACCTACATGCTTTCCACATTAAAGAATGCCGAAATTGAGTTGAACAATGAAGATAATATTTACAGGATAGTAAAGCGTGGCTGTGAGGATAAATACCCCGTGGCTATTGGCTGTGTAGTGAGGAACCTGTTTGATGTGGAATTATATGCCAAAAAGTTTTATGAGGAAACCCATCACCTGGTTAAGGAACCAATATTTTCCCTTACAAACAAAGAATTGGAAATACTTGCCAATGAAGTAAGCAAGATAGAGCACTCTAATTATAATCATACCTTAGTAACATTCACAATAGCATCATACCAGGCACTTTACTACTCAATACTACTAGAAAGCATTAGGAACAAAAAGTATAACCCAACTGTATCGCTTACAATCACATTTAAGACACGTTTATACCCCACTATCAATATTGAGTATTTTATTGATAATAGTAATATGAATAAGTCATTCTACTTAGCATTGCTAAATAATACTGCGGAAATAGCAAAAAACCCGCATAAAGCAGAAGGGAACAATGATAGATTTATTAAGCTCTTACAATGCTCAATTTGCGACTACAGGGCTGTTTGCAAGTTTAGAAAGTACTTTGAGAAGTATGATAAGAATAATGAGGCTTCCATGAGGTACTTTGTTAGGAACATTGTGAGGCAGAATGGTAAGTTAAGGACTGAAGTACTTTTCGTGAATACTCCATAGCCTAGGCTTTATTGCTTCCCAACTAAAATTCTCCCTTATCCATGTTACTTTTTCCTCTACCCTCTGTTTAATATCATTATAATTAGTATATATGTATATGAATTTCTCACATGCATCCTTACTATCCCACTCACCACCAACCCCATCATGGATGGTGTTACCAGGAAGCACGGGCACCATTCTTGCTGTCTTAACCCAGAGGTAGTTGGCAAGCCCTGGTGGTGTATATTCAGTCCATGCTCCCGTGTTTGGCATTAGGGTTGGTATTCCCCTTGCTAAAGCCTCAATACCATTCAGTTCAAAGGAACCACCACGTGATGGTAATAACAATAGGTCAGCAATGTCATAGAGGTCAATGAGCCAATCCCGTGGAAACCTACCCTCAATAATGAATGTTTTATATTTAGAGAATTCCTTTAGGGCTGGGTCATTAATATCCATTTTCTTAATAATCAACATGTAATTAATCTTTAACTTATCAATACAATCAATAAGCCTCAATGCCAAGTCAGCACCTTTACGGTACCCTGAGTGCCAAAGAAAATATAAGATATAGAAAAGGTTCTTTTTCTGTTTTAGCTCAGTGAGGAACCTAAGCAATGCATGCTGTGGTTTCCGCTTTTCCCTAAACCACTCATTTTCCAAGCCATGGTACACTATATGGACAGGCACCTTAACCCCACTTTGTACATAGGCATTGTATGACCACCTACTATTCACAATAAAGGCTGTAGCAAGGTTAGCCATGTCCACAGCCCACTTAGATAGGCTGTTACTGTCAGCTACATCAACACCAATCAATGTATCTATCCTATCCAGTTTCCTTTTCAATAATGTTTCCTTAATTTCTCCTACTGTGTCTAACGGGTAGAAGTAGGGATGGAAATAACCACTGAATTTTTGAGTGTTTATTATTGTACCGAATGAGGATAGGGTTGATGGGAATACATTGTATTTCTCATTTATGATTTCCACGTGCTTTTCAGCAATATATGTGAATGACATTTCCTTACCCTGGGGGTATAAGTAGTACACTAACTTTTTCATCATGTTCTATTGAGTAGCCAGGGGATTTATGTTTTTATGCAATAAATAAAAAGCACTTCATGATGGGTTAATTGTGAGTGAGGGAGAAAAGAGTAGTGTCAGTATAGAAACCGTGGACCCTGTGGATGTCTTGGTTAATGAGTTTAGTCAATTGATGGATAATATTGATTACCAAATTAGTAATATTATCAGTATTCACATTAGGGATTTATTCGGTAGAGAGGAAAGATTCATTGAGTACTACATTGCTGTGCTTTCTAATGAGGACAAAATCCGTGAGGTAGTTAAAAAATTCATTAAGTACTCACTCCCTAAGTTGATTAGTATCATTACTGAGTACCCTGACCCCTCTGACCCCAAGGTACTTAATTTGAGGAACATGTTGATTAGGGAAGTCATTGATAATGCTTTATCCAGGGCTTTCTGTGAGGTTATTCACTCATAGATATCAATTTATTACGGTTAATGGTGCCCCTTTATGGGGAAAGGTTTATAAACCCCCTGGGGTACCTTAGTACTGGCGGGTAGAATGGCAAACCAAATAAACCAGGTCCAGGGTGAAACACAGGAAAGGACTACGTGGAAAAGGATAAAGGTGCCTCATGAGGCATATAACCACATAAGGGAGAGGGCACAAGCCCGTGGTTTACCAATGTGGCAGTACTTGATAAATGCCATGGACTTCTATGAGAGTGCAATGAAGAATGTCAGTGTTAGTAATGTAACAAGGCTTCAGAATGCTTCATACTACTCCATGAAGTTGGCAATGGCTGTTTCACAGTTTATCCACAGGCATGATAATGCCAGTTATGAGAATGCAAAGAAAATCATAGCACAGGTTAGGGACAGGAAGCATGTTGATGTTTCTGTGTTGGATAGGCTAGTTGATATGTACATGCAAAAGAGAAAGAAAAGCTATGTCAGGGCAATGATGCAGGAATTAGTTAGGATAAACATTGAGTTAATGACCAAGGCATGAGGTAGGTTTCTCCATGAATGTTAAAATCAAAATATTCATTTTTTCCACAATCCTAAACCTGCTTGATTTATTAACATCATTCATTGACTTCAGCATGGGATACACGGAAACTAATGGCTGGATGCTAGTGTTCCATAATAAGTATGTGTCAGCCTTGATGGGAGTATTAACCTTTGAGTTAATATTGATTGTATGGTATATTTTTTCCATGGCTTATGATAGGGCAAGGTATGGGATGCTGGCTTGGGGTTTGACAAAGTTTTACCCCATTATTAATAACCTATTATTAATTATTTTTTCTTTTTAGGCTGTACCTGGATCATTAAACCGTCCTTTTCAATCCTAGTCATGACATCAAAATCACCAGCCAACATTTCCTTAATAATAGCCTCTAGTTTTTGTGGATTTACACCATCAAGTTTTATGTATATAAACCCTGTATGCAAGCGGAATATATTGGCTAGGAATGTTGCTACCATATTCATGTGCATGTCCTCTATTATGCCAGAGAGGTCAATGCTCATACTGGTGAATTAACCACATGCTGATTTTTATTTTTTATTTCTAACATGAACCTTATCAGCTACATTCTTTATCCTGACCATAATCACAATATCATTGCTATCAATGTATTTCTCTATCTCATATTCAACGGGAGAAAGATACTTTACAATGTAGGAAATGAGTCCATTTACCAGGTTTTTTATTGTGGTTTCGGTGCCTATCATGGTTACTACCTTTTCCTCTTCATTTGTTTTGTTTTTCTCCATACCCACAATGATTTGTTTCTTAGTCCCATTTTTTATTTTTTACATGATGGGAGTGGGTACTATGCCTTGGTTAGGGGTGGGTATGGGGTGCCTACCCCAATCTATATGATAGGTTATATACAATACGTTATTGTTATATAGGTATTTGTAAAAATCAACGTTGGACAGAGGCATAAAAAATAAATACCACCTCTACAACCATGGACTGACCACTATGGCAAGGGGTAGAGGATTACCTAAATCAGGTCAATCAAGGTATGCAAAATGGAGTGCTAAGTATGACCCTACAGTAGTCCAAACCAGGTTCAATGAGGTAAGCTCTGTTGCTCAGGCACGTGCCCAGGAGGGTATAATCTCAATAGCTAATGTGCAGGAACTAGTTGGTGGTGTTCTTGACATGTATGGTGTAGCTGGTCCATCACGTGCTACATATATAGCCTTTGGTGAGAAGGTTTGGCATGAAAGCCAGAGGCTGACAGGTCCTGCTTTGCAATCAGTTGTTAATGGTCTAATATCATACTTTGAAACAGCCTTTGGTGCCGACCCGACGGTATTACAGGCTGTGGTTAATGCGTTGGGTATTCCAGGGCTGACATACTAAGCCAATAACCTAACCTAATCCCTTTCAAAATTAAAAATTAAAATCCCCTTTTTCCTTTCTTTCTCTGTGAAATTGGTTATTGTACATGCCAATTCTCCAAGTTTAGGCACTGTAGCTAATCACATTGCTAAAGTAGCTAAGTCATTGGGTCATGATGTTAAGACCATGAGTGAGTATGACAATATTGGGATTAAGGTTTACAAACCTGATGGGATTATTTGGGTTGAGCCTGTGAATGTCCCCATGGGTTCCAGGTATGCTGGTTTTTACTCAATTGTGAAACTGACTATGAAGAATGTAAAACAGCTGTGGTATGGGACAACTGAGGGGACGGTATATGGTATTTCAGCTACCTATCCCGTTTGGTATATGATTGATTTTGTAGCTAATAGTATGTACACTGCTAACAAACTGAGTGAGGTTGGTTATAATGTGGTTGATATTATACACCACGGTTATGACCCTGAGGAAAATAAAGAGGCAATTGAGTATGCCAAGGTCCTAAGGAAAAAGATTGAGAGGGATTTCCCCAACAAAATCATATTCAGCATAGCAGAGGGTCCTCATGTTAGGAAAGGTTGGGAGAAATTGGTAGAGGCTCTTAATAGAGTTCCTGATAATTACAGAGAAAAGTTTGTGGTCTTGGCTGTGGCTCATAAGTCAGTCATTGAGAAAATACTCCCTAATGCCCCCCAAAACTTGGTTTACGTGGTTGGTGAGTTTGGGAGTTTGGTGAGAAAGCAGGTGTTGGCTTTGTACTACATTTCGGATTTTGTCCTGGTACCATCCATGGCAGAGGGGTTTGGGTTACCGATTTTAGAGGCTAATTCATTAGGTAGATTGGCTATTTTCCTAAACATGGAGCCGTACATTGAGTTTGCTGATGTTAAGGCTAACATCACATTCCAGTGGGATACTATTAATGAGGTGGTTAAGGACGGTGTTGAGTTTGAGCTTCATGAGTATGACCCTCAGTACCTGGCTGATGCTATTACCGAGGCTATTGACCTGGCAAGGTCAGGGGAGTATGAGGATAGGGCAAAGAGGGCTTATGAGGCTGTGAGGGAAATGACAATAACAAATTTATACACAAGGCTCATTAAACACTTAGAGTAAGCCATGGAAGGAGGGGTTAGGGTCTATGGTTTATTTGGAACTGTGGAATTAGACTCCACAAAGGTTACTTTATACCAAAAGAATGACATTACAATCCTACCTCTTAGGTTTCCTATTGATTTTTTCTCATTCAACTGGGTCATGGAAATATCACTACTACTTGATTTCCTATTTAACATCAACTTTAATGTACTGATTGAATTGAACCCATTCACGTTAGAGGGAATACAAATAACAATCCCACAATTCCAGGTTCCACAAATATCTTTACCACCTAGTGAGCAATTCACAAAGTGTTATTGGGGTCAGTCCACATTCAATAATTGCTATTATGACCCACAGTTTACTATAGAGAGCGTAAAGAGGTATTTGAAAGGCTCAATCAATAAGGTCAGTAGGAACATGTCAGTACCTGACTTCTTGAGTGGTGTTGATTATAATGAGTTTTTCCAGTACTATGCCAATAGGATTCTAAACACAGCTATTCAATTGATAGAAAAGACTGTGTTAATGGACCTGGCTATCCTTGATTTTTCAACATTCAGCCCCGAGAGTGAGGATGGAGAAACTTACATGCCTTTCCAATGGCTTACCACTAATCCACAGCTTAATCAGGTGATTGAGTACCCTCAGTATGCTACTGTGGATGACCTCATGTGGGGTACTGTCCTGGATTGGATGTACTTGGATGTCAGTCTTTTCACTAGTAAGGAACAATCAATACTTGGGGAGCAAGGTGCTCAATTGTTTGATGCTGTGATTAATGCAGTAATGACTAACTACAGCTCATTCCAATCAGCCTCTAAACTGGCTTTCTTTGACCCCACAGCACCACCACTTATCCAACCACTGGTGCCAGGATGGACATTTAGCCAAAGGACAGAAGATTGGGGAGCCTCAATGAATCTAATGGGTATAGTGAGGACGGCAGTTAGGAGAATGCTTATGAACACCATAACTAATCCATTCATGCTTAATGCCTATGAGGATGCTATGGTAGAGTATTGTATGGCTTTCCAGCATAATCATAATAGGGAGAGGGATAGGGCATGGGCTGGTATTGGTCTTGATGCGTTTAACCAGGCTTGGGTTAGTAAGTGGGTTGGTTTGGGGTTGGACCCGCAAATTTTAAATAACCTGGTGGGTACATTAGGGGTTGTATGTCAGAGAGCACTACCAGGCAGGAAGGGAGTGAACTCCCCTCTACAATCCCAGTCCTAAAGGAACAACCTCAAATGCAGGCTGTGGTTGATAAGAAAGCAAAAGCATTTAGTGATAAGTTCCTGGAATTGATTAGTGAGATTTACACCCTCTCAATGGAGATAGCCAGTATAGAGGACCCAAAGTTACTGGAACACCCTGCTATTAAGCAGGCAAGAAAGGTCATAGCAAAGGCTAAGGAATTAAGGGATGTGCTTGGGTCTAAGTGAGTATTGCCAGGGCAAATAAATAAAAATCCTATTTATTATTTTAT
>Ga0081473_147887_pt1 | contig 10670 bp, 9 predicted proteins | sample CisSprmetagenome_FD_70977 | JGI IMG/M metagenome (GOLD analysis project Ga0081473, IMG submission 70977) | Hypoxic/sulfidic aquatic microbial communities from Cistern Spring, Yellowstone National Park, USA v2 (version 2) | ecosystem: Environmental > Aquatic > Thermal springs > Hot (42-90C) >... | reverse complement strand
GGCCGAGCCAGGGATTAAAAGGCTATTGAACACGCCCCTAGGGCTCGCCCTTGCACATGCTCTGGCATACCTGGCACAAGTCCTTGCTGATCATCACCTCGGAGGCCAGTTTATTGGCTAGTCTTAACCTATCGAGGTCCAGCCTAGACGCTAGGTCATCAATGACCTCGTAACCATCGGCCCTACCACCCAACGCGTCGAGGACTCCCTTGACGACGTCGGCGTAATTAACGAGTTCCCTAACCACAGCCCCATCACCGAGCAGCCTACCCAACCTAGCCAGGTCGTGCTCGTTCAACCTACCGAGCATCTTAACTACCTCGGTTAGGTTAGCCCTACCTCCCAGCATTATGCCCAGCACTTCGAGGGCTGCATCAACATCGCCACCCAAGGCCCTGCCGAGGAGCTCCACGAACTTTGTCCCGTAAAGGAGCACGTCAACGACCCTCCCAACGTTGGGCACCCTAAGCAGCGTCAGTAACTTCGTGAGGGCATCCCTGAGCTCCGGAATGTTAGCCCTAAGGCCCGCGGGACCCATCTTGCCCAGGGCCTCGCTTAGGAGTAGGACTGAAGCCCTCAGCAGCTCCCCCGGATCCCTCCTCCTAACGTACTCATCTATCGACCTAATTGCCATGCATGGGAGGGACTCGTAAGCCCCATCCCCAAGGCACTCGTACTTTATTTTCGTCAAGTGCGGCTTAACACCAATGAGCTTGGCGGCAGCGTCAGCATTACCCTCACCAACACCCCCAACCTCAGACCTGGCAACCACCACACCACCCTCCTCAACCATCCCCACCCCAGCTGTCTCCACGCCCTCTTTCCCACCAACCGCCTCCCCCACCTCTTCCTCCTCACCTCCCTCAACCTCGGGGGTCTCGCCCTCCTCAGTCTCGTCCTCGGAGACCTCTGCCTTGGCCAGGTGGTCGTCAATGAACCCCCTCAAGTCATTGGCGCTGACGCCCCTAGCCAGCATCCCCTTAAGCCCCTCCTTGACCTTTGGGTCCTCCCTAACTAGCTTGAGCAAGGCCCTAAGCTTATTCTCACTTAGCATGCACAGGACACCAACATACATGCTGGCCTCACTTATGTCTTCAAACCCCAATTCCTTAAGGAGCAAATTCACAGCCTTTATATCGGGGCACTTAACCTCTACCGATCCCTCCTGTTGTGCCTCCTCAGCCTTGTACCCGAGCTTCTCGAGTATATCCCTATACCACCTATATCGCACATTGAGTAATGCCTCCTTTATCGTTGTTTCATCAACGTTTATCTCCAGCCTGCGTATGTGGTTCATTATCTCGGGCACCAAGCCGTAGGGTGCCCTCGCCCCAATCTTGTCCAGCCAATTAACGACCTTGGCTTTGAACTCTCCATCCTTACTTGCCCTCTCGATTAGGTAGAACCTCACAAACAGCTCAACAGTCTCCCTCTTCCCACTCCCGCTGTAGCAGATGATGGATGCCAAGCCCCTCAGCTTAAGCAAGTCATCGGGCTTGCCTAAATCGAACTCTCCCCTAACCGGGACGATAGTTAATGCAATGCTTCTTGCCAGGCTTGGCGTCTCTACCAACTCCTCAATTGCCCTGCAGACGCAGGGAGGCCAGATGCACACCCACCCACCGCTCCTCACCCTAGCCGCAATGACAATGTTTGGGTAACTCACGATCTTACCACTAACCACCGCCTCCCTAGCTATACCGCTCATGTACTCAACAACATTCCTCAAGGATGCAGCATCACACATGCACTCGTTGATTAACCCCTCAAGCCTGCTACCGAATGCGGCGGCATCTGTGATGAATGACGAGCCTAGGTCGAATACGTAGTCCGCCAACTCGACAGCCCCGGCGCTAGAGCTCATTGGGATTGGGGAATTTCAGATATTTAAAACCCCATATACTCGGCAGAAGCTAAAGTAGTATTCGTCAGTTAATTTAAATAGTTGGCCGGCCAACTATTTAAATTAACTGTTGATTCTTTATTCGTCAGTTATTTTATCTCTGCTCCAGCTGTTTGATGAACTCGTTTAGCTTGAGTCTCGTTATTACGGTCTTTGCGCCCTTATCGTTCAGGATGTTCAATGCGTACTTCGGGCTTCCGAGCTCTACCTCTGCTATGGCTAGTGCGGCGGCTGCAACTGCGGCTTCGCCGATGTAGTCCCTAATGCCCCTGCTTCCTATCCCCGAGTCTGTGATCCAGGTGTCGAGCATGTATAGGTAGTTGAGGCCTAGCTCTGTGAGTTCTTCGCTTGGTTCTAGCCCGAACCTGCTCCTAATTACGTACCTAACCACGTCTCTGTGGCACCCGGCCCTCTCGATTGCGTCCCTAATTGCCGAGGCTATGTCCATGTCGATATTGTTGCCGCTTGTGTTGGGCACTCCGTGGAGCACATTATCGAGCACCCTAGCAACCATATCCACAGAGGGTAGTTTATCCACCTTACCCAGTCTCGCCTCCAGGAGCTCCGCGAGGACTTGGGCAAACACCTCCACCTCCCCATCCTCGAAGAACCCGTTTGAGGTCAGCTTCTCGGCCAGCCTCCTTACGTAGTTTTCCTCAACCATACTGTTGGTTAGTGGGGCTTTGGTTGATAAGGGGTTTCTCGGGTCGTTGTTTTGTATTGCTGTTGTATTACCCCTCAGCCTCTCCAAGAGCTTCGTTGACCCATCAGCCCTATCCAGGTCTATGTTGACGGTGCCTTTCCTGGACTCCTCCTCAACCTTAACCAACCAATCCTCCGCGTCCCTATGCCTGTCCCTGAACTCACGCTCTAGGCGTGCGGCCTTTGCGTTACTGCTCACCCTCACCTCCCCACCATCATTGCTTGAACAGTAGCCGATCTCGCAGTCGAATAGTCTCCTAATCACGGAGCTGCACCTCCTGCACACCAACTCCCCACCCTCAACCGTAATATCCGTAGCGCCGCAGTATGGGCAAACCTCACCGAACGCCTTAACCGCAGCCCAGCGCCTAAGCCCGCTAACCAGCTCCGCCCTCCTAACATCCAATCTATTTAGCTCAATGACCATCCTCTTTATCCTAAACGTTATTTATAAAGCGGGGCACATTAAGTAAGTAATGCATTGGCATTAAACTAGAGCTTATTTAGATTAAGTAGTGGGTTTAGTGAAAGTTTTGCGCAACCATTTACCCCTATGTAAGCCCAGGTGATTCCTATTCACCTGCAGGTGATTTTTGTCCACCTGTGAAGCGAAAGTTCCACCCCCACTCGGTGACGCCCAATAGGCAGTGCCCTTTTAAGTCTCGGCATGGTTAGGCGGTGTGCCGAGGACCTAGCCTACGCCTGTGTGGACATAGCAGCTTACGTGTATGAATAATGCCGTGTTTGGCTCTGCTATTATCATCCACTCAAAGCTGCACGTATATACACCGCAATTATGATAAATGAGGAGTGGCGTAATTGATGGCCCAGTAGGGTGTATATAACATCCCTGTGGTATATACTGCAAAGAGCAGAAGTATTTGCCTGGAGCAACCGTCACCGTAACCTCGTTGTATATATTTGATGAGTCAATTGTTATGAGTAACGGCCCAGGCGTCCTAACACTAACGGTCTCATACGCAGGCGCACCAAACGAGTTGTAGGCTGATACAGTCACGGATCCGCTGGTTCCGTAATCACCGCCGATCGCGGTCCAGCTAACCGTTGCATGGCACCACCAATCGACCAACACGGTCATGTTGACCCAGCCGATGCCGAGTAGTGAGTCGGAATCAACCACAGACCAACCATGGACCGATATTGTCTCGCAAACCCTCGGGTCTATTGCCGAGCACACCCTAACCGCAATCGGCAGCTGGTTTGTTTGTTCGAAGAACCACTGGTTGTGGGTTAGTGGCTTCGAATCTACGCTAAGTATCGACCCGCCCTTCAGGTAGACTTGCCTCACTGTGAAGGGCTCATAGCCGGTGTTGACGATGGCTAAGTAATAACCTCCTTGGTAGGGCACCACCTCCGCTATCGGCATTAGCTCGTTCTCTAGCGTGATGTGGTTCACGTAGAGCCAATAGCCATAGAGCCCGATACCTATCACTACGCCCATTATCACCATCGCTATTATGAAGCCAGTCGTTGATGTCAGTATTTCCTCGAATACTGACGACATCAGTAATTAACTATAGGCTTTTTAAAGGCACAACCGCTGATTACCCCTGGTAGCTGGGCGTGTTTGATGGGCACGCGTAGTAGATGTTGTTGCCATCTTTGTATGTAATGCAGTAGCCGACGGTCCCCGGTGTGCTGTTGACCTTGGCGCTAACGCCGTTTTGGGCGTAGGCGTATATCTCGCCGTCCTTGGCGCCGAAGTTGAGTTTATACAGGCTCATTGAACCTGCCCAGGAATTTTTATCGAAGTTGGTCTTAATCATTGGCCATGATATCGCTACCGCCGCGATTATGGCTATTATGGCTAAAGCCATTATGACTGCAGTGAATACTGAGGAGACCCCCATCCTAGCCTTTGCAGTCATCGCTTGCTAATTCCTGGCTTTTTAAGGGGTTAGTTTCGTGTTGACTATGTACCTGGCTATGCCCTTGTAACCGGCTAGCCTGGTTATGTTGATTTCGTAGTGCCCTGGGTACTTGAGCGTGGTTATCTTTAGGAACCTTACCCCGTTCACTAGTACGTAGATTGAGTAAACCATGTTCCCCCTAAGCTCTGCTGGCTCAACCTCGATCTCATTGACGCACCCCTCATCTTGGCTCTTATCGCACAGTATTGGTAGTGTGAGTGGTTTCCTGCCCCAGGGCTCGGTGTCGAGCCTTACGGCATAGAGCTTCTGTATGACCTTCCTGCCCAGCTTGAGCTCATCAATCCTCCTCTTGATTGTGTCCATGTCCGTGCTCAACGCTGCGGCTAGGTAGACGACCTCGTGAACCGAGAAGAACTTGGTCCTAGGGACTACGAAGCACCTAACCCTAACCCCATTGACCTCCTCATCGATTACTTGGGTGCTGACTAGGTACTCCGGGGTTTTCGATGATGAGGCGGCTAGGCTAACCAACGAGTCCGGGTCGATCACCCGCTGGGTGATCATCGGGTAATGCCCAGTGGATTTTTAAGGCAAGCCGTCGAAAGCAGTTCCACGGAAATCGTGAACAAGCTAATAAGAGTGCTTGTTTGATTTACACGGCCCTAGAGGCTAAACAACGTTTAGCCACTCCCCTCGCCGCCTTGGCTCTCTTCCTCGGTGGTTGCCCTAAGTAGGGCTAAGCCTTTGGCCGAGAGCCTAACCGTTAGGTCCATTGGGTTGTAGACAAGGTAACCCATGGACACAGCCCTAACAACGGCATCAGAACCAACTAGGTCACTTAATGCCTTGAGCGTTGACACACCGCCAAGCTCAATACCCAGCGTCTTGACCACATTGACCACCTCCTCATCGATTTTCGGTTCAGCCACCAAAGGTTCGACCTTGACTGGGTTGGGTTGAATCGTGGGTGTCCTGTAGTTCTCCCCAGCCACCTCAACCTTGTTTGTGAAGTCTGTGGTGTTTGTGAGCACATCGATCCTCGGGAGCCTAATGAACCTCCTAATGATTTCATCGAAAACATAAATTCGATTAAAATCGAGCACCGAGGTGTGGATTGTTAGTTTAAGCCCAAGGGCCTTTGCCTGCGAGAGGACGTCAGTCAGTAGTGGCCACAGGTCGCTGTATAGCTCAGTCTCGAAGTTGGGGTTGTTGAAGGCTAGGGCTAGGCCGATAAGCGTGCTAACCGGCTCAATCATTGGTATGGGGATTGTGGCTATGGCGTTCTCAGGTAAAGCCTCGCCTACGAAGTTTATGTACCCGCTGAACCAACTGCACTGGGTGCAGTACTCGAAGGCGTCACTGAGCCTCTTGATGTTCGAGATGTCGAACTGGATGCCTAATACATTAAGTATTTTATTAATGACTAGCTTCGTTAGGGGCTTAAGCTCCACATCAGGCACACCATCTAGCCTAACCGAGCCATCGTAATCCTTGAACGTGATTGCCGGTGGTCCATTAACTCCCCTATAGTCGAGCCTACCGATGACCAGCCTAATCATCGATTGCTAAGGCTCTTGCTTTAAAGAGTTTCACAAGACCGTGCAATGAGTTCATCACCCAATGCACGAGTTCGTGAATGCCCACGTTATGTTACACGTTATCAGGGCTTCCCGTGGGGTTTGCACGAATTCGTGCATTTTCTACGCTTGACTTTTGACTAATTATCGTTGGAACAAACCGTTGCCGTGGAAGTTGAAATTCCGTGGGAACAAAAATTCAATTCCCAAAGCATACCGTGGGAACAAACACGAACCATAAGCATTAGGAGTAGAAACACGTTCCCACGAAGCTCAAACAACGGAAAGGAAAAACTTTAAAACCCAAAACAAAAACCAACCCGGCGGTTGATTTCAAAGGAATATTGAAACATGATGCGGTAGCGATAGCAACAGGTAGCAACTACGTACTAGTTGATTTCAAAGGAATATTGAAACTATGCATTTGTCGTAATCAACCACCCTGGCGGTTATGAAGTAAGTTGATTTCAAAGGAATATTGAAACATGATAAGGGTTACAAAGATGGTTATCAGAAGGGTTATGCTGATGGTAAGTTGATTTCAAAGGAATATTGAAACACGTTTCCTAAGCGGGGCAGGTGGGGCAGGAGTGGGGCGATTTGTTGATTTCAAAGGAATATTGAAACTTTTATCTCAGCCCTGTAAACGCTTTCGGCAAATGTGCTCCACATGTGTTGATTTCAAAGGAATATTGAAACCGTGAACACCCCACGCTCGATTAACTCCTCCGGCCTTATTTTGGTTGATTTCAAAGGAATATTGAAACTCTCCTGATAATTATCCTATCTGTGGGTTCATATGTGGTTTTCGTTGATTTCAAAGGAATATTGAAAGCATTGGCAATTCGCTTGGCCTTACCACATCATTAAGTAGTAGTAGTTGATTTCAAAGGAATATTGAAAGAACCCTATTCACGACCTCCCTGCCAGCCGACCTGCTATTGGTTGATTTCAGAGGAATATTGAAACCTTGCTGGTGTGCCTTAGTCAAAACCGCGAAATCTCGACCGTGGTGATTTCATGGAAATCATTGAAGGAGGTGGTGCCGTGACCATGACTGATGCCAAACCAAGCACAATCCATCAATTCCAGAGGAGTATTGCGTGAGCGCAACGCTTATAAGCGCCCTAGTTGATGCTGTAAACGCCACCCAAGCGGCCAGCCATCCCACACCCACGGGCAACCCGCCCCCTCTAGGGGGTGGGCTGCTTGTCGTTAAGTCGATTCCTCATTGTATGCATTGGTTGTTTCGGTTTTCCGTGGTATACTCGGTATACATTGTTTGTGCCCCACGCCGTTGTCATTGTATACATTGGTTTACAATGAGGTCTTCGGTGCCTTCGGTATACAATGTCTTTTAAAGCCGAATTCTTGCTAGCGTGGGGCGCAGGTTGGTTAGCGTCAGCGAGGATGTCTATAGGAGGTTGAGTAGGTTGGCTATTGAGAGGAATAAGTCCATGAACGACCTCATTGAGGAGTTGCTCGATAATTACGAGGGTAGGGTTGGCGTTAGTTTAATAGTCGAGGAGCTGGGCGAGGTAAAGGCAATGCTTAGGGATTGCCTCGATAGGCTCGGCATCAAGCAGACAGCCGAGAATAAGCCCGTTGAGGCTAAGCCTAGTCAAGCAGAGACTGGAGCTGAGTCTAGGAGTGAGGTTGGTGGTGATTCGTTGTTTGGTGACAACCCTTGGGTCCAGATTTTGAGGGTTAGGTATGGATCCCAAGACTCGTGAGGCTTACTCTGGGTGCTTGGTTGAGGCTTCCAGAGGTTTCTGTCTGGAGTTCAGGATTTTAGTCGAGCATTATTGGTCTCCTCGTCATGAGGAGCTTAGGGGTTGGTACATAAAATTTGCACCTAGGGTGTGTTGTGTGTAGGTGTGGCTAAAGACGGTTGGGGTATTTGCATGCATCCTTACCGATACGCCTCATCACGAAACCTCATTACCACCCAATTAGAACAACAACCCAACCCCACCATAAGCACTATTGAGTCGGGAATGAGTCGTGCAATGCCCATCCCAACAATAATAATCCAAAACGAGTGATAAAACTTAAAAAAGCAATCAAAAATCTGGGTTATGCCCACCAAACCTAAACTAATGATTGCGGCCTCAGTAATACTACTTGTGGTGGTATTGGTAATCGTGGGTGCGGTAACCAAGGCTCAACAACCCTATACGCAGGTAATCATGAACCTACTCCACGGCCAACAATACTTCGGCACACCACACGTATACCAAGGCGACGCTGGATATGTATGTGGAGAGGCAGGTGTATATTCATGTACATTTAGCATATGTTATCCATTTAAAATCATTTATTATTATTGTAGCTCACCAAGAAAACAGTGGCCGGTGTACTACGGACCATCAACAGCAAGCCAGTACTGGGGCACAACCAGTATAAACCAACCGGTGCTTGAGTTAGTCCCAGCCCAAGGCATTTCAGCCGGCGCCATGTTTTGGAGCAAAACCTACATTGGAGGCCCGGTGAAGATAACAATCATTGGCACATACTCAAGTGGTTCATCACCAGTTGCCGATGGTTTTGAGATATACCTATTCCTAACCCCAACAACGTGGGGCATAAGCCCGAAGTACAACTACTCAATAAGCTACATATCAACAAGTGGTTGGATAAGCTACATATCAATAAGTGGTTGGGAGGTCTACCCATCGCCTGTTGAGGGCGATGTTATCCTGCCCCAGAGCTCGACACCGTACATCGTGGTTCAGTGGGATCCATACTGGCAGATTGGGTACACCACAAGCGGTGTTACTGGGCAGTGGAATGTTTGGATTGTGAACAACACCAAAGGTAATAACCCAAGCGTTAGCCCAAGCCCATCACCAAATGGTGTCGGTGATGCTGGCTGGAATGGTATTGGCACGGGTGCCTTCGAGCCCCACCCAGGTGATCGGATTAACATAACTGTTATCTACAACCCAAGCACAAACATACTCACTGGCATTGCCTATGACATGAACACTGGGCTGTGGGCAAGCTTCACACTGAATTTAACCGGTTACTACACACCACCGAGTAGTGGGTCTTACGTGTTCGGAGTAGGAGCAAGTATAGGCTCTTGCGTCTTTGGTAAGGGCTTTGCTAATTGGGCTTTGTTGTATGTGGCTATGACCTATATTCCGCCTCCGGCACCTACCCCGGCTCCTACCCCGCCTCCTCCGTCTCCTTTGTATGTACGTGTTATAGCGCCAAGTTTTGCATCCTGGACTATTTATGCCAATGCCTCAACTGGTTGGTACACGTACTATAGTGGCACTGGTTCCGGGCAGTTTGGCCCTGCCTTTCCTGGTTGGCCTGGTACCAGTGTTTCCCTAAATGTTTCCTCAATCAGTGACTGCCCAAGTCCTTCAATAACCTATGAACCGTCTAACGAAGTTACCTTAAATAACGGTGCCAATTACGTGACTGTTTTGATTAGTTGTGGATCAATGGTTGGTGTTGGTTTGAACATGAGTTATGGTGGTGGCTTGATAATGCTCATCAACGAACCCGGGCTCCCAATGAGCTCGCTAATACTCAATGGACCAGTGAGTAATAACCTCACGCTACCCGTGAACACAACAATAACACTCATAATATGGCCGTACAACGGCTACACACTAGCTGGACTAAGCGTAAACGGTGAACCCACGAACTACATAGGGACACCGTGGGGTTCGTACATAGCCACAATAACAATAACAAACCAAACAACAATAACAATAACATACAAACAAGGATAAAACAAAAACAAAACACACCCAAATCAAAACCAACAAGCCCCAATTAACTCCACCACGACGAAACCCACACACCAAACTGCCTAAGGTTTGCACCCAGTTGCTCAGTGCCCTAGGCGATTATACCTAGTGATGCCAAAAGATTCAAATTGAGGCTGGAAGTTACCTCACCCTCAGATGCAGTGTTCACGGTGAGTCACGGCTCGAAGGGTTTAAAAGGGTCAAGGGGTCGTTATGAGTTGATGAGTTACGGGAACGATTTAGTTAGTATGGCGGTTATGGCTATAGCCGTGACCTTCCTCCTCTTAGTGGTAGTTGTGCCGTCAATGATTAATCATCTTTCGCAGACGCCGTTAAGTCCAGTGGTTCCTTGGCTCAAATATTATGAGAGGCTTGGTTGGTTTATGGTAATTGCAATAATGATAATAGTGGTTCCTATTCTGGCTGCTGACGGCGTAATCTCATTAATTCGTCGATTTAGAAGCACATCAGATTGGTGAGCCAACAACTAGTGCAGGCTTTGATCAATAGGACCTGCCTAGGCCCGCATTAGCCTTGTCAAGGCGTTTATTACCTCGAGCTGCCTGGTTAATTCATCGAGCCTTCTAACGTCCATTGCCAACTCCTCCCCCTCCCTAGCCACCTGCCTGAGGTTCTCGATGGCGTTTCTGAGTTGCCTAACTGCGTTGTCCAAATTCCCCCTCCCCAACTCGTTGAGTGCCGACTCAAGCGTTGCCCTCACCAACTGGTCGTTACCCAACTCACTGATCAATTCACCAACCCTCCTGGTTAATGCGTCGATTAACTCAGCCCTGACTGGCTCGATAAGCCTGTCGAGCATTGGTAGCCT
>Ga0081473_130599_pt1 | contig 10671 bp, 9 predicted proteins | sample CisSprmetagenome_FD_70977 | JGI IMG/M metagenome (GOLD analysis project Ga0081473, IMG submission 70977) | Hypoxic/sulfidic aquatic microbial communities from Cistern Spring, Yellowstone National Park, USA v2 (version 2) | ecosystem: Environmental > Aquatic > Thermal springs > Hot (42-90C) >... | reverse complement strand
GCCGTGAACGCCCACTGATTGAATACTGAAATATACTTTCAATTCTTTACGATTGCTTCCTACGGCAATCTATGCTACATGGATAGGTGCGAGAGAGGCTTTCAATTCTTTACGATTGCTTCTGTGATGCAAGCCTAAGCCCAACTCTCTTTTTTCCCTCCATGATTCTTTCAATTCTTTACGATTGCTTCTCTAACATCTAATGATATGAGAGAATTCAGCGAGCCGTTGCTGCTTTCAATTCTTTACGATTGCTTCTCGCGCTGATCAAAGTGTCTTCATCGAAGACTAGAGTGCTTTCAATTCTTTACGATTGCTTCGGGAGCGTCATCGCGGACAACCAGGCGAGCTGGGGCTACACTGCTTTCAATTCTTTACGATTGCTTCACCAAGACGAGGTTATCACTTCTAACGGAACTACAATTGCTTTCAATTCTTTACGATTGCTTCGCAATAGTCTACTCGCACGCAGAAGAGAAGCTGGAGAAAGCTTTCAATTCTTTACGATTGCTTCCGAACCTCAACTTCGTGATAGTCGGCGTCACGGGTAGCTTTCAATTCTTTACGATTGCTTCTATTGCCGTAGGCGTCCTGTAAGACAGCCCGTAGAAACTTTCAATTCTTTACGATTGCTTCATTCTATCAGGCCAGACACACACCGCGTCGCAGTACGGTCTTTCAATTCTTTACGATTGCTTCTGTTCATTGCTTCTGATTTGATTGTTTTAAGTGGATCGGGTATTTAAGCTTTTCCCTCCAGGTGTTTTTGCCTATGCCTCGGGTTTCCGCGGGGGTTGATCACCGGGCAGTAACCCCGGCTACACTCTCCCCTCCCATGACGGTCATGGGAAGATCGTAGACATATTGAAATACAGTTCCATGAATAAACATAAGCTGTAATGAGCTGTCTTTACATGTGTGATCGGTTTTGTATACCCGCGGGGTTTTTGTATTTCCCATGAGGGACATGGGATTTTGCTTTTTGCCACCGCGCGCTTCAACATCGCGGTTTCCTACGGTTTCAGATTTTCCCCTTGATCAACCCGTTTTCTACTCCACACTTTCCCCGGGCAGTACTCCCCTCTTAGATTTATCGTTTTTTGGATGGGGAGACCTCGCTAGTTTTGACTTGTGAACAAAGGTATTTGGCGATCAGGGTTGAACGGCTCTTAAGCCGCTCATCTAGTCTGGCTCCGGCTCTGTAACCGTGGTTAAAAGATCCCGTGTTGTTGGAAACCAAACGTGGAAGGCTTTGCGGGGGCGTAAGAAGCTTCACTCAACCGGCCAGGGCTGGCTGGATTCAACGATCTCTGGGTTTATACAGCTGCCGCCACAGCGTTTCCTAGGCGGTGCTCGGATATTGAAGAAGCTAGTTGATTACACGTTCACTTGCGGGGCTCTAATGGAGGTTGCCAACACTAGTCATCGACTATGAAACAGCCCGGGGGATGATTTAGTTCTCATAAGCCCCATCTACGGTTTGAACCAGGCAGAACATGTTATCGCCTACAGTAAAAGGGTTAAGCGTGTAGGGATTTAGCTGATCCTCCCTCATTGAAGCAGAATGTTGGGGAAACCGGAAAAGGCTTATTCCACGAGGCTCAGGATGCCGCAGTATTATCTATAATCCTAAATTCTATTGATTTGTTTCATGCGCTGCTGTTATCATTATAATGGGCGTGAAAAACCACATCGAATTCGGGGTTCTCAGATGTTAGGCAAGAAGAAAGCTGGAGTAGAGGTATCTATTGAGAACGATGAGTTCACCAGCTTGATTAGTTGACTAGACGCGAGAATCCTCACATCGGGTTTAAAATCATGGCAACTACAAGCTTCAAACAGTGGAAGAGCATCTTATGGTTAGTACCTCTAGCCCCTAGCTTTTCAGTCGCCTTAGGAATGGGAGGATTAAATAATAGGGGTGGATGCGTCTGGGAGATGAGCTCCTCATACCCAACGCCCTTTTGTATATGGAAAAAGAGGAAGGTTGTACCACCTACTACTTCCATACCCGTGCGCTCTTACTTCCAACTCCGCTGGGACAAAGACGTAGGTTATTCAACTCTTCATACGTTAACCTCAAACTCGCCTCACCCGTTTTAAATCCAACCGCGTAGTAACGTGGATGACCGTAAGTCGGGTATACTATAAAGTATTGGAGAAGTTCTGGAGCTAAAACTCTGAGGCTTTGAAACTTTCAGCCTCTTTAAGGTAGATGGGGTTATTTCGAATACTACAAGCCTTGCCCCCTCCTCCTTTAAATTCTTTAGAGTAACATTTAACTTTTCCTTTTTTCGAGTAAAACCGGACGGTCTTTTCCGGTTTCAGCTCGCCCAGTTCGTCTACTCATGCCTTAAAACTCTTCAAGAATTCTTTTTGTTTTTATTATGTCTATAGTAGAGAATAGTTTTGAAGAGATCGTTCGATTTTTAGAGGAGATGTTTAGGAAAACTCTTGTCCAGGAAGGAACATTAATGTGGGATGAAGGTAAGTCTGTAGGCCTTCTCTGTTCACTTAATTCGGGAGAAACATTCAAGGTCTACAAGCCTAAGGGATGATAGTTGGAGATCCCATAACCCCGAGTCTCGTTTTTAAATAGTGATAATGGAACGGGGACTTAATCCGGCTTCAAATCCCGAACCAGGGAAAAGTGATCACTCTCCTTTCCGCCTAGAAGGGTGATGGTTCCAGGTGTTGCAGGGAGAAAGGGGATTACCCTCCGACGTATTTCCTGAGGATCTCCTCAGCTGCTTTAAACCCCGTTCTATCCGTTTCATAAATAATGCTTCCTTGATCCATTACGTAGATCCTATCAGCTATTTTCAGAGCATACCGTATTTTCTCCTCAATAAACAATATTGTGATTCCTAGCTCGCTTCGTAGTCTACTAATAGCGTTTATTACCTCTGCGGAAAGCCTTGGGCTTAAACCAAGTGTTGGTTCATCGAGCATGATGAGCTTTGGGTTACCCATCAAAGCCTTCCCTATGGCGAGCATTTGCTGTTCTCCGCCACTAAGAGTCCTAGCTTTTTGTTTGCTTCTCTCCTTGAGTATAGGGAAGAGTCTATATACCTCCTCTATCCTCTTTTTCACCATGTTTTTACTTTTTTCGAGATAAGCGCCCATAAGTAAGTTCTCATAAACGCTCATCTCTGGATAGAGGCCCCGTGTATCGGGTACTAGAGAAAGCCCTAGTTTGACTCTTTGGAAAGGTTGGAGATTTGTGATATCTCTTCCTTCAAACAATATCTTTCCCGAGTATGGTTTAATTAATCCTATGATTGTTTTTACGAGGGTTGATTTACCGGCCCCGTTAGGGCCTAGAATAGAGACGATTTCACCGCGGCGGACATTAACGTTAACGTTCCATAGAACTTTAATACCCTTATATCCTGCCTCTATGGATTGGGTCTCTAAGATAACTTCACTCAACAATCTCACCCAAGTAGACGTCTCTAACAAGTTTATTGTTTAGGAGGTCATTTGGTGAGCCCTCGAGAAGTATTTTCCCCTGGTGCATGAACACTGCACGGTCAGCATACCTTACAGCTCTTACAACATGCTCGACCATTGCTACGGCTGTTATTTTTTCTTCTGTTGATATCTTCTTCACTAGGCTTAAAATATTATCTACCTCCACAGGAGGCATACCTGCCACAATCTCGTCGAGTAGTAAAACACGAGGCCTCATGGCAACGGCTCTAGCAAGTTCCAAAAGCTTCTTTTCAGGGGATGTCAGATTTCCTGTTGTTTCATACGCTTTTCTATCTAACCCCACCATCTCCAGCACCTTCAAAGATCGATTTCTCGCGGTGTTTAGATTCATTTTACCTCCAAAGAGACAGCTTAAAATTACATTATCTATTACACTAGCACTGCTAATAAGCTTGGGTATCTGGAAAGCTCGTGCTATACCTAATTGTGCTCTTCTCTCAGGTGGAAGCTTAGTGATATCCTTGCCGAAAAATAATATTCTACCTTTATCAGGCTTCAGAAGACCTGTGATCACGTTGAAAAGCGTTGTCTTACCAGCTCCATTAGGCCCTATTATGGCTAGCAGTTCATTTTCATAGATGTCTAATGTAACCCCATCTAATGCTCTTATGCCTCCAAAATATTTTGCTACATTCTCTACCTTCAACACGATGTTCATGCTCCCACACTAGGTTATTATTTTTTCTATCAACGTCCCCTTGTACCTTCTTCTAAGCCAACCTGCTACGCCCTCAGGGAATAGTTCAACGACTACTATCACTATTACCGCAAATATAAGGAGTTGTAATCCCGGGAACATTGTTGTTAAGAAATATTTGAGCCCTGCGTACAGTATACCGAGTACAAGAGGAAACATTAGAGTTCCCTTTCCCCCTGCAAGGGTTATAACTAATGCCTCTAATGTAAAGGTAAGGGAAAAAGCCTCCCCCGGAAATATAGCTTGATCCTTGAGCAGTTTACTAACTCCTAGTAACGCCCCGAGTATACCGCTGATTGAAAACGCTAGTAACTTGTATTTCACGGAATTCACGCCAAACGACCTGGCGACATCCTCATCTTCTTTAATTGCCATAAACGCATATCTAGCTCGCGAATTTAACAAATAGTATGTTATTAGAATTGATAGAATTGCGGTTAAGAACATTAACAGGTCGGCGTAATCTATAGAGATCGTGGAAAGCCATTTTGAACCGTAATGAGCTATAATATTACTAGCAACTATTAGCCCCTCGCTTCCACCCCACACGTGAAAGCCCTCTATAAAAAATCTTACTCCTTGCGCTAAACCTATAGTTGCAATAGCAAAATACGCTTCTTTCAATCGTAACCCAATAAACCCTGTTATCAATGCAAGTATAAGGGCGTATAATATTGCCAGGAGTAAACCGATGGCAATTACTAGCGGAGGGTTTAATACCCCGGCAAACCATTTAATTGCGTGAGCCATCGCGTATCCGCCTAATGCTATAAAAACTGAATAACCGAAACACACGTAGTCGGTAAAACCTAGGAAGACATTAAAGGCTAGTCCGAGAGAAATATAGAAAACTATGAAATATATCATTTGGGCATATTCAAATAGCATTATCCTCAATAAGGCTAATACGGAAACTATTGCTAAGCTAACTATAAGAGTCAGATGCCTGAAAAGGAAAACTGGTTGCACACTCTATCACCTGCCCATTAATCCCTTAGGCCTGACTAAGAGAACTACCATTAAGATAACGAACATGAAAAATCTCGTGGCAGGATAAGCATCTACATTAGGTATATTACCAAGGAATGCTGGTAGCAAACTTTCTATTAAACCGAATATTAGACCGGCAAGCAAGGAGCCCTCAGGAGCACCTAAGCCACCTAATACAGCCACAATAAAAGCCAGGTTCGTGTATACATCTCCCATGTAAGGGTTTATACCGCTTGAGACATAGAGTGTTAAAACAGAGCCGCTTGCCACATTTAGTCCAATTCCTATCGCTAAAGCCAATAAATAATACCTGTAGATGTTAACTCCAGTTAAAACTGCGCCTTCTGGGTTCTGTATAATACTTCTGAGAACTCTCCCGCTCTTAGTCCTATAGAGGTAATAATATAGCATGAATACCAAGATAGCGCTAATGATGGAACCCCATATTCTGGTTGCTGGTATATAAAAATTAAACACGCGGAGAGACCCCATATCAAAGATAAAACCCCTGTATGTAGGTCCCCAAAGAAGCTTAGCTAATTCTTGTATAAATATTGCTAGTGCGAAGGCCGCTGATAGAGAATAGAGAGCTGGCAAACCCATCAGTCTTTTTACTACTGTCGTATAGAGAGCCATGCCAAGTACCAACCCTAACAGAGATGCTATGAGAAGCGACACCAAGGGAGACAACCCGTATAACACGAAGAGCCAGTAAGCGACATATGCCCCAATCATGATCAACTGTCCTTCTGCTGAGTTTACGAACTGGAGTACCCCAAATATGAAAGTAAGAGATAAACCAATTAATGAATAGAGTAGACCGATCATGACGCCTGATAGGATGTTAATCAGGATGTAAGAATACTCCATGAAAACCCACTTCGTAAATCTTGAATAATTACTACTCGCGAAAGTCTTAAAAATTTAACGCTGAATAATGTGGAAGCTCACATGGCTGGTTACTTTCTCACCGCCAAGCCGACAGCTTCATTAATACTACGAAGACCAATCCTCGTAAGCCACATATTTAATCCATCCAGGATTTCCGGTACGGCTTTCTCTCTCTTAATGATAAGGGCGGATCCCAGCTGTATAGCTCTAGCACCTGCGAGTAGAAATTCTGCGGCATCATACCAATTCATCACGCCCCCGGTGGCTATTATTTCCGGTGAAAATTCCTTGTAGACGTCGTATACTACTCTCACGGCTATGGGATGTATGGGCGGTCCAGAGAGTCCTCCATATATATTGCTCAGGAAAGGCTTAGCTGAAAAGACGTCGATGTACATTGCTTTTATAGTGTTTATTAGAGTCAGAGCTTTAGCTCCTGCTTCCAAAGCTTTACCAGCAATCTCAACAATGTTATCTACCAGCCCAAGTTTTGCTATTACTGGAATCTTCAACGAGTTCGAAACTTCTCTAACAATGTTATATACCATGGATTTATCTTGCCCTATCTCTAGCCCGTAACCCTTCGTGTGAGGGCAACTCAGATTTAGCTCAACACCATCCGCCCCCTCTTCTTCAGCTATAATAGCTACTTCTCGGAATTCCTCGAGATTTGCTCCTCCTACACTAACTATCACGGGTAGATTCTTATTTTTCGCAGCCTTTACAACCCTCGATACACCTGTAATGCCTGGATTAGGTAGACCCATACTATTGAGTATACCCCCGTTAGCCAGCTCCACGATCACTGGTTCTCGATGCCCCTCTCTCGGCTTAAGCGTAAATGTCTTAGTCACCACTGCTGAGACCCTATACTTTTCAAGTATATCAACGTGCTCTGGCGTAAAGCCAAGTATTCCACTAGCATTCATTAATGGATGAACCAGATAGATACCTATAATCGAGGTAGACAAATCCATATAAACTAACCCAGATATGGGGCTAATTCTTCACAAGTGAAGAGAGGGCCCTCTGTACAGAACAGGTGATTCGTTCTAGGTATAGTACAGTAGCCGCAAGCCCCCAGAGCACATTTAATACGCGCATATGGAACTCCTATTCCTTTCACACCGAGATTACTAGCTAATCTACATACACTTTTCAATAAGCCTCTGTCACCAGCTGCCACGATACTTTCCCATTTGTATTCATTGGAATACTTAGCGATAAATTCTAGAAGCTCGTTTATGTTACTTTTCATGAATCTAAATGCAGAAGTTTGAGTAATACCCTCAATATATTTTGCCACATTGTGGAAACTCCATTCATCCGTAAAGATCAATATCGTGTTTAAAAACAGATTATTCTTTTTCATCCACGTGGCAAATAGCGGTAAGGGTGAAAAACCCCATTCCTCAGCAATATAGGCTATTCGGTTCCCCGAAATTAGGTCTAACCTATTTTTCCCATAAAACCCTCGAATATGTACGTAGCCTCTTGAAAAACATATTTTTTCTGTATAACGCCCCGTTATTTTAAAAAACAATTCTAGTGTTGATGAGCTATGGTCATACATTGAAACATATAACGGTAGTTCGAAGTCTCCGGGTATCCCTACCATCGCAAATTGAAAGGGAGTAGCCTCCTCTAGCTTATCAAATAGCTTGATTTTTAGGTCGCAGAATTTATCATTTAGCGTGAAGGTCTCGATTACTTCACCGGCAGTATACAACTCGTCACACCATATGAAAGGATAGGGTTATTATGTTAAAAAAATCTTCAGGCTTTAGGAGTTGCAAGTACTCCTGCCGCTTTTTCATCCCATGTTGGTATTGGGTATACCGGTTTAGAGTTGGCGGCCTCAGGTGGCCACACAATGTTGAATTCCCCAGCTTGCCATTGTCCCACCACGATGACGTGGCCTATTTGAGCACCTGTTACCGGGTCTATTCGGAATGGTCCATAGATTGTCATCACCTTAAGGTTGTTAAATGTTTGTCTAAGCACATCTTGGTTTAATGATTGTGCTGTCTCTATTGCTTTAGCAACGATGAGTAGAGAAGCGAACCCGGCTGCAGCGTGATATGAAGGAGAGTTCTCAGGTCCCGCCACCTCGTGGAATAAATTGAGGAATTCATCTTGAGTAGGTCCGATCCACTCGTATCCCATCTTTGAGGCTGCATCTGGAGACCACTTTGCGTATGGAGTCCAATGTGTTCCATCGATTATGCCTTCAGCCATTGTTCCAAAAGTCTTGTAGAAGTTTGGGAGACTAGTCGCTACCGCTATCCCGATGAGTTTAGCATTTATCTTTATTTGGATCATTTGTTGCATTGCTAGCATTCCATCTTTCTCATGTGAGCAAACAAGGATTACATCGGGCTTGTAAGTTACAAGCTCGTTGAATATAGGGGTGAAATCAGATATGTCGGTTGGATACGACCTGAAGTACACAACTTTTAAACCTATTTGAGAGCTGTAGTTCTTTGCTCCATTAGCCACCACGGTGTTAAATTCATCTTCTTTATATATTATGGCTATAGTTGCGTTTGGATCCAGGTGCTTGACCATATCTAGTGCGGCTTTCCAAAGAGTGCTGGCAAGAGCGGGCACCATGACAAAATATTTGAATCCTTGTTGAACAAGCTTATCGCTATTAGCCATCCAACTAACGAGGAGTCTATGATACTTTTCCGCGACGGGGGCTGCAGCAAGCGTGAGAGGAGACCCGTAGGGGCCAAGCAAAATGTCTACTTTATCTACAGTGATCAACCTTTCATATAAGCTGGGTACTAGGTCTTTGCTTGATTGATCGTCATAATACTTGAGCTCTATTTTCACTTTTTTCCCGCATAGGTTGATACCACCCTCTATGTCGTTTACGTACTTGACAGCCGCCAGCATTCCCCATAAACCCTGCTGTCCGGTTAAAGCGTATGAGCCGCTAAGGCTAAGCGATAAACCTATGACTATTTTATCGGGTGGAGTGAAATTACATGCGGGTGTTAAAGGAGTTGTAGGTGCAGGGGTAATAGTGTATCCGTATTGACCTGGGAGAGTTGTTGTAACAGTGGTTGTTACCGTTTGTGTGACGGTTTTAGAAGGCATTAAACTATAGCCGCCAACGAACCCTACAATCCCAGTGAGTATAGCCACAACTATGAGGAGTAATATGATTCTATCCAATTATACTCCCCTGAGACCTCTATAATTTATTATATTATATAGATTGATCAATTTAAACCTTAATTTACGGAGAGTCACTGGTTACCTTTTAAGCTTCTTTACCAGGTTATCTGCTATCTCTCTTGTTTTCACAACCCCGGTTAAACCTATTTTCCTCGCTAGTACGGCTGATTGAAGCGGGTTGAAACCGTGCTCGCTAAGCCAGTCTACGTCCGATAATACTTGCTCAGTCCTACCTACCCGTACAATCCTGCCTTTCTCGAGTACTGCAACCCTATCAGCGACCTCGCTGATCAACTGGAGGTCGTGGGCTACGAGCACTACGCTCCCCCCTTCCTCCACGTATTTTCTAAGGGAGGAGAGTATCTGGAGGCTCCTCTTGTAGTCGAGGCCTGAGAAAGGCTCGTCGAGTACTAGGACAGCCGGTTTGAGGGCTAGGATAGTGGCTATGGCGAGCCTGTGTTTCTCGCCGAAGCTCAGCAGGTGGGGTGATAGATCGAGGGGTTTATTGAGGTCTACAACTCTGAGAGCCCATTTAACTCTCTCCTCAACCTCCTCTCTCTTTAAGCCGGTTCCCCTCAATGCTATAGTCATCTCCTCCCATATCGTGCTTGTGAAGAACTGCGCCTCCGGGTTCTGGTGGACTAGGCCTACAATCCTGGAGAGCCTGGAGGAAGGGGTCCTCCTCGTGTCTGAACCCGACAGGGTTCAAGCTAGCACACGAGTTAGAGCAGTACGTTAGAAAAGTCGCTCAAGCAGTATTAGACGCGCTTATAGAAGTCTAGAGAGGATGAATGAGGAGAGGAGTTTAGCCTTGGCCTCATATTCAATCGATTGAGAACTTGATCTTCAAATTCTCCTGTAATCAAGTCAACCCGGTTTGAATACGGGGTTAGGGCGTAGCTCTTATGCTTGAATACCACGTTATTGCTGAGAAGCCTTTATAGTAGCTTTGAGTAGCCCCCCTCGTAGGGTTCTTTCGAAGGAGAATATTCTACTGTAGGTTTTCTGCTCTAAGAGCCCCTTATCTACATCTACGTCTGAGTAACCCCCTAGATCCCTGGCCTCGGCCACTACTTTCGTGTCCTGGGGGAGGGTTACGTCCAGTTCCACGAGGCCTCCGTTGACCTCGAGATCCAGACTCGATTCACCCTCGTACCTCGCGTAGTCCAGTTTCAACGTGAGCAAACCACCATTCACCTCAGCGCGCAGGCTGGAGCCTGGTGTGTTGGGAGAAGATATGTTGACTAATCCCCCTTCAACTTCGATCCCAGCCAGCCTGAAACCCTGGTTGAATCTCACATCCACCACCCCGTCGGCGACTTCAATGCCCACGGATTCAAACAATCTACGGGGGAGTGCGATGTCCGCTACGCAGCCCTCCACGGTGAGAGCCATCTCGTCACCCTTGGAGC
>Ga0081473_134856_pt1 | contig 10675 bp, 14 predicted proteins | sample CisSprmetagenome_FD_70977 | JGI IMG/M metagenome (GOLD analysis project Ga0081473, IMG submission 70977) | Hypoxic/sulfidic aquatic microbial communities from Cistern Spring, Yellowstone National Park, USA v2 (version 2) | ecosystem: Environmental > Aquatic > Thermal springs > Hot (42-90C) >... | reverse complement strand
GAACCACCACATCCATACGGCGTGGCCATATTGCATATTTTTAAATATAACCTATTATATAATGTATGTATATCACCACCACATTATATATTTATCCATAAAGTATACCGGTAACATCAATGAGGAGACCATTCTAAATTTAAACACTATAAAGACTAGCCAATCAACTACTCATCAATGCAATCAACCCCACAGTCATCCTCAGTCTCATTCTTAAAGGCCATGGTGTTAGGTAGTATATTGTTTTGAATAATGCTACCTAACACCTCAATAATTTAGCGCGGAATGATAAGCACTTAACACATTCCCTGCTCACACTAAGGCCCCAGCATGAATTCCAGGGAATATGCAACATACCCTACGAAATTAGGTGTTAGGTAGAATAATCTAAACATTATTCTACCTAACACCTTAATAGAAGGCTAAGAAGCTAGCCTACCCTCTTAAACTAAGAAACATCAACCTAAAACCTCACCGTCTCTCTGGAGGCGGCGAGCCTTGTCGTTAATTTTATTAATTTGGTGCAGGTGTCTCGAAGCGATGCTGCCTTAACTGTGAATACACCCATTGTTATTACTAAATTACCTTCTTACTGCTAAATTATTCCTTGAGTGTAGTGAATTAATTTATTTTTGCCATAAAGCCCGTTTCATGCGGCGCCATTATGCCTGGCTTAGGCGTTTTACCCACTCGATTGTCTTCTCGGCCAGGTACTTTACGTCCTTCTCCACATCGTTTAGGTTCGTGTATCGGCTCACTATGCCCTCTGGGTCTAGGCCGTTGTATTGGAATTCGTGTAGGTTTAATGCCATGTCTGTTAGGTGAATTAATTCCTTACCGTAAACTTCCTCAAGCATCGACGCCACCTCCCTCAGCCTAGTGGTTGGCATTAGTGCTATTATGAGGTCTGCCCTAGACCTAACCTTACCAGTCCTATCCCTAACCATGCCCGTATAATGCCTAGCGATTAATTCCCTGTTCTTCGCCGCGGCAGCCGATATCATGGCCTTCCAGGCTTGAAAGACTTTCCCCGAGGCATTCCTATGAAGACCTTGATCAAGGAATTTGAGGGCTAGCTCCGCCTCCTGCACCGCCTCCTCAAGCCTAAGCTTTATGTACTGTGAGGTGTCCAGCCATGGAGGTGTATGGGTTAGAGCCACGTACCTCAATCATCATGGGGAGTTTTAAACCTTAGAGGCGCCTTTAGGAGTTGTTCATTAACAATCCCATAAATCCAAGCAAAGAAATAGAGAAACCACCTAGCTCAAGGGAGCCTAATCTCCAAAATAGAGCAGGGCTGGTTCTTTTATATCTTAGGCTTGACTGGTATGGGAGTGAGTTTATTAACAGGGGTGTTAATAATTAACAGGGGTGTGAACTAATGCTCTTCGATCTGGGGCCGAAGGAGAGTAGGGCTGATTTGTTTGGAAGGGATGAGGAGTTAGGTGAGGTGGATCGTTTCCTTAAGGGTCCATCTAGATTGTTGATGATTTACGGCATTAGGCGTATTGGCAAAACCTCAGTGCTTAAGGCTGCCCTCAACAGTTAAGCTAGTTATGATTCTGGCATTGCTCGATTTTGCCGGCTTCCTATTCATGAGCATATACGGCTTAGTTGCTTTAATCATCCTAAACACCTTGGCGATTAGGGCTAGGAGTAACTACAGCGTCATAAAGGGTGGCGAGTTTGGGTAAGTTAAGCCCAAGTTAACGGCTAGCGGCTTATTGTACACTAAGCCGAGTGAAGAGGATTTGAGGAGCATTGCCGAGCATTCGCTTCAAGTAACACCAGCTTCATGATTGCCATCTCTGGTAACCCGTAGTTCAGAGGGGAAGTTGATAGGATTGTGGTTAGTTCCCACACGAGACTAGTTGTTTACGAGGATCCAAGAGCAGTGCCAAAAGCCGCCCGATGGTCCATTGTTTTAGAGAGGATTAAAGAGAGAGGCGAGGAGCCTGTTGGGACCACAATTGCGTTGAATAAACCATCAAGTATACCATTACTCTTTACTGTCAGATCAACAACGCAGATGCACATTTGGGAACCCCCAACAATTGATGAGTTGGGTTGGGATTTAGCCGTGGTACAATATTCCATGGAGGAAGGGTTCTCTCGGAGAGCATGAGGGCTAAGGTTTACTTGGGTAAGGATAGGGAGAATAATGAGTTGTGAGTTGACTTTGACTCATTGCTGAGCGGCTTCGGTTTGGTGATTGGCCCAACTGGAATGGGGAAAACCTGAAGCACCTTGTCAATACTCTACAGGCTGATGAGGTCCGGAATTAGGGTACTCATCTTAGATCCGCACGGCGAGTACCTCAGGATACCCAACATCGAGTCGATTGACGTGTCTAGGAAGTTCATAAACATCTTTGAGCTTGATGGCGTTACTGATGCGGAGCGTGCGCATCGATTGTCGATGGCTTTCGAGGTCTTTGGCTTGCCTCGTGGGCTCGTCTTTACTGAATTGAAAACAATATACCAAAATGGATTGTATAGGGACTCTTCAAGTCCATGGAGTGGCTAAGGGCTAGGTCTGACAATGAGCTGTTCAGCCTAGCACTCGATAGGCTAATGAGCTACCTCGGCGATGCCGAGATTGTGCCAGTCTCGGAACTCCTCAACAACAAGGCTCTACTCTTCAGCTCGGTTAGGTCTAGCCCTGACTTGATGAGCTTCCTAATGGGTGTTATAACTGACCACGTGCATACATTCATGATGAGCCAAAGCATCAGCGAGGACCTAAGCCAATTGATGGTGATTGATGAAACCTATTTCGTGTTGGGCAACCCATTGATGGAGTACATTGTGCGTAGAGCAAGGAAGTTCGGCCTAGGCACAATCATGGTCACACAAACAATAACTGGTATAGACGCCAACGTATTGTAAAACATACCACTAATGATTGTTTTGGGCAGCAGCGATGCCTACGTCAAGGAGGTAACCGAGGTCCTTAACCTAACCAATGAAGACATTAGGTGGTTAACTACGGCGTTATCGCCACACATGGCTGGGTTGACCATGAAAGCCCTAGTCATAACAGAACCAATAAGGAGACAGGCAATAATCGAGCTAGAGCCGGCGGTTAAGAGGTTTGACCAAAAAATAAGGCATGTAGTTTAGTAATTAAATATGTGAAAGTTCCGTGTTTGCGCTGCTTAACGATGAGTATCATTAGGCATAATGGCATTATCATAGTATATTATCACCGTAGACATGACATCAATTGATTGCCTACCATTGGCAAGCAACTAATTCGCTGCCGACCTCTTACTCACCGCCACAATCGTACTACTCGGTGTCGGCTTTAGTTAAGACCAACAGGTACTATGAATCAACGATAATCCTAAACTATGAACTCCATCCATCTAAAGAACAATGAGTTAGTCGTGAGGAGCCAGTTTAATTAGAGTAAGTTTTATTTAAGCATTATAGTTTCCCACTAGGGTGTAGCGCTTGGCTGAATTTATCACGAACTTAGTCCCTGTAATGCCAGATGGAGATGAAGTTCAACTGCTTAGGGTGTGGAATACCTCACATGACCAGGTAAATCAATTTCCGCAGTATTTCTGGAACACGGTTACGTGCGTTGTAAATAATTATACCAAAAATTTTGTAGCCACAATTCTAGACAGAAACTACGGGAACTTAGAGCCAGGGGTTTACATAGCATCGATCGGGAAGGCCATAGATAAGAACGAGCTTCGGGAGGAGTTGTCGCGTGCAGTTGAGGAGTACAGATCGAAATTTATCAGTGGTATAAAATACGTAAAGTGCAAGGTAGAGGCGTGGGGACACGATGATGTGGAGAAATTTGTTCAATCCGTTAATTATCTAGTTAGCGATATCGAAGACAAACGTGTACCGTCTAAGTCATACATAATTACTAATTTACTCAACAACCTCCTGATTAAGGCATTACCAAGGGATTTATTATGCAAAGAAAAAGTGGGTGCTAAAATATGCATACAGCTTGATATAGATAAGTTAAGTGAGTTAAGAAAACTAGCGGATAATAAGGATTTTGTCGACCCATTATTTGGATTCTGTAATGATTATCCCGGGCTCTGCGGAAAGGAAGAGAATGGCTGTAAATTCTTCAAAGTCGTTAAGCAAATAAACGTTAGATTTCAACACAGTGAAAACATTGAGGTAGTCGAGGGCAGGGAGAGGGTTTTATCCGAAGCAATCTATTTAGTCCTGTACTCACGTTATAGGCGTTTAAGCAATCTGAACATTAAGGATATCATAAAGTTCCTGCTCGCTAAAGATGTGAATTTAAATAATGCACTTAGGGATGTTCGTGTTAATGTAAGGTTGAAAGAAGAACAAGGAAGAGGCACAATGTTGTACGAGATAGAGGAGGTGGATTGGGTAAATAAGCACATTAAGTTAAGGGATGTTGATGAGGATGTAATGATAACGATAAGGTATGATGAGGGATCTGATAGGCTAATAAGTGATAAGGATGGGGTTGAATACGAAGTTGTGATTAACCCAACATATAAGAAATCGAGAGATTTCATAAGAGATTACCTATGCCTCCAATTTGACGAACATAAGGAAAAACTTTCCTGGATACCCCATTATGAGTACTTTACGATCTTTAAGCACGACTTAAGGGTATTCAGTGATTTATTGAAATTGAATGGTATTAAATTAAACTTGGGAGGGATTACATACACCATAGAGGATTACTTTGTTAAGGTGCGATGACTATGAGGCACATTATTACATTTGAGATAAACAACGAAAATTTCCAACTACGGTTTGGTAGCGGAGAAAGCGCTACCCCGTTAGGTATAATAAAGTATGGTCCATATGGAGCATTCACTTATTCACCAACTCCGAATAATTATGATGCAATCTTGATCCTTTATAAGGATGATGACGAGATTAAAAACCACGCAGAAAGGTTTAAGAAAGACTTGGAACAAGGGTTCGAGGGTCGTTATAGCGCTATCTTCCCTGGCCTTAAAACTATATTCAAGCTTAAAATTGATTTCTCTCTAGCATCCTTCAAGAGATATAATGAGGTTGAGATTTATGAAACATTCTCATCGCATTGCGAGGATGTGAATAAGTGCTTTCCAGTGATTATATTGCCTCGAAGAAATAAGGGGAATTACCGCAGTATTTATTACAGGGTTAAGGCTATGTTTCTTAAAAATCAGATCCCGACGCAGATCTTCACAATCGACCTTCTCAAGGATGAAAAGAATTATAAGTGGTCTTTATTGCCTACGGCGGTTCAAATATATGCAAAGATGGGTGGTATTCCCTACGTCCTCGCGAAGCCGCGGTACTACGATACCCTTAAGGATCACTCAGTTTATATCATGGGGCTTGGAATATCACAACACCCGCTATATAAGAACCGCAGTGTTGGCTTTGTAACAGTATTTGATGACCAAGGCATATGGCAGTTTATGAACGCGAAGAACCTAATCATGGGTAAGGATGAGGATATGAGCGAGAGATTAGCAAAACTACTGGACGAAACAATTGACGAATTACTTAAGCGGAGCAAGAGCAAGAATAACGTACTAATCATACATTACTCGGGTAAGGAAATATCACATCGTGAGGAGGAGGTCATTAGGAGGGCTGTTAGGGAAAAGGCGGAGAAATTGAACAAGTTTGCTGCGGTGTATGTATTGAAAATAAGGAGACACAGCGATATGGTGGTTTGGGAAAATCAGGAAAATGAGACTAAGGTATACCCACCTGTTGGTGCTGTCTTTCAGCTGAAAAGGGATGTTTACCTGTTAGTGACCTCAGGATGCTTCGATGAGAAGAAGTCCAAGTGTAATATCAGGAGGGGATTATCGAGACCCATAATTATTTCGAGACATAGGGATATAGAGCCTGAGAGCACTAATAAGGAGAGGCTTGGGTTAACTGATAGGGACTTATTGGCCACGGTATTTGGGATGTGCAGATTGAATTATAATTCGATCCAAAACCCAGTGTCGAGGGAGCCTATTACAACGAGGTACTCCAGGGAGATAGCGTGGCTTCTGTTGAGGGCGTATGATCTAATAGCACATGAACGTGGCATCGACGTAGATAAGGTAGAGCTTAATCTCGACAGAATAGGGAACGTTATGTGGTTCATATAATTAACATCCTCGATGAGGGCCATATTATGTCATAAATGTCCTTAAGCAGAACCTCGTCTACGAATTCATTAATACGTTTATTATAATACTCTATAGCCAAGTAAAATTCAAAATAAAAAGAACTTATAAGTAACGCCACGAAAATCGCAAAACGCCAATAAATGGAGATCTTAGGGATTATCCATGAACCCATAAATGATAATAGTGATGGTATTATCCACAATGGTGATGGTAATAATGATAGGTATTTCTTAACATCTTTCAATTTCAAGATTTCTAATGCGTGACTACTAATCGTTCTCATTGATTCTAAAACATCACGTTTCGCCATCAACACGTATCTCTCCTGCCTTTTTTCATTAATAATTTTTCTGTGCTTTTCAAATAAGCCTTTAATAAAAACGTAGATGGGCGATAATGGCTCTACCTCCTCCAGCGGTAATAGAATGTAATAATTAACATCCTTATCCGGATAATCCGCATCATCCTTCCTCTCCATATCCTCTATTTCTTTATAAATGCTCTTAAGACCTTGTAGCGATTCCTCCATCTTTTGAAATTCATCATCATACTCATCAATGTTCATTGGATCAAGGTGTGCCTGTAGTAACAACTTAAACAATCCGCTCCACCCGGAGCATCTTTCCTCTCCATAATCCCTATCGAGTTTGCGTGCGATTTCTCGTAACCTAATGCTTAATCTGCCTTTGTATTCCTCCTTTGGTGATTGCCTAATGGTCTCGAACTCGTGAATAACTTCTTTTAACATTTCAAACGTGCATTCTTCATCGCTGGTGAATGTATAGGGGTACTTATCATGAAATTCCCTTAATTTATTATGGATTTTCCCTGCAAGGTCTAGGTTGCGCTTGTGGAATAGGATGTAGTAGGCGATGAGTATGAAGGGGTAGTAAGGCTTTATGCGGATAAGGTCTAGGGCGTCTTCTTTACCCTCGCACACGGTACTCATAAGCTTCCTGTAGTATTCATTATATGGAAAGCGGGGATTTTTACATACATCCCCTTCCGCTAAGTCCTTCAGGAATTCATCAACGGCCTCCCACAACGTGAGCTTAATTCGCTGAAGAGACATCAGCACTCACTATTTAAGTAATAAAATAAATTAGTAATTTTTAAGTACTGCGCTAATTCAATCACTCAAATCGAAGACTTGATTGAGGCACGCCAAGGTGCCTTAGAGCCGTTGCGTGGTAAGGCACCGTATACGTACATCGAACTACTAGTCTCTGCATCAGGTATAGGGAATCTCGACAGTAGCACAGTTAGGTACATATTTAATGAGTTGAATGAGATTAAGATTTTAGACAATTACGGTGATGTGGTTAGGGGGTATGCCTGGTCCCTCGTAAATGCAATAATTGCCTACGCCGTCCTGCTTAGGAAATACTTTGGTCATTTCAATAGTGAGGAAGTTGGGGATATGGTTGGTAGGGTTGCTAATTTACTCAATGAGTTGGGTAGGTTCAAGTCCAGCCTGGGCGTCATTGCTTGGGCGTATGCGTTAGACCCAGCGTTAAAGCATGGGATTGTGAAGGAGCTTATGGAGAAGGCGTTGAGCATCGATGTGATTGATAAGGCTAATGAGGTCCTTGGGAGACTAAGCAAGTTGAGGGGTGAGGTTCAGGAGTTAATGAGTGATAAGGAATTCATGAGCTACGTCGAATCCAGGTTCTTAAAGGCTGATGAGGAGGCAGTTAAGAAAGTAATCCTTGAGGCATCATCGCATCTCAGGCACGCATTGGCACGTTATAGGCTTGATAATGACGAGCTTGATGAGGCGGAGGAGCTATTTAACGAGACAGCTGAGGAGTATAGGGAGATCGGTGATTACGAAAACTACCTAATTGCACGTGGTTTGGCATTGCGTACTGAGGCGATCAAGGGCTTGGTTGGCGATGAGTTGGTTAAAAAGTTTCAGCAATTGTACGAGAAGACCTTTAATGTAGAGCATCTCATGCCCACGGCCCATTATCTCAGTAATGCATCGGGTACACTTGGTGAGTACCTCGTGTCCCTAGCCCTAACGGGCAACTACGAAATGATCGGCAAGTTGCTTGAGGAGCATTTGTGGGTACTGAACGCCAATGAGCAAGCCTCGGTCCTGACTAGGCTAATGCTCAACGCCCTACTCAGACCAAGGGGTGAATTAAACGGTGAGCTTAAGGGTAAACTTAGTGTCAACCCTAAGGAGTTAATTAATACCTTCGGGTCTCGTATGTATAGCGAGTTTCGGCCCGCGTTGAGGGTTGCCTTCGGGATGGTAAGGCCTGAGGATGAGTATGAGGAGTGTAAGTCAATTGAGGATCCAACGAAAAGGAGGGATTGTATAGGCGCTGTCTTGGCTGCCGCAGATGACGGCGATGCCATTTGGTGGTTAAGAGGGAAGTTAATTAATGGTTTTCATAAGCAAATTTTAGAGAAGGAGAGGTCGGGTTGGCTTAGGGAGCTTGGTTTTGATACCAATGCGTTGATTAGTGAATTTGGGAAGTTGGTGGGTAGGCTTGATGGCAAGTCCCTAGTCCAATTAAACGCTCCCAGAAGCTCAATGGCTCAGTTTGTCCTAATGCTCCACGCATTGATTAATGATGATGAGGAGTTAGCCAAGGCACACGCACTCTATGTAGCTGTGAATGTTGACAAAAAACTACTCACGAGGTTGTTCCTTTAGACTTACAGGGCGTGTTGTGGCTTAGGTAGTGAGGGGTTTAGGCGTGCCATCGCCAAGCTATTCTTTTACCACGTTTAGCCCTGAGGTGTAGTTTCGGGTTTTGAGTCACTTTTATCCTGGTGCTTGTTGGAGTTTGTGCCTTTGGTTTTTTGTCGATTTGTGTGGTGCTTCGCTGATTCATGATCGATTAAACAACCACTTACCCAAGGCCCGAAACGGTGGTGCCTAAGCGTGTCGTTAACCCCTCTTTTAAACCAATCACTAATTCTGGTGGGGAGTTTTTGCAACAATGAGACCTCAAGCCTCCGCCCCCGCGAGCCAGGGGTGGGTAGGCGTGAGAATCGAGAGGATATTGAGGAGTTGGTCAAGCGGTTAATTAATGAGAGGTTAGTTGAACTTCGTGACCACGTCATTGATTTAGTGAGGAGGGAGCTTGAGACTTTTGAGGAGTAGGGTTATCCAGAGGTTTAACCTTGATGAGAGGGTTGTGGAGAGCACTGCTAAGGCCGTCACCGCCCAAGAGTTCGCTAGACTGCACAACGTGGTCAGAGAGGAAATCGCTAGGGTAAGTAGTGAGGTAGAGGAGGAATTGAATAAGCGTAGCGTTAATGTTGAGGTTATCAGTAGGTTGATTGATGAGGAATTCAATAGGGTGATCAACGAGCTCGATAAGCGATTCATGCATGTCCTAAGCGTAATCGATGAGCAGTTTGGCGAGGTGAGGGACGTCCTCAACCTTACAAGCGAAATATTGAGGATAGAGATCGAGATTGAGGAAGAGCTGGGTAGGTTGAGGGATGAGGTAAGGAAACACCTCAACGAGGAATACCTAGAGGAGTTGCTCTATAGGGCGCTCGTTAGGCATAGGGTCTTGAAAAGGAAGAGAAGAAAGTGGGCCCCAATAATAGCTGGGTTGGGTATCTTGGCGGCGATAATCACTGGCTTCATCATAACCTCCATCATCACATTAGTCATACTGTTCATCACCATCGTCATCCTACTGAGGTGGTAGCTATGGCTGAGTTAAGGCTCAGGGAGAATCAGAAGGATGTGGTTGAGAAGCTCGTTAATACCCTAAAAGACTCACCCGGTGGTTGGGCTCCAAGTCTCCACCGCCTCCGGAGAGACAGCTATAGTCTCTGTAATGTTTAAATAGCTATAAAGCTGTAGTTACCCACCCATGAGTGTTTCCATTAGGAGGGTTGCAGTGTTGGGCGCGGGTACCATGGGTCATGGGATTGCTGAGGTCTTCGCGATGGCTGGTTTTGAGGTTAGGCTCATGGACATATCCGATGAGATACTTAAGAATGCGCTTAGTAGAATTAGGGATAGCCTTGAACGGTTGGGTAAGAGGGGTGAGTTGAGGGAGGATGTCGGCTCCATAATGGCTAGGATAACCACGACAACTAACCTAGCCGCGGCAGTTAGTGATGTTGATTTACTTGTTGAGGCCGTTCCGGAGAATGCGGAGTTGAAGAGGAGGGTTTTTAGGGAGGCTGATGAACATGCCCCACCCCACGCCATATTCACCTCAAACACGAGCACGATACCCATAACCGAGCTCTCTGGGGCTACCAATAGGGGGAGTAGGTTCATTGGCATGCACTTCATGAATCCACCACCGTTGATGAAGCTTGTCGAGGTGGTGAGGGGTAGGTACACCAGCGATGAGACGGTTAACACCGTGGTTCAACTTGTTAAGGTTCTTGGCAAGGAACCAGTGGTTGTTAGTAGGGATGTACCTGGCTTCATAGTTAACAGGGTCCTATTCAGGGTAATCCTCGAGGCCTGTAGGGAGGTGAACCAGGAGGGTGTTAAGGTTGTTGACTTAGATGCCATGGCTAGGAACGTGCTCGGCCTACCCA
>Ga0081473_147433_pt1 | contig 10705 bp, 16 predicted proteins | sample CisSprmetagenome_FD_70977 | JGI IMG/M metagenome (GOLD analysis project Ga0081473, IMG submission 70977) | Hypoxic/sulfidic aquatic microbial communities from Cistern Spring, Yellowstone National Park, USA v2 (version 2) | ecosystem: Environmental > Aquatic > Thermal springs > Hot (42-90C) >... | reverse complement strand
GCCTCGTCCTCCTTAATTGAATCGGGATCGCCAACCTCAATGGCGAACCTATCACCCAACCTCCTTATTTTTACGGAGTCAATATTCACGCCAGCCCACGTTAGGTACCTGGCAATGCCGTGCATTATCAACGAGTCAGTGATGAGGTGGTGCCCGGGCGTGTATAAAGTAATGCTACTCATGATTACTCACCCCTCGGGCTCGTTTAGCTCGATGCCGTATTCCTTCCTTAAATAATCATTTAATTCCTCAAAGGTTTCAAACCTCTCCATGATGTCGCCATTGTCGGATGTATCGATCAGCACGTATTCGTCCGATAACTGTATTATTATCAATGCATTGTTCGGCATCCTAAATGACTCAACACTAACATAACTCGGCTCCAGCGGTGCGAACTTTATTACATGCACGTTATTGCTCCAATCCACGTTTATCCTCTCGATTTGCTGTCTCGTCATGCTTCACCACCTCCCTGCAGTAATTGTTCTAGCAGTTCTACTATATTCTCTGCGTGCCCGCTCCTAGTCCATGTCTTTGTCGACTTTATCATCATTAACAACTTCTTCGCAGGGATCTTTACTACCCACTCGTCGGCGGTGTACTTAACGCGCATGTGTAAAAGTGAACTGAAGCCCCAGACCGTCCTCGTTCTGTGCTTCCCCTTCGTCTTCAAGTAATTGACAATTTCACTTAACCATTTCTGGCCCGACGCTGACACGCGTTCCTTAACCACGCCGTCCTTCGTTGGGATGTAGAACGTTAGAGTTTCAAGTGCACCTGCATAGTACCTCACCTTGATGTATATTCTTCTTCGTGGGGCCCTGACCGCCTGGGCCCCAGGGGCGCCCCTGTTTTCCTGGGCCGGGGCGTCGCCCGCAGGCTTTATCCCGTCCTTTATTTGCCCGTAGAGGTTCGTAGGTTTTTGCATGCCCTGCTCACCGTGGTATATACCACAGTGGGGTATATAAACCTTTCTATCAAAAAGAGGGGCGTGGGATAAGCACGAATTAATTCCTCGAGTTTTTAACCTTCTCGAGGAGCTTGATCAATACCCTGAACTGCATTTCGTCGTACTCGCAGCCCGCTGCGAATTCGCTAATTGTCATAAGGGCAATTGCCTTCTCGTTATACGCAGGGTCGAGCTCTAATGCAAAGCCGTCCATGGTGGCCTTAGGCTTTAAAAACGATGGTATGACGCCGATCCACGTAAAGAAATCCGCGAGGTCTTTAAACGCGTAATTATACACCTCCCTAATCGTATCCATGATAACGCTGGTGTCATCAATATCAAATAGCCTTATGGGGTTCGCAGGCGGCTTAACGCCTTTCTCGGCTAGCACTACAACGAACGTGCTCAGGTTGTAGGCATACATTTCTTCAAGCTCAACATCCTTACCAGGGATCAAGTGGATCAATTCATGGGCGAAGTCGATATAGTGCGGCGGCCACGTTCTAAACCAAATCTTTTTCTCAAACGGCCAGCACATGCCGTAGGTCGATGGGCGGGCCTCGGGCGGCGGTGGCTCGGGCGGCAAAATAGTGATGTCGCAGGGGTTCGGCAGCATGTTTTCGGTGTTCAAAACGTCATAAATCCTCCTGTACATCACATCCTCATTGAACCAATCGACCTCACAGAGCTTCACTCCTCATCACCCCCGCATTTATGAGTTTCATTACACAAATCATACCAAAACCTTAATGTTGGTGCGGACAGCAGCTTCTTGAATGCACTAAACAATTCCTGCAGCGTAAACACCCTGAGGAATGCACCCTTGAATTTACTCTCGTCGTAGTGAACCCAATCGTGTTCCAAAAAGCGGATATAGCGCTCCTCGGGACATACCCAAATGACATCGTTGTACCACGAAAGGATTATTGGCGTGTCAGCACCGTCGAAGTCGCCCACGTAGATAATCTTCCTATTCCTTAACCTCTTCATAACATCGTCATGATCAACCAATTGATACTTTGGATAAATCATTACCTCGATGTGCCCGTTAGGGGCTAAATATACCTCAACATCGTTTCTCTGCATTGCTAAATTAGCAAGTATTTGTAAATTATTGCTCCACCACCTCATTGATCCTGAATTATCAAGCAAAATCACCACTGACTCCCTAACGCGGCTCATTTTATAGCTGCTCAGCGGCTTCCTCTCGTATTGCCTAAACATTAATTTCTTGACATTATACTCCTCACTACCCATTGGGTCGAAAGTCCTCGTCTTTTCCTCGGCAATTAATTCAATAAACCTATAGAATTCAGTTTGGTAATACTTACTACTAACATTGATGGCATTAATGACATCAACCACCTGCTGCGTATTGTAAACGCCCGATTGTGATTGCTCATCCTCATCTTCGCCCTCGCTTTCCCCATCCTCACCATTATTTTCGCTATTTTGCTCATTATCATCACCATTTTCTTGAGCGTTAGTGTCGTTAGTATCGCCATCACCATCATCTACACTACTCCCTGAACTCCCTGATTTGTTATCAGTGTTGGTACTCTCGTTATCATTTTCGCCATCCTCATTATTGCTATCCTGCCCTTGATCCTCAACATCATTATCGCCATTACCATCTCCACCATCTTGATTATCCCCACTACTCTCGGCATTCGCATTTTCTTGTTCCTGTACAATTTGATCAGTATCATTGGCAGTACTTTGTGGTTCTTGAGTATTGTTACCACCACCTTCATTACTTTGCCTATCCGCATCATTATCAACGGTGGTTTCATGCTCATTGGCATTATCCACATTTTCTTGACTTGAACCACCATCATTGTTAGTACCTTGAGTACCATGAGTATCATTATTGCTTACACCCTGCTTATCCACATCTGTATTATCATTTGATTTTTCATTTTGTTGTTCTTGGGCACCCTTATTATCACTATTATCGGCAGCATTATCATTATTAGTATCCGCATTGCTAGGCGAGGATGTACCGTTTTGCTGCTCCTGCTCTTGCCCGCTAGATTGCGAGGTTAATGACATCAAATTAGGTAACGAGAATGTTAATTCACTACCACCGTGAGTTTCCTCACTACTTTGGCTTGTACTTGGAAGTACAGGCTTCTCCTCAAACTCGGGATGTACCTGTTCTACCCTATTAGTTACGTTAATATCCTTAGTATTAATATCCTTAATACCCTCAGGTTCGGGTTCAAAAGGTTTCTTGACAATGATCGTCATAGCGGCCTCACCTCTAATGTGCCGTAATACTCATTGTAATAGATTTTTGCAACTCCCTTACTCTTTATCGCATCAATGTCTTTCACATTAAGCTTGAACTCCTTACCTAACACATCCATAATTTTCTCGAAATTACCACTACGTAGTGTCACCTCAATACTCGGTGCGTGACCGTGTTTTCTAAATTCAATACCTTGCTTGATAAATCTTAGTAGCATGTTCGGATCAGGGTCGCTTACATCCACATTATGTAACCATTCGATCATCCTCCTTATCAGGGATTCGCACGCTGCATACGCTTTTTTCTTTACATTAACGTACATTCGTACTATTGCGTCGTCAAGTGTGTTTTGTTTGGTTGGGCTATACTTATTTTCTAATAATTCAATTTCAATCAATTCAGTAATAGTGCAACCAGCACTATTGTGGTAGCTAAAGCTCACTTGAACCTTCTTATTACTATAGTACCTTATTACATGTGCTTCACTCAGGATTTTATTTATTGTCGCTGGGTTCACGAGCACTAATTTATCCTCAATATACCCCTCGAAATCGGCGTCATCCTTGAGTAAATTGAAGTATTCTAGAAGCGTTAATGGCTTCTCCGACACGATCTTATACTCATTACCATCCTTTATGACTTTGAATTTCCCGAAGATCTCAGGTGTGCTAGATGGTTCGGGCCAGAAATTCCTTATTATGTTTGTGTACATTGTGAAATCGTTTTCTGAAATTGGCGCCTTAAACGTCACCTCAATTGTGCCACTAATTTCTTCCTTCACGGCATTGATGATGGAATTGTTTGGCTGCTTGATCACTATCCTGCTTATCTTCTCTAACAATTGTTGTGTTTGCACTTGTGGTTGCGGCTGCGGTTGTGGTATTTGTACTTCCTGTGGAGGCTCGTAATATTGTGTCACGTCAATACTGTTGGTATTGTCATTAACGAATTTGTACGGCTCCCTGGATGACACGTATTGTAAATATTTGTCCCAGTCATCATCGTACTTGATAATGAACATTCTGAGCAAATCATGCAGCGGCGTATTTACACCGCGTTCTAATACCTCCCCTAGCTGCTGGAGTTCCTGCAGCGTGGCAGGTTTACGCAAGCCCGCCTTTAGCGTGTCGTCATATATTTGGGCAAGCAGTAAGGCAATGTTCTCCTTGAACCGCCTTTTCAACAATTCAAATACTACGGATGGTGGCAATGGTTTTAGTGTAATTACCACTAAACGTCTCAATAGAGGCTCAGAAAATTCCCTCATATCGTTACTAGTTAAAAACACAATAAGATTATCAGGGTTACCCGTTATGATTGTCTCGTTATCATTATCGCCGAGATATAATGCTAAGCGATAGTTCTGCAAGACATCGAGGAGCAATGCATCTGCGGATGGACGCGTTTTGTCAAATTCGTCGAGCACTAACACCACTTTCTTTTTTTGGCTTAAACTCAATGCCCTGGGCACGGGACCCAGGGTTATCTTGATCCCAGATTTTGCATGCTCAGACGGAACATACTTGTAAAGCAAACTATCTTCATCCGTCCCATACGTACATTGATAATAGATGTATTCCGCATTTAAATAACGAGATATTAAATACGTCAGTTGCGTTTTACCTACTCCCGCGGGGCCCCTTAACATTATTGCCTTTCTTGTATTGGTAATTATTTTCTCGAGTAGATCCGCTGTGGCATGATCGATATAAAAATCGTTTTCCTGCAGGAACTCGTAAAGAGTTTTACGGGAGTCTTGTTTCGTGTCCCCCCTCACGCTCTGCATACCGTGGGATATACCACAGTGGGGTATATAAGCCTTTCCCTCCGAGGGCCCCCCGGGGGCCCCTGGGGGTGTAAAAGCATGTGATGAAATGCATGTCGTGTTTTAGTTGTGCTTTGGTTTTGATTGTTGTGTTGCTGCTGTTATTTCATAACCATAACCAGCCTCCTCTGTCTTTCATGTACACGTACGTATCCACCTCCCTTATCATCCTGCCGCTGGTGTTGTCCCTCGTTACGCACTTCACAACAACATAGTCACTCTCTGGCTCGACCGTCATTTTGCCAGGGCACCTGTATGGATAATTCATCTCGCATATGTGCTTATCGTACTCCTCATCCACCTTAGCCTTACCATACTCCACCCAGCACACACGCTCATCAATAAAGGCAGGGCCCTGCCTATACCACACATCCAACGTGAGCGTCTTCTTCGGTATAAAACCCCGCTGTGTTTGGTTTTGGCTTGACATACAAAAAACACAACCAACCAATCATTTTTAAATTTTTATGTATAGCCCTAGGTGATGAGCGTTAGTATTTGCGTTGTGTTCCACGCGACGGCGTATAACTTAATCAGCGACCACGTGATAAACAGCGGGCTCAAGGGCCTAAACCTAACCGCTAGGTAGTAGAGCAGCGTCGTGATTAGTTGGTACAGGAGCACGGACGCCAGGCACGCCAGGTAGCTGCTGTGGAAAACACTCGTCCACGCATTTAACTCAACAAGCCCCATGCCAAACGCTATGTACGATGATACCAAGTCTAGCATATTAAGCATTGTAGCTACTGCGTAAAAGGTACTCGCACTCCACGGGCCCCGGGGGAGTAGGGTGAAAGTTTTACTCACGTCTCTGCCCGCGACACTCCTTACTTAAAAACCTTTCTACCCCTCGTTGGGGGAATTATCGAAATACTTAAATGCATAATTGTGATTTATTGCTGATGGGTGGTAAGGACTCAATAATCAACGGCGCCAAGGACATACTCAAAGCCATACTGCTCGGTGCCATAACACTGCTCCTCTACATGTTCCTGCTCAAATTTTTCGGCGTGATCGGGCTCGGCATAACCCTATTCCTATTGTTTATCGCAGCGATACTATTCATAATCGGCATAGCCAGGGTACTCTACGGAATAATAACACTATAGCAAGGCGAGCAAAATGCGCCGGTACGGCCAAACCAAACTAGAAATAGCGAGGAAAAGGTTTGCGATCGCAATGAGGAATTACATGCTAGCAAGGAGGAGGTTTATGTATGCAATGAGGAATTACGCCGTGATGGAGCGTAACCTCAGGATCATGAGGAGAAACACCGCGGTGCTACAGGACATGGCGAGATTAGCCGGTTTTTAAAAAATGACAACTAACCACGCATAAATCACCTAAAGTACTCTTCGCAATCGATCTCGTCCTTTAGTCGCTCCGCGTATTTCTCCACCATTGAGTATGGATAGGAGTAACTTTGCTCATACACTTTTTTCTTCAATACTGTGCCATCCTCATTGACTTTGTAGCAAAACGCCATCACGTGGTATTCAGTATCCTCTGGCCCTTTCCTTAACCTAACAACCAGGTACGTCTTGCCCGGCCTCAACAGCCACTCATCCTCACCAACATACACTTCTTTCGCCACAACCACCTTACCTCCTGGTTGTAATTCCAGTGACTTACCGTTTTCCTGGAGATAAACATTCGTCTTATCAACACCCTCTGCCAGTACCTGTCCCCTTTTCTTATAGAACACCCACACGTTTGGACGTACTACCTCGTACTCATGATCCCTTCTCCCTTCCCAATCCGTTACATAGCCAAACGCATCTTCTACATCATAGTCTACCGACATCAATATATCAACATAGGTAATACATTTAAGTTTTATTTCGAACTAACCATGCACGGATCACCTGAAGTACTCTTCGCAATTAATCTCGTTCCTTAACCCCCTCGCGTAGTCCCATGCATCGGTGTAGAAAGGAGAAACGCTTTTGTTAATCACTTCCTTCTTTATTGCTGTGCCGTCCTCATTAACCCTGTAGCAATATGCCACCACGCGGTAATTGGTCTCGCGTGGTTCCTTCTTCAGCTTAACGACGAGGTACGTGCCTGGTTTCAACCTCCACCTCTCTATCGATACACGTATCTCTTTCCACTCACTCTCCTCAAAATCTGGCATTAACTCCGCTGTCGTCCTGCCGTTTTCTTGGCGGTAAACATCCATCATATCGACATCCCTCATTACCCTCACTCCGTTTTTACCAATATCTATCCACTTGAATGTGTGCACTATCTCGTATTCATGGTCGACCTTACCCTCCCACTCCCTCGCGTGTTTAAGTACTTCCGACACTTCCGACATCAATATATCAATATAAACAACGTATTTAAGTTTTACCTTAGAATGTACATAAAATTATACTTTTATTGCCCAGTGCATGGGCACCATGTCCCTGGGCGCCTTGAACCCGCAGTTCGGGCAAACCATTATTCTACCCGGTAATTGGGTTAGTTCGTGTTTGCATATTGGGCATATTGTGCTCGGCAACCTCCTGAACTCGTACGGCACGCCGTACCATTGTGCTAGTGTTTCCAGTTGATGCACGAACCTCTTCAAGTTACTCATTAATAGCTTAATCACATCCCTTGGCAATCCTTCCTCTAGTAATTCCCTCCTGGACTCCTCAGTCATATCATCAATGATTAATAATGCCCTATATTTCAATGCTTTTCTAATGAGCTTACTTGCTAGGAAGTAAGCCTTATCCCTCGTGATCCTATAAATCTTGCTCCTTCTCGCTTGTGCCTGCTCCTTAATCCTATCAACCCTTACGGTCTTACTATAACCCAGTCTCCTTAGTTTGCCTACCTTCCTCTCCCTATCCACAGCTTGGTGATAGAGAGTGCTGATTAGGAACGTGTCTGGCTTCTCAACTCTCCACGTTATTATTTTACCATTCTTTATCAAGCCCCACGCAATACCATACTTCCAGGAATTAACATCAACCACCAAGACATACCCACTGAGTTGATAAGGCTTTACTTCACGCTCAGCAACCAAAGCCAGGTAAGGTTCATTATCCTTAACCCCAATCATTGCGTACTTAACATCGCCGTCTTCCTTTAATCGCTCAACAACCCACTTGGGCATTGGAAGTTCAACAGTGTACCTCGGCTCGTTCCTACAGACTTGGCGTAGTTTAATGACGTTGTTCCTAAAGTCAAGAACCACCGGTGCGGATCTGTCACCCTTCATGGAGCCGTCACCATAAACCCTCAACGTCTTCAACGGAACCCACGTTTCGGCAAACCACCTCTTTGGCTTGGTGCCGAAGACCAGGCTCCCCATGTAGTTCATGAAAGAACCATAGAGGTGGTGCTGTGTTGTCTTGGGTATGTCTGGTTCCCAAATCTCGAAGCCGTGATAAGCCGAGTTCGTTAGGGCCATCAACCTCCTTATGTAATCGACATCGCATTTGTCCCTCGGTAGCTTAATGAGTAGTGTCCTGTGGGCTTTCATCCTCAACCACCACGAAGCCCCTAACCTCCTTGTTGACATATCTAGCGAGTTCCTTACCGCCCTCGTTTGAGTACACATAGATCCTAACGTACGGCTTCCCGCTCTTATTCACCACCTCTATCGACCCCTTTATGAAGACGACCTTCACCATACGTAATTTTTCTGGAGAATTGCCTTATAAGCATTTTGGAGAATTTAAAAGCTATATTCCCCAATAGGTTTTTAAACCCCAGTTTAGTGAGAACTTTGACCCCTCGCCCGAGCGGAAGACTGTGAAGGCGGGGGTCTAAGACCCAGCCCCGTGGGCACTGAACCGTGACGCCCCCGAACGTGAGGGCGAAGTCCCGACGGCGTAGACCGCTGAGGAGGTGAGGAGTGCGGTCGAGGCCAAATGAGGGGAAACGGGGCGCGACATCATTTTATTGACATAGGTAATGTATTTAAGTTTTGTTTTTAGTGTTTCTGCGTGAGGTTGGTTACCCACATGGTTTTCTCGTCCGCGGTTGCCATGTGGCTTGTGCCTATTGCGTACGCCCCATACGCGCTTATGGCGTCTGTGTTGACTACCGTGTTTATAGACGTGATTGGGCACACCAGGAACCACGGCGTTATCAGGAGGACGTGGATCACGCATGACTGGTTGCTGTCCGCACTAACGACGGTTGTGCCCCTGTCAATTGTTTACACATTAATGTTCCCAGTACCGATCATAAACCTGCTAATTATTAACGAGGCCACGTTAATAACGCATTTAATGCTCGACGCAATCACGGGGCACACGTTCCTCCTAACACGCAGGCTAAGCGGCGGCGGCATTGAGTGGGACGACCCATGGGCAAACACAGCATTCATAGTACTCGGGCTACTACTCATTGTACTCCGCCTGTAACGACACGAAACTGCCCTATAGGGCTGTTCCGAGTTTTCCACGGACATTTTTCAGAAAAGCATTACAGTGCCCGTTCAACGTGTAACCCACGTACTCACGATCCGAAACCACCCTAGAGGGAGTTTTCAGAAATAAGCCGTTAAATACTCAGATTTAGTAGTGCCGCGCTAGACGTATGAGCCGCTGCGTTTTTTCTTGGCCGCCTTGGTGAACAGGTTTTTCCACGCTATGAATGATTTGGCGAGCATCTTCATGCTCGGCGGCGTGAGCTTCGAGACGTACAGCCTGTGCGGTGGTATGACGCCCCGCATCGCCAACCAGGTCAGGAACGCGTTTTTCTTACTCTCTATGTAGTTCACGTCGTCCGACACCGCCACAAGCCTGTTCGTAGTGAACGGGTTCTCCTCTGCAAGCGCGTCTATGTTTTCCTCGAGGAAGTCCAAGTACTCATCTACGTACCTGTGGTACTCACGTGGAACGGCGGAGATGAGTAGCGACCTGTAGTGCTCACGCCACCTCTTCCTGTACCGCTCATCCTCGCGGAACCTCCTAATACTCATACATAATACGTATCGTTAATAATTTTGAAATACTTAAGCCTTTTTGACGCAGTCCTCGATCACTGCGGCTGTGTCTGCGGTGGTTGCGGTACTGCCTGTGCTTGCTGTGCCTTGGCCGGCTTCGGGCTAACCCTAATCACGTACTCAGGCTTGCCCTTACCCGTGGTGTTCACGTAGTGGTTGAACTTCCCACCGCACTTGTTGCACTTGTACTGCGTCACGTTGTAGTTCCTGAACTTCCAAGTCTTGATCGGCGTCACATCCTCGGATCCACAGTATGGACACCTAGGCATCAAGGCGGGGCGAGGCTGAGACCCTATATTAACCTTTTGCCCTACCTCACTTATCCTTGTTGACAAGTCTCTCGCGGCGTCTCGAGCTGCATTGCACACGTCAGTAAGTACCTTGGTAAATTAATTATCAAATGCATTGGTATAATATTGCCCAGTGCATGGGCACCATGTCCCTGGGCGCCTTGAATCCGCAGTTTTCGCAAACCATTATTCTGCCCGGTAATTGGGTTAGTTCGTGTTGGCACACTGGGCATATTGTGCTTGGTAGTCTCTCGAACCTGTACGGTACGCCGTACCACTGTAGTTGGGTGGTGAGTAGCTTAACGAACCTCCTCGTCTCGACTAGGTAGATCTTCCTCAAGTCCCTTGGTATCTTCTCCTCGATTAACTCCCTCCTCGACTCCTCAATCATGTCGTCAATGATGACGAGGGCTTTGTGCCTAAGGGCCTTCCTAACAAGCCT
>Ga0081473_142155_pt1 | contig 10710 bp, 13 predicted proteins | sample CisSprmetagenome_FD_70977 | JGI IMG/M metagenome (GOLD analysis project Ga0081473, IMG submission 70977) | Hypoxic/sulfidic aquatic microbial communities from Cistern Spring, Yellowstone National Park, USA v2 (version 2) | ecosystem: Environmental > Aquatic > Thermal springs > Hot (42-90C) >... | reverse complement strand
GGAGGCGGGGCAGTGTAAGCCCACAGGGCGAAGGCTACCCCATTGAATATCTTCAATAGATAAAACCCTATGGCAAGCATGAACAATCCAATCACGAAGTCCAGTATTGACTGTAGGAGACCCATATCACTCACCAAAAATCATTGATAGGAACGGCGTCCTGCCGAATATTTGGGCTATCAACACATCGAACAGCCACGCAACCGATAAGCCCTGTATGATCCCCGTTATTATCACCACCGCTATAACGACACCCGCGGGCGCCCCCACCGTGGGTAAGACGTTGGCTAGCACTATGGGCAAACCAGCGAACAACCCAGCGAAGAAGTTGAACAGTATGAAAATGACGGTGGGCACCACGTAGAAGTAGAAGAACGAGAACACGTTCACCTGCACACGCCCCAGCCCCTGGCTCTGCCAAGCAAGCACGTGTTGGTAGAAGGACTGCCCAGCCCACGTCGGGGCGAAGTAAGCCCACGAGGGCACAGGCACGCCGCTGCTAATCGCCGCAGTAACGATGTAAGTATCCAAAATCGCCGCCATCAACGCCCCATACGCAATCGCCCTAAGCCAACCAACCAAACCCATACCAGTATAACTAAGTTTTAGTTTTAGATTAACTTTTCTCTTCGGCGCCTCCCTGCTCCTCTTCCTCCCCTTGCTCCTCTCGCTCTTCCTCCTTGGTTTGTTCCTGCCCTCCCTTAGGCTTGGTCACCGACACCTCAAGCACGAGGTATGAACGCACGTTATAAGGCGGGGTTGCATCCCTGGTCTTTATGGCAACCCTCCTGGCTAGGATGTGGATTTTGTACCCGTTCACATCAATCTCCAGGTATGGGTATGCGTCATGGAGCGTGAGGAACTTTGCCGTGGACTTCTCGTAGTTGGCTGGCTTGATAACCACGCCCCTGAAGGACGTGTCGTAAATAATCGAGTTCACAGCCTCGTTGAAACCAAGCAAGTTCACGAAGTCCTTCTCGTGGAAAGCCTCGGCATCGCTGATATACTTAGCAAGCTCTGTCGCGTCTATTTCGTCGGGCGTCTCGGCAAGCAGTGCGGTTGCGTCGGCAACCACCTGCCCGAGCAACGCCCTAGACTGTTGCGCACTCATTGCCTAACCACCCTCTTTCCCCTATTAATTATTATTTTGTTTATAAACGGCTCAATGATTGGCTTGAGCCATGGGTAGGCAACGGCGATCAGGAGGAATGCAAACGGTATCACTGCAGTGGTGTCCCCTGGCTTAATCATTGCCGTGAACAGCGTGGCTATCGCCAATGCACCAATTGCCAATAGGTTGGCCTTAGACCACGGCATCGGAAGCGGCGGTTTCCCAGCCATGAAAAGTCTCGGTGAATACATGTTCATTGCCCTAACGATGACTGCGTGGTGCAGTCCCCTGTAGTAATCGGCGAACCCAAGCATTACCTCGTCCGTGAGTCTCCTAAATGCGTTAGCTAATGCGGTATCCACCGTGTCTTTGTCCACAGGCGAGACCTCACCATCAACTGCAATGAATCCCCTGGTTGATTTCACATCCACGGGCAATTTCGCATAAGTAACGGTGGGTAACCTGGGACACGTCGCCATAACAATCACGAAGTAGGTGCCGTAGCCAATCGAGTTTCTGATCTTCACGGCAGACGCAACCACATCCTCAACAATCCTAGACGCGTAGTTAGGCACGAGGATCTTCGCCTGCATGTTGTACGGGTACGCAAAAACAAGCACCTCGCAACCGCTAATCACACCCGCGAACCTGATCACCTTCTCCTTCGCCATGACCTTCTCCATGTACTCCACCGCGGTATTGTATAGAAACCCGAACAGTGGGGAGTAATCAAGCTCAGCCTCCACAATACGCAATCAAGAAAGGAAACTAAAAAACCTATTGATTTTGATTTTAAGGGGGTTTTAGGCGCTCGAGTAACAAAATCACTTGTGTCCTGCTAGGTACTTCCTAATGCAGTCCTGTATCCTCTCTCCCGGCGCCCTGTGAGTCTTGCAGTACTCCGCTGCCTCTGCGAACTTCCTCTTCCATTGCTCCCTTGACATCCCAGTCTTCCTAGCCCTCTTACCCATACCTGGTCAAGGATATGGTGCCTGCGTACTTATATAAATCTAAACAAACGGAGGGTCGGGTTTGAGACTGGCTACGGGGCATTCATGTACTTGACCAGGTTCTCGCAAGGCGTCCTATAGAGGGATGCGTACCAGGCATAGTTTACTAGTTGCTCGATTGTGGTTGGCTTAGCGACGCTCGCAGGGTTCGTGCAAGGTATGCCGTAGAACGAGTTCACGGCTTTGAATATGTAATCCTTGAAGTTCGCCAGTGACGGTATAACATATAGGACTGGCAGTGTTATCCTGGCTTCCACGGGCATTGTCTCGAAAAGCACTGGCACGTCCGCATCCAGGACAAGCCTTAGGGAGTCCACGTCAAGCAAACCGTGGACTAGCAATATGCCGTTCAATTGCTTGGTGACTGCAATGGCGTCCTGCAAGTACTGTGGGTTCATTAGGACAACAACGTGTTTGTTGTACACCTGCCCAGTAATGAAAGCAAGAACCCTAGCCAACGCCGTGTACTTAGCATTACTGTAGTCACCAACAACCTCATAAATAGCGGGAATCGCCTTGAAGGCAGGCTCACCCCCAGCATTTTGTTTAATGAATTTCCCCACTGCCTCGTGAACATCAGGCATTGCGAAGTAAGGATTAAGCAACCTATAACCAGCGAACTCCTCCTCAAATACTGACTCAGGTTGCTGTTTCATTGCTATTGCCATCTGCAATGAACGCACGATGTGACCCCACGATGCACCACGCATTGCCTCCCTGATACAAAAGCCCTCGACCTGCTCCTTGCCCAGCACCTTCATTGCCTCAGTGACTATCTGCGGTTCCTCAACCAACCACACCTTGACGGCTTCTGTAGTGGGTGGTGGAATATAGACAGGAACAAGCCTACGCCTAATTGCTGGGTCTATGGCAACTGCGGACAGGTTTGTCGTGGCAATAACAACCTTGTCGGTGCCGATTAATGCATCAAAGTAGTTATTGAATATGTTAAGCAGGTTGGCATAAACCTCGCTACCCACCTCGGTGATTGTCCTGCCACCACTCAATAGGGTATCGAAGTCGTTTAGGATAAGCACGCCAGGTCCTGGCGTACTCATTAACCTGCGGAAGATGTTCCTAAGCCTCTTCTCGCTATCGCCGACCCACTTAGAGAGCAACGAACCGCTGTCCACGGGTATTACAAACGCACCACCCATGTAACCAATGAGCCTGGATAGCTCGGTCTTGCCCACGCCAGGGGGACCCGCTAACCTGTAACCGTTGGACAGGGGCTTATTGCCTTCTCGCAACGGCTTGATTATTGTGTTGAAGACCTTGTTCCAGGTTATTGAGTCCCAAACCAGGACTTTGTCGTTCTCCCTAACAACGACCACATTGCCCACGTGCCTAACGTCCACATCGAGTACCTGGGAGACGCTGATTTCCGTGAGTGGGTAAACCTCACAGCTGTCTTCTGGCTCTACCTTAACCACCTCGCACTTCGCATCCGCTATCTCTATTGTGTCGCCTACATACACGCCATCCCTCTCCTTGAGCATAGACAGGACAAGCTCTTCCATGGACTCGGAATCCCTAACCCACTTCACCCTGCACTTGACGGTGACCGAGTCACAAATCACTTCCCACCACCCTTCAACAAACCTGACTGCTTTAGCCTAGCTAGCTTCTTCTCGCCCAGTGGCACGAGCAAAATGACACGTAATGTGCCGTACTTAACCTCCCAATACTTGATCTGCAAACTAAGACCTGGCAGGCAAGCCCTGGCTCGTGCCACATTCTGGATATTCCTAAGAACAGCGATTGCGCAGTTCTCCGCTGTCTTCTCCAGGACATTGCTCGTGGCTAGGAACAACGCCTTAAGCGACTCACTAGTGAGTTTCAAACGAACCTCCGCAACCTTGGGTGGGAGGGGCACAGCTGTGAAGCCAACCCCACCGCTGGTGATGTGCACAGGCTTGAGTATGTAGTCCCTGTAGTCCCAGGGTCTCGCAATCACGTCATTCAACGCATTAAGCAGGAACCTTATGCAAGACCCACCGCACTCGTTGTCTTCCATGTGGTTCATTGACGTTGCGTACTGTGTAACTGCCTGGTCAATGATTGTGTAGATAGGCAAGCCCGTCTTCTCGGACAGGGACTTAATGATGTTGTGAGTACTATCCCTAATCTTTATACTAACCCAGTCACTGCTCATACACCCACCACCCCACGATTCTGCCACTTACGGGGAAACCCTCGTGAACCCTTCCCTGGTTTAACCAAGAACCCACCGTGAACACCCACCATGAGGGTTCCGTGAGAGACTCCACGGAAAAACACGTAGTTTTTCTGCCAGTTTTTGACGGGTGCCCCACGGGCAACCACCTCACAGTATGTGCCCACCAATTAACGCAAACAGTATAATCATAGCAATGATTATGATTATGCCTACCTGGAACCACTTCGCACCCGCAACCTGCTGTAACCTCGTTAATGCCTGCGTCAACTTAGTCAGTGTAGTGCCTGTGTTGAACATCAATAGCGAGGACTCGCTAAGGTCATTAACAGCCCCACTAGCCGCCTCAAGCAGTGCAGAGGCCAGTCTCCTAACGTCGATAGTCACGGTCAGCCTCGTGTCCGTGATTGGCTCATGGAACTCCGCATCCACTTTCGCCCCACGCTCCCTCCACAGCCTCTCCACCACGTCAGCGAGAGCCGCCTTGACCTCCACTGAGGACGCCTTAGCAGCAAAAGCCCTGTAAGCCAGGTCTGCATCCACTGCTAGTAGTGGGTCGAAGCTAGCTGCAACCATCATTTTGGCGCCAGGTGTAGAGGCGATTGGGATACCAATCGCAAAATACAGGCTGGAGCCGTCCTCAAGCCTCAGGGCATGGTCCTTGTTTGGTATGAAAACGACCTGGCTCGCGTTCCCCAACCTAAGCATCATTGGACCAACCACGTCACCAACAGCAATCCTACTTGCAGTACCGTTGGGGTGAACAACAATGACCCACGTCTTGCCTCCCTTAGCCCTCCTTTTACTGAGTGCTTGGAGCACTAGGAATAGGATTAGGAGGGCTGGCAAGCCGATAACCAGGACTGGTATGAATGAGGAAAAGAACGAAGTTGTCGCTCCGAAGGGTGACGTTAGGTGCGCGGCAGTAACAGGCGGTGCTGGTGGTGTTGGGCCACTCACTTTGCACCACCCGCCACTGCTGTTTCTTCTTCTTCGCTTGGTCTTTTTGGTAGCTCGGGCTTCCTAGACGTCATGGGTAGCTTGCCATAGGTTAATGCGTGGGACAGGGCATTGAGCGGGAACGTACTCGACCAAGTTATCAATGCCTCCACGTCCATCGCCGTAACCCTAATGATGTAGCGACTACCATCCTTGTTCATAACCCACGCCTTCCTGAACAGGGCGACGCCCTTCGCCGTGTCTTCCGTGTTCTCTATCTCCTTGGCTATCTCCATGATTTTGTTGTGCTTCGCCAATAACCTAGCAGAGACTAATTGAGCAAACCTGTAGTAAGGTGCGTACTTATCCATGTACATAAGGACGTTGGGTAAATGCAAGACCTGCTCGGGCGTTGTCTCCTTAATCAAGTCGTTAAGCTCTGCATACATGGTCTCCGTGCTTGGTGCCTTGGTTACGAGCTTCGGTATTGTGGATTGAACAACGCTCTGGTTCACGTCATGCACACTGATGTTCTCAAGGACGCTTGACTCACGCTCTTTCTCCTTACTGCCTCTCGGCATTAGTGATTATTGCTTTTTAATCGGTTAAAAAACTATTGGTCGTTAATGGGTCGTGGTTGTCCATAGATTGCCGTGTCGTTATTAAGCATCAAGGCTACTTGTATGTATGGGTTACACTTGGTGGATAGGACAAGCACCCTGGTGTGGGGTGGCTCGTTAATTGTGATGGGGAACGCTATCACACCATCTACCCTAACCACCGATGCATAGACACTGTTTTTAACCACAATCGTTTGGTTACCTGTACCCATTATGAGTATGGACCCACCGCTGTCCCCTGTAGTTGCGTTTAGGTAAACGCAGGTTAGGTGTTTCGGCTCTGTCAAGGTACCGTATGCTGATAAAGCGAGCATACCAATCAAGAAGCCCAGGACTAGGAATAATGCGGATTTAGCAACCCTCAGGGCTTTCACAACCTTCCTCCTCATGATTGCAACCCCAGAGTATGCATTAGGTAGTAATAAGGGATGTTCCTGGCGTCCCGCCTAGCCTCTTCCCAACTGCCGTACTGGAGACCCAAGGCTTGCAACGCCTGAAGCACGATTGTCCTAGCCACATCCCTGGCAGGAGGCGACGCACTGTCTATGCATGCGAAGAACTCGGCTACCGAGTTAGCCTTACGGCACCTATCGAATACCCTATTGACATTCCTCCTGACACGCTGTGCCTCCCTAGCCACGACGCCCTGCGTCACTGCGGTTGGGTCCACCTCACGCCTGAACAGGCTCATACTAGGAAGGATGCAAGAAAGGAGAAATAAAAGGTTGATTTTGAGAGGGTTTTAACAGCGGTTGCGGCTGTTACTCCCAGCCCTCTTGTGTGTACTTTAGGTACCTTATGATTAGCACTGTGGCTATCACCACAATGACCATTGCGAACAACAGACCGATTATGCTGTTGAAGTTGAATACGTACTTCAGGACGTTCACGTTGCTCGGTATTGTCACGTTGCTGCTGTTCATTTGCGAGAGTATGTAGTACAGTATGCCGCCTATCAACGTGCCTATGAACAACCCTATGATTAAGTTCACGTAGTCAGCAATGCTACTCCTCAGCGTTGGTCTCTCGCTCATCCTGACAGGCAGGAACATCCCAGGCAGCGGAACAAAGGCGTAGCCACCAACGAGGAATGCAGGCGCCCAACCGAGTTTGTATGCTACAGTCTTCCACGCCTTGATTTGCAACACGACGTACCTCCTTATCGCATCCACTACGGACTTGATTGTGCCCCTTACCCTAGCGATTATTGCGACTACCAACGCCTCCAACCACACCCCTAGCTTGGTTAGGGGATTCATACCTGGTCGAGGAATAGCGCCTAGTGGGTATTTAAAAGGGTAAAAAACGGAGGCACCTACTGCGACCTGTGGGTCGTTGCCAGCGCCGCTCCTGCAACAAACAGTAGTATCCCTATGCCTATTTCCATTTCCAACCAGAAAAATATACCCAAGGCTAGGGCGATTGCTCCGCCCAACATCAAGCCTGCGGGCAGGGACTGGTGCTTCTTTACGAACAGGATAACCAAAGCCGCTGTTGCGGCGTTTATCGCAATGATTTGCTCCAGGGTGAGGTTCTTGGTCAGTGGTGCTATGTTGAATGCGCCTGCGACGTCACCGAAGGCTGGCTTGCCCACCTGTGTGTTGCCCAGGTTTATGTTCACGACCTGGCTAATGCCCTGGCAAATCGTTGTCTCCAAGGGGTTACTCAACACCTCAAGCATGGTGCAGGTGCTAGAGAGCGGGTATGACGCCAGGAACAACTGCGCCAGCTTATTCAGCAGGTAGGTCGGCACGTAGAGGCTGAACTGCGTCGGCGGCGGTGCGTAGAAGCCTCCGCTAACCAGTGCGTAGTACCCATTGCTCATTGCCTGGGACACGCCGAACACCAGGTTGCCGCTCCACTGGTTAAACAACTGTGACGGCACGTTCACGTAGACCTGCACCAGCGTGTACGAGGTGGATGCTGTGCTCGGCATCAGTAGGTAGCGGATTTGTGGGTAGTAGGAGAGCAGGATTGGCGGGACGCCCACGGTGCTGTTAAGGAGCATGAAGATTGGTGTCAGGCTCCCGTTGCTCACAAAACTAATGAAGCTAAACGGTGTCTGGATTATGGCTACACCCATCAGTGCACCGTTGTTAGACCAAGCCGTGATGTTCATGTACTGCACCGTGTACTGCTGCAGGTTGTTGTTGATAATCGCCAGGGCTGGCACCAAGTACCTCGGGCTTGTTGTGCCGTTCACGTACATGAATACTGGCGTGTTCAGGAAGTTAATGAAGCTCGGCAGCGGGTAGTAAGTCATGAATGAGTTGTTCACGGTAGTCTCGTTGAGCCAGGTGCCCTGGGCTATGAAAGCCAGTTTCGTGGATGTAAGCGTTTTCCCAACCACCGTCGGCACAAAGTAGATGCTACCACCCACGAGCATTTGGGTAACGCCCAAGCCCTGAACCCAGGCTGGGTTGAAGGCGTAGGTATAACCGTCGGTGCCCACAAAATAAACAATGGTGTTCGGTGGGTTACCCTGGTTCCAGGCGAACTGGCTCGCTGTGTTGGTCACGCCGTTCACCTTTATTGTGAATGAGCCCGTTGAGCCACTGCCTGAAACCAACGTCAGGTTGTAGTAGGGCTTGTCGGTCACGTTCCACCAATCACCGAGTGACTGCCCGATATAGACGCCCGTGGTCGTTGGTATAGTGAGTATGGATTTGTGGGGCGTGGATGGGATGGTGTAGGTAGCGGTGTTGGAACTAAGGAAGTAAACACCCAACCCGTTCGGTGTCACACCCAGCGTCTCAGTATCACCACTCAATTGGTAGAACACCACTGTTATTGAGGTGGCACTTGACGTGAACGGGAACCTGGCTGTGCCGTTTATGGTGATGGTCGGGTAGTTACTAATGCCTGGCTTGCCGAGTAGGGATGCCGTGACGTTCGTGGAGCCGCTCACCGACGGTGAAGACAGGAACTCAGGACCTATGTAAACCCAACCACTGGTTGGTGCGGGTACGTAGTACGTGCTCCCAGCCGTTAATGATGGATTGTGTACATAATACACATAACCAGAAACGCTTGGTGTAATTGAGAAACTGCTTATGTAAACTGCCAACTGGCTCGTTGTTGCGGTTGCTGAGTAAGTGTTGCCTGCGGAGTCAGTGTAGGAGACAGTGAACGAGGCACTTGTTGTTGCACCGCTCGGTATTGAGAACGGTAGGAACGTGGTCGCCGTGCTCGTGTACTTACCGTAATCACCAGGGTAAACAGCAACACCGCTGAATGGGCTACTGAGTGATTGGCAGCTCAGTAACGAAGGTACTGAGCTTGATACCGTGGTGGGCAGCTCATACACATTGCTCGGGCAGTTGGTGGGTGTGATTTGACCGCCCGTCGGGAACGTGTTGGTGGCACTATCACTGAAGTACAGGAGCTGATAGGCGTTGCTGACCGAGTACGTACTCCCACTCACGGTTACACTGAACGAGCCAGCGGTTGAGGAGCCTGCAGTGTTCACGACGGACTGGGTGAACATCAGCTTTACGTAGGGGCTTGCCGAGGTTGTCCAGGGGAACACCATGGAGTCACCGCTGGCTGGGGCAATATTAAGAGCGTACTGGGTGCCAGGCACGTATGCCGTGCCCTCACTCGTTGTACCAATGCTCACCTGGGCAGTACCGACCTCATTTAGAGTAGTTGTGCCACCCGCATAAACCGTGGCTACGTAGAGGTAGTAGCCAGGACTTAGACAGGTATTGGGTCCCGTGACTGCTGGGTTGAACCAGGAACCACCCGAGATAGTTTTTGCGTAGAAGGTTACGTAGAACCAAGTCGCGTTGCCAAACATATACACACCAGTGAATGTTGCAGAATAACTTGACGCCGCATTGTAATACACATCCGCGTGGAAGTACAACTGACCGCACTTCTCCGAGGAGACGTAAATCACGGCGAAAGCCGCAGCACTTCCATAAGAAGAAGAGAAGGTGTAGGTAGAACCAATATTGACTGTGGCAGTGGCTGTCACAGTGCCTTGGAATACGTAGCCATTGCTTACTGATTGACTTGAGAACTGAACCCACAAGGCGGCGCCGGATGCGCCTAGGTGGTTCTGTACTTGGTCGAACGTTGCCGTGCCTAGGGTGTTCATTGGTGGGGTTATCCACGTGACGGCTTGCGTGCTGTACATGAACGAGGCACCGCCCCAGTAATTACCAAAGGTGGCGGTCGTGCCAGCGGATGTTTGCGTGGGTACCCAAACCACCCAAGTCGTCGCCAGTGCCGAGTAGGCTATCGCAACGAGAACCAGCACTGCAGTGATTGCCGAGGCCCTGGCTATGTATGCCCTAGGCATCGAGTGATTAATCACAGGGGCTTGCTTAAAACCTTAGTTAAACAGTGGGTCTTTGGCGAGATAAGGCTGTTGGTTAAGGCGTGGGATTTTGTTTCATGGTCTTCGTGAAAAGGGGGAGAGTACCCCCTGTTAGATAATCACGGGTTTGTTTTTGAAAAGTTGGGTGGGATAGATAGTGTGCTTCATAGCACAAGTATTTCACGCATGGCTCCGGGCCTGGCTAACTCGCTGGGTAGTGGGTACTGGCTAGGCATTGCCGATGGGAACCACAGCAGGGGTATCAAGAACGGAGGCACAGGTGGGACTGCTGTTGGTGGGACTGGCGTCTGCGTGGTGGGTGGGTTTATTGGCGGGTTCTCCTGCCTAGTGGGTGGCGGTGACGGTATCTCAATAGGCGGGAGAGGTGGTAGTATCGGTATCTCTATGGGCGGAAGGGTAGGCACGCCCGTCTGCGTGTAGTACTGCCTCGTGGTTGGTTGCCCCGGGGGCGCCAACGCCCTCAACAACTCAAGCACGCCTGGTGGCGAGACATTAATCCTGCCAGGACC
>Ga0081473_141875_pt1 | contig 10711 bp, 6 predicted proteins | sample CisSprmetagenome_FD_70977 | JGI IMG/M metagenome (GOLD analysis project Ga0081473, IMG submission 70977) | Hypoxic/sulfidic aquatic microbial communities from Cistern Spring, Yellowstone National Park, USA v2 (version 2) | ecosystem: Environmental > Aquatic > Thermal springs > Hot (42-90C) >... | reverse complement strand
GTAATCAAGAGGATCAACGGAATAATAGACCTAGTAACACCCCTAGTTCTAAACCTAGATCTAGGCTACGCAGCAATACTAATCAGAAACAGGGAATGGATCAGGAAGAGGAACATGAACATAATAATGCCCAACGCCGAGACACTGAGAAACCTCACCAAGGCCCTAGGCAATAAGGCCAAAGCCCACTACAGCAACTACATGCCAATAACTTACATAGAGATAAATTGCCGCGAACCAACAGGGACGGCACTGGCCGAAAAACTACTCACCAAGGACGTACTGGTAGTCCCAGGGAAATACTTCGGCAAAGACAACGGCATAAGGATAGGGCTAGGCACCACGAAACCCAAGGACTTCGAAACCGCAATGAAAATAATAATCGATGTCATAAACAGTGAGTGCCACGACTAACAAATACACAACTAACTCCACAACACACCGCCAACAATCAATCACACGAGTTATTACCACTAACGAATAACCATCCAAAGCCAGAATAAAAGCATTAGAACAGCCCAATTATCGTGGTTTTAAGGCCTTCTACCCCTGGGTCTGCCGAACCAAATTACGAACGGTACACCTCAACACCTCACCCACGTATACCACCACCTCACCAAAATGGTGATGAGAACATACGCATGCGTCCAAACGACAAAGCAATAGAACTGGTAGAGAGGTAGGGCTGGGTTCCACGATCTATACCCAACAATGGTTGACAAAATAATAAAGACCGCAGCCAGGCATAGAAGGAATACCAGAATCATACGTAAACATTACCCCGAGCACCTAAGTAATAGAAATAAATTTGAACCCTGAGAGAAGTTGATCAATGAATAAGATTAATTGTAACGACCCTGTAATTATAGAAAGTGTAAAGCACGTACTTGATAGACGTGGCGTAGCAGGGCCCATGAGAACGACATACATAAGCCTTGCTGAGGAGGCATGCGGGATGTGCAAAGAAACGAAGTTAAACCTAGAAGAAATCAAGGCAGAAATCATGGAGAAGGGCCAGAAATGGGGCGTTAACAAGGACATCCTGATGGAACTATTAAACAATATTGTGAAACCATTATGTTCGCATTAACACCAATAAACTCTGCAGTTCAAAAATAAATGTTACATAAGTCTTTGTGTTTTATTAAGTAATTAATTAATACTGATACCTTCTTGCATAAATCAACCGCGTTTTGTATTGTTGGTCTCGCATCACCATGTACGTACTTGCTCAACTCCCTGTATATATCACGTATATGCTCCTCGATTACGTTTTCGAATACATCACCCATCAACTTCCTCTTATAGCCCTTACAGTTTCCGAGCACCCACTCTTTAATGTCACTTCTCAGCACCTTCACGTTTTCATCCATTTTCATAGTTAATAATTCCAGGGCATTACGGCATTGAATAATAGCATATGCAGGGTCAAGATCATACAACGCCTCTTTCGCGCTTACCATGAAGTTTCTCGCTCGAGCAAGACGGCTCGGTGCATCAGTAACATTCGGCAAATCTTCGAAATATCGATCAAAGTACTTAACACCTCTCATCAACTCACTGATCTGATCCCCTGATATGATAAAATACTGCAGGTCAGTACTTACATGATTAGCAACATAACGCCTATGGTCCTCGAAATCCAAAGGCTTCCTTATAATACCATCATCATCGGTTATTATAGCGTAACCACCCCTAAAACTAACCTTAATACCTGGTAATAACCCTAGGTCAATAATCTCAATAAAACTATTGAGGATATCAGGCGATAAATATAGCTCGACTTCCACATAGCTGCGATATCCACAGGTAGTTTTCACGACATTGAGAGGTATATTCAATACATCCACCTTAAGGTTTGGAATCACGGAACCACATATGCACTTCTTACCTAAACTAACTGTACAACTTGGATTACATCTGTAAATACCCACGATATAACGCAAATCCTCAATACGTAACTGCTTAATCCAATTTATGCCATGAATCTGCGTGAATAAGTGAAAGCGTAGTACGATGTTATTGTTATCAATAGATGGTAAGCTCCATTTAGCTGATGTGACGACATTAATGTCACTATGATGCTTAAATTCCTCGCGGCTACTCAATACACTAAACGGCACAGTTATTTGCATTTTGCCAGTATATAAAAGAGCAGCGTTTACAAAAAGTGGTATATGCCATAAATAGCATTGCCGTAAGTTTTGAAACTTTAGACCATGTTTTGCTATGGTTTTATTCGTAATTTCGCATCTAGCATTCATTACGTAATGTTTGATCTGCGCTGGGGGTATTTTTCCAATATTTATGCTATATTTAATTCAGAATCGTGATTAAAGGTTTACGTAGTTATTCTCCTTAATGCAGGTTGGTGATGTTCGTGAGAGGAGGAGGGTTAGTTTGAGGGAGTTTTTGGGTGTTGATTTTGGCGTTGTTAGGTGCCCGGTATGTGGTAGGGAGGGTGTCCTATGCGTCGAGTCGTCCCCTGACCATACACATAACTACCTAGTGGTCGTCCATGGGGACTCCTGTGAGGAAGGGGTGGATGCGCATAAGGTACCCCTGTACCTATCTAGGTTGGGACAGTGCCTTGGTTATACTGAGGCGAGGGAGATCGTTGAGATTGCGAAACTCGGTGCCAGGGCTGATGATCCATACATTGTGGGTAATAAGAGGCTTAGGTTTGTTACGAGCAGTGGTAAGAAAGAGGTTGAGTTGGGTATTGAGTTTAAGAAGTGCGTTAGGTATGGCGAGCTGTTCCGAACGCTGAATGATGCTTTGCGGGCTGAGTTGAACCTCCTGTTCAGGGGTGGTAAGCTTGCTGACGTGCTTAGGGCTCAGGGTATTGATGTTGAGGAGGTTGATGCGGAGGGCGTCTTAACTGAGGCGATTAAGTACAGGGTCCGTAACCAACACCCACCACCAAACCTGTTGCACAGGCTGGCTGCCGTCTCGAGGAATTACCCACACCTCTCGAGTATAGCCAAGTCCCTCGCATTGAGACCTACGGTCATCATGCCGGAGCTGCACCAGGGTTCATTAGTACCACTCCCATTACTTTTGCAATGTCCAGCGAAGGCATCACTCATAGTTAACAAAGCCGCTGCTTCCCTGCCTGAGCGCACAGTAATCATTGATTCAATAATGAGCGATTATGCAAAATCAGGCTGTAGGGTGGGGAGTACCATAGATGTTGTGATTGATGGCGTGGAGCTCGTTGGTAAGCCAATGTTCGTCTGCGGCGATGTTGTTATCGAGGTGTTGGTTATGAGCACACCAACAAGCCCAATACTCATAACCCCAGACACAATCCTCCAGGCGAAAGATGCGGCGACTAAAGTACTTCAGGGCTTATCAACCGAGTGGGCATGGGACATATTATCCAAGGCAAAGTATGAGGGGCAGGTTAATTCACAATCCTGTGAATTCCCTGAGGATCCCAGGATTGAGTTCACAATCGGTTGCCTAGCTCATAGGTTAATGCGTATCCCCGAGTTCGATAAATACCTAGAGAACCTGAGGTCTAGGGGTATTGACTCAGGCACGTACATACATGGGACGAATGCTGCTGATGCCGAGATAATACACCAAACAGCTGTTGAGACTGCATACTCCAGCGATGATGGTTTACTCGATAATGACATAACCACAGTGGTTTACACACTCCATAAGGCAGCCACATACGCACACCTAACAAATGCGAAGGGCGCATACGTCGACCTAGTACTACTCACTAGGCTGCCCTACGTGAGCATGATACGGCGCTACCTAGACGCAACAAGTCTCATACAGACAATAAGTGAGGACTTGAAAAACAAGGTCAACGCATATAAATCACTTGACCCCGAAACAATCACAAAAACAAAGACAATCCCATGCAAACACTGCAACATAAACACACAATGCCCATACGCCAAGTACACAAAGCAACACGACACAGAGCGGCCCAAACTAAACATAAACCTCCTAAAACAACTCATCACAGAATAATCAATTGCGTTCCTCAATATAAATATCGACATAAATGATAGACTTACGTTTTCGTCTCCGTCGCTTCTTTAGCCGTATTATTTTTGGACAAATTTGTAATATGAGATTCATTAATTGCAATATGGCAATCATTAATTGCAGCAACAACAGTTCCTTCACACAATTAACGTGAAGGAGCTTTTTAAAACTGCAGTAGTACACAGCAGAAAGGTTTAAATCGTGTTGAGAATAGTAAAAGCGCCTGCCCGGCGCACCTCGTGAAGATAACTATTCGTGAATAACACACCTCGTGAAGAGTAGCACGTAATATATGGCTGCTGTATTCGTGAAGCCCGTGCGCCGGGCAGGCCTTCATGTTTTTATTAATAAGTACCTCTACATGTGTGCGTGTATGTGTACTCTCCATGTGCTTAGATCGTCTATCTCCACCTCGGTTTTTACCGCGTTTCGTGCCGTTATGACTAGGTTTGGGGACACACTCACATTGCCCCAGTATTCATGTCTGTACTGAAATGTATTCTTATTATTACAGTTAGGTTCGTACTCAGATAGCCACGTAATGCTTGGATTAAATAGGCTGAGGTACTTGCCGTAGTGGGTTCCGTGGTGTGCACCCCTTAGGAAAACAACATCTCTAACATTAATATTGATACCTACAATATCTATGATCTTTTTCTCAAGATCTCCAACGTAGTTCAACACATCATCAGAGTTGTCACCCGGTATCACAATTATTGGTTTATTGATGTAGTAGTATTCGAGGATTAGGCTGAAGTCATTCAATGCATCACTAATCTTGAGTAGAGCCATCATTATTAACTCTAACTCCGGGTAATAATAGTAAATATCAAATGGCGGTGGGTAAGTAATGGTTGGAAGCAAATACTTCGCTAGATCACTATCAGGAGGTACCGTCACGTACCCCTTCTCTTTCTCCTTATTCCTATGTAATTCCTCGAGATTATTCCTCAGTCTTTCCACGGTTTTCTCGATACTTTCAACGTCTTTGCATAGTTCCTTAAACAGCTCCTGTTCCTTAGCGAGTTCGCACGCTTTCTTAAGTAACTCAACGATTTCGATATATCTCTTCCTCAATTCCTCAATTTTCCTCCTTAATTTCTCTTCTAGTGGGAATTCCTCTGGCGGCCAAACAACCCTTATGTACATACCCCCACCAATGTCCACAGTATTTCCACGGTAAAGCATTATGGCCCTACTCATTACATGAGCTGATTCTAGCCGCTCCACGATTGGCTTTAAGGCCTCACGCACACTCCTCGCTATAGTCTTTAGGGCTATTTCGTGGAGAACCAAGAGTTTTAATGCTACATCCCTTACCTCGGGTGGTTTATGCGGTATCCCTGGGATGTAAATGTTTACCGCGTTAACTTTACTGTTGTTGCAGCAGTGTGGAATTAGTGGAACTAGGCTGTAATGGTCTGCGTGTAGATGTGTTAGGACGAGGTCGAGGGTATCTAGAGTGGAGCTATTGCATAACCTATGGAGGTCATTGTGAATAGTATCATATGCATATGCACATCCATAGGCGCAGTATTTACCGAAGAACCAACAGCCCAAATCCACGAACTGCAACCTCCGGGCGCATGGGAAGTGTATTGCCGTAGCCTCACCCTTAACGCCAGTGCTCCAATTGATAATCCTCGCAAGCATTAATAACAAAGACAACGGGGGTATTTAGGCATTCACACCAACACCCTTTTAACCACTAAAAACCATCAATGATTGAGTGACTAATCAGCAAGGCCCTACTGAGGGTTTGGAGAGGGCTAGGGAGGTTGTTCAGGGGCTTAGCCCTGATAGGCTTTGTTTGGGTGGGTTGCTTGATTTGAGGGGTGCGGCGCCTGATGTTGTTCGTGGGGTCGTTAGTGCGGTTATTGATGCGCTCCTCGGTGGTGGGTTGGTGAGGATTGCCAGTGCCACGATTGAGGCATTGGCCGGCAGGTCACTTAGGCAATTACTAATGAAGTGGGGCATTGTTAGGAATGAAACCGTCGAGTGCCTCAAGAACATAGTTAACACGGCCAAAGAAGCAAGCCAATACATAGATAATGAGGGGCTTAGGGACGTTGTTGAGGAAGTCGCCAAAAAGTGGGGTTGGGACGTTGACACCTTCAAGCACTTCATAAAGACTGCCGCAGGCAAATCCGTGACTGAGGATGAGGTTAGGAGGATGATTGAGGAGGCGCTAAAGAGGATTGAGGAGGAGTTAGAGAATATCAAGAGGAACATTGAAGAGAAACTACGTAAGGTTGAGAGTAAGATTGAGGGTTCAAAGATCGGCATAGGTATCTTCTTCCTTAATGATGTCGAGAACGGCTTACTCTACGGCAATTTCATAGTTAAGGGTGGGGTCCCTAGGATTAGGACTAGGATCACCACCAGCAAGGAGGAGCTAGTGACCGACCTTGTCAATGTCGGTAGGTTCCATGAGGTTGCCGAGGATGTTCTCAATAGGTTGGTTAAGGATGGTAGGGTTGTACTTATTGGGCCTAGGGGGATTGGTAAGTCAACACTGGCCACGTACGTGGCTTGGAGTTCACTCCTCGGTGGTTTGGGTAACGTGGTTCTTGATAAGTCGATGGATGCCGTGATACGTGTTGACTCGTTAAACCCTGGAGATGCAGCAAAGCTAAACAACCTGATTAAGACCGCTGGTAGGAGGATTGTAGTAATTTACGACCCATCACCCATTGAGACTTACTACAAGCCCGAGACCATGCAAAGGGCGAAGCATGAAATCGAGAGCATCAAGAAAACGCTGAGGGAACTAATGGAGGTTAGGAATGCGTGGGTGGTCATAATCCTCCCGAGTGAGCTTTATGATGAGGTTTCGAGGAGTGAGGAGTTAAGGAGTATTCTGGATGAGATTAGAAGTTACATAATCGATGTGGACCTTAAGAGTGGGGAATTCCTCAGGGAGGTCATCAGGAAGTACTCCGGGTGTGATGACGTGAGTGATGACTTGGTTAAGGGGGTCATGGGCTTTGACTCCTACACCCTTGTTGCCAAGTATGCCGGCATCTGGCTACGCGAGAGGGGGTGTGAGGTTGAGGATATTGATAAGGCGTTGAGGGAGAGCGCTGGTGAGCCCAAGTTATTCTTCGCGAATTACATGTGGAGCACGGTGCTCGGGGGAAACGAGGACTTGGCTAAGAAAGTCTCAATACCACTAATCCTCCACGCAGTCTTCGGACCAATACCCGAGGGAATCACGTACATAACAAAGGCTGTGAATGAGGGCGGTGTTTGGAGACTCATCGACAGGGATAGCCTAGCCAAGTCGAAGTTGGAGGACTTGAGGGAGGCTGATCTAGAGCCAATCGCCAAGTGGCTCTCAACATGGCACGAAGACTTGATTGAGGAAACCCTTAAGGACTTGGTTGGATTGCATGGAGAGGAGGTGAGGAATAATTACAGGAATCATGGATTTGAGAACTTCATCAAGGCATTGGATTGGGGTTATTATGAAAAGGCCCTAGAGGAGGTTAGGGGATTGGGCCGTGAGACGAAGCCCGAAGAAGTCGAGACTAACTTATTGATTTTCGTTAGCGAGAGACTCAAACACGCCCTAAAACCATACACAAACTGCTGGAAAAGGGCCGCACTAATCATTGGGTATGCCTTAAGTGGGCGTGGTTTAGTGCCTAGGCCCGAGGACTTGCCTAAGGACCTACTTGAAGATGCCAAATACCTCAGTGATGCTTTAGGTGGGTGTGGCATTGATGATTACCTACTCGTTGGTAATGAAATACCGTTATTAATAATGGGTCTGGTTCATGCACGTGTTTTGAGTGAGGCGTTTGTTGATGAGTACGATGGGGCTGTTGGTGAGGTTGATAGGGTCCTCGAGATCGTCGGGAATAGGGGCAGAATTTATGGTGCTGAGGGTCTTTATGGTCTTGGGCTGGCCTCGATAATCGCTAGCGTCGCTGGGTTGGGCAGGATCATTAAGCCTAGCGATGCGGATGCGGCATTACACATAGCGTCAATCGCCATAAAAGACGTTTTGTCATCAAACCTCATCATATCGATACTACATGTCTTAAGGCCGTTGCGTGATTATGCACCACATAGGTACCTCGGTTTACTATCCTCTGCATCGGGTATAGAGAGTCTCGACAGTGACACGGTTAGGCGCATACTTGATGAGTTGAATGAGATTTTAGATGATTACGGTGATGTGGTTAGGGGGTATGCCTGGCCCCTCGTAAATGCAATAGATGCCTACACCGCTCTACTTCTGATACATCGTATTTATTTCAGTGATAAGGTTGGGGGTGTGGTTGGTAGGATCGCCGAATTACTCAATGAGTTGGGTAAGCTCAGTCCTAGCTTAGGCATCATCGCATGGGCCCGTGCATTAGCCCCAGCGTTAAATGATGAGTATGTGAGGGTGCTTATGGAGGAGAAGCTAGGTATCGATGTGGTTCGTAGAGCCAGCGAGGTCCTTGGTGAATTAAACAAGTTGAGGGAAAGGGTTCAGGAGTTAATGAGCGATGAGGAATTCAGGAATTATGTCGAGTCCATGTATATCAAGGCTGATGAGAAAGCAGTTAGGAGGTCAATCCTTGGTGCGATATTGTTTCTTAAACACACATTGGCGATTTATAGGCTTAAAAATGACGAGCCTAATGAAGCGGAGAAACTATTTAATGAAGTAGCCGAGGAGAGTAGGGGGATCGGTGTTTACGAAAACTACCTAACTGCACGTGGTTGGGCATTGCGTGTCGGGGCGATTAAGGACCCGTTGGTTGGTGATGAGTTGGTTAATGGGTTTAGGCAATTGTACGAGGAGGCATTCAATGAGGAACATTTCATGCCCACGGCTAGGTACCTCAGCATCGTATCGAACATGCTCGGCGGCTACCTCGTGTCCCTGGCCCTAACGGGTAACTACGAAATGATCAACGAGCTACTTGAGAAGTATCGGTGGGTACTGAACGCCGATAAGCAAGCCTCGGTCCTGACTAGGCTTGTGCTCAACGCCTTACTCGGTTCAAAGGATAGAAAGGACCAACTAGGCAGCGAGCTTAAGGATAAGCTCAGTGTCAACCCTGAGGAGTTAATTGATGCCTTTGGATATGATGTGCTTCGTAAGTACCTGCCCGCGTTAAGGGTTGCCCCTGGTATTGCGAAGCCTGAGGATGTAGGTGAGATGTGCATGTTAATTAATGATTCAATAAAAGGGGAAAGGGTGGTTTGTGGGGATTACGTTATTGAGTGGTTAAGATGGGGGTTAGTTGATGATTTTCGTGAGTCATTAATTGAGGAGTTTGGTCAGCTTAAGGAGCTTGGCGTTAATGCCGATAAGCTGCTTAACATGTTTGATAAGTTTATGGAGTTAGTTGTTAGGCTCGATGGCGAGTCCCTAGTCCAATTAAATGCTCCCACAATCTCAATAGCTAGGTTGGCCCTAATGCTCTACGCGTTGGTTAATGGTGATGAGGGGTTAGCCAAGGCGCACGCACTCTATGGGGCTGTGAAGGCCATCGGTAGTAAATTACTCACGAAGTTGTTCCTTGAGGCATACGAGTCGTGTTGCGACTTAGGTAGTGAGGGGTTTAGGCGAACCATAGCCAAGCTATTCTTACTCCACGTCTAGCCCCGAGTTAATTTAGTTGAGGTAGAGATTTGGTCAATACTGTGTAGGGTGAGGTTTTATATTTTGGTGTGGTTGTTCTTGTGGTGGTTGAGGGCTCGCCCTGCATTGCGGGTGGTGTTGATGGCTTCCTGTCCAGGATCGTTAATGATGTTGTTGGTTACCTAGTCAATGGCGATGTTCCTAGTCGCGTGCTTAGGGATGGCATCAACAGGAGGGTTAGTAATGCCGTGAGTAAAATCATGGGTGTTGTGCATGTTAGGGGCCATAGGTGGCCGTCGACGATCGGGTCCATACTGTCGAGGACAGCCCATGCACTCCTCAAGGAGACTGCATTAAGTGTGAGATCGAGTAGGTTTATCCCATCACTCACGGAGTTCTGCGCCTACGTTGATGAGGTGAGGGCAGTGATATGCGGCTCGCCTGACTTGTTAATCCACGACTTGAGGGGTAAATCAACATGCCTTGTTGAGTTGAGGTTGGCGCCAACCTTCGGCGACTACACGCCGTTCATTAAGGTGGCAGCCATCAAGCTAGCCGTACACTCATGGCTCTTAAGCAACTACTACGCCGGAGGCGGTGATTGGCAATCGGCTTACATAGCCCTAATACACTACGCGAAACAGAGGGGCGAGGCACTCGATGCCGAGGTCTTCCCACTCTGCATTAGGGTAACGGACACGGTAAGGTCGTTCATAACCAACGCATACAGGGCTTGGAGAAACAAGACAATGATTAGAGTCAGCGACTGCAAGTTAGCGAAGTTGATCTATGGGAGGAGGTTCGTGAGGTGCTTGAATGAGGAGGTCTTGATAGACGTGCCGAGTTGGGCAGCCTCAATGAATGAGGCAGTGAACAATCGATTATTCAGGAAATGGAAGGCTATACAGAGTGGGGCATCGATGGAGTCACGTTAAAGCCTTATTAAGCCTAGTGAGCAAAATAAAGTGGAAAATAATGAGTCCCCAAGCAAACCACCCCGGTCTAGCCGGGGCGGAGGCTTGGGGATGATCCAACCCGTGAGTGTGGGTAGTGGCATGGCCGCTTGGATGGATGACGAGCTACAATGGCAACAACTGCGATCTGTGGCGATATGTACTT
>Ga0081473_128068_pt1 | contig 10712 bp, 13 predicted proteins | sample CisSprmetagenome_FD_70977 | JGI IMG/M metagenome (GOLD analysis project Ga0081473, IMG submission 70977) | Hypoxic/sulfidic aquatic microbial communities from Cistern Spring, Yellowstone National Park, USA v2 (version 2) | ecosystem: Environmental > Aquatic > Thermal springs > Hot (42-90C) >... | reverse complement strand
CACAGTCACATCAAGCCCAAGCTCACCCAACGCCTTAATCAAGAGAGCGTCAAACCTCTGAACACCACCAACACCACCCAACGACCAATAAACCAACACCCTCATTAGCACCGAATTAAAGAGAACACTTAAAAATGCTTTTATTAAATGATCCCCGTGGTTTTTAGGAACATTATGATTATTAGGAAGGTGAGGAGGGCGTTGTGGCTAATTAAATATTTCGGCTTTAATGCGTTGTTGAGCATATTTACTCATGAACTTCGCGAGCCCATCATTATTAAATGTAATGGTGATGAGGTAGAAGCTACGCCGTACATGCTCAGGTGGTTACTACATGCAATGGACCTTGGGTATGTACAAAAAAGGTTCATTGTGGTGATGGAGAATTTGTAATCATTAATAAATACGATGATGAGGTTCGTATTAAGTACAATAATGATGGATACGTAATAAATGGGTATCGTTTCAAGAGCCTCAATAGACCACTCGCTGCGGTATTTCTAGGTGAGGAGTACTGGGGTGTTGATGCCCGCAATAAAATCATAATTGATATTGGTGCTTTTGTTGGCGACTCAGCGATATACTTCGTTCTAAAGGGTGCTAGGAGGGTAATAGCGATTGAGCCTCACCCTGGTGCCTTTGCCGAGATGCTCGACAACATTAAGTTAAACAACCTTGAGGGTGTGATTATTCCAGTTAATGCTGGCTTGGTCGGTAGGCCTGGTAAGATATGTATTGAGGATGTCGGTGTTGAAGATACCGCCGTCACATACCATAGGCCTGGTGATTGCCCCAGCACAATTAAGGCGGTGACGCTTGGTGAGTTGATCAATGGGTTCGGCATTGATGGTGATAGGGCGGTCCTAAAGATGGATTGTGAGGGCTGTGAATTCGACGTTATTTTGAATGATTACGAGCACGTTAGGTTATTCAGGGAGTTAATCTTCGAGTACCACTCATACGTCGTTAATAAGCCGGTGGATGACATATTAAGGGTGTTGGACAGGGACTACAAATGCGAGGTAAGGGGCGATAAAAATGGCGGAATTATTCAGTGCATCAGGAAGTAAGTTTTGTGCTTACGGCATTCCTAAGAGCTCTAAAATTTCATGCTATTCTATTTAAGAGCACTCCTACGAATGCCACTAAAATTCTAGCTGTATTGAGAGTATGCGTTAAATATAAAAATAGAATCAACATTAAGGGTAAGATGAATTCCTTACAAAGGTTAGAAAGTAATATCATGAAGTGGATTGTTAGGACAGGTTATAAGCTTTTATCGAAATACCTTGCAATATATAGAATAGAGTTATCATCTGGAACCTTGTTATTAAGATTAGGCTTTTTTGATGTTAATTTTAATGATTTAAAAAGTACATATGATATAAACAAGACTTGGCTTGAGGGGGGTCCTCATAGGATTGATAGTTTACTATTCTTTACGATTCCCTTTGACAAAGAACCTAGTGCAGGTCCTCGCAATATCTTAGGTTTGGCTAAGTACTTTTTAAGTAAAGGTGTTCAGCTATATTTTGCTGTTCTAAGCAATAAATATGATGACCTTAAAATGTTTGAGGATACGCTTAAGTTTTATGGTATTGATGCGAAGACTTTTCTCGTTTCTAAGCCTGAGCATGTTGATTCACTGCCTCATTCAACGATTTCGATAGCAACGTTTTGGACCACGGCATATCCACTGCTAAGGTTTCATAATACCGATGTAAAGGTTTACCTCATTCAGGACGAGGAGACGGCATTTTATCCCGCAGGTCTTTTTCAGTACTTTGCGGAATATACATATCGTTTTGGTTTCATAGGGATTACTAATGCGCATGAGATTAAGGAGTGGTATGAAAGTAATTACCACATGCCCTGTTTTTATTTTCCACCCTTCATAATCCGGGCAAACAAGAGGAGGGATCTCAGTAACGTATCAATACGTAGGGTACTTGTATACTATAGGTATGGTGCACCACGTAACGCACCTGAGCTCTTATACGTTGTCCTTAAGGAAATTAGTAGAAAGTATAATGTTGAGATTACGATTGTAGGCGACAAGCTACCGAGCAAGGAATTTAAAGCACTTGGGTGGGTGGGGCTGATAAGTTAAGGGAGTTGTATGAGAATTCTGATGCCTGCCTTTATTTCATGTTTTCAAGGCATCCAGGAGTAATTCCTCTTGAATGCATGGATGCAGGAGCAGTTGTAATAACAAATAGAAAACATATAAAGCACTCATACCTAGTTCATGAGTACAACGCCTTAGTTGTAGAACCCACATTAAACTCCGTAATTAAGGCATTCGATAAGGTGTTTAGGGATGTCTCGTTACAGAAGCAGCTAATTCGTAATGGCTACAAGACAGTAGATGAAATCTTTAAGGATCATAATGAAAAGCTCGAAAAATTCTTTAAAGAGTTATCAAGGGAAATAATTTAATAGTGGCACCATGCCGGCATTATCTTCAGAGACTATTCTAAAAGGATTGAGAATATTATTGAGAAATCTAAGGAATAAATATTATCTTATAAATTGTATTCCAAGCCTCAAATATTTCTATAGTAACATTACAGCATTAATAATTTTAATAAATGAGTTCCTGATTAGCGATAGTGTTTGTGAGGCTCTTAAGTATGGTTGGGGGTACGAATCAAGAGGTGGTTATTGGTTTAAAGGCTATGTAAAGTTTAGGCGCATGAGAAAAATTTGAATATGACCATTACGCTACATTAAATGTAAGAAATAAAATTGTTGTTGATGTTGGAACTTACATAGGGGAATCAGCAATTTATTTCGCCCTTAAAGGTGCAAGGAAGGTCATTGCCATTGAACCCCATCCTAGCGCATTCATGGAGATGCTTGATAATTTTAAGTTGAATAATCTCGAGGGTAAAAGTATTACTATCCTTGCAGGTCTATCTGGCGCTCCTGGTAAGATATGCGTGCACGGACTTGATACTAGGATTGCCTGGGGGACTTATTACCGTGTTGGTGGTTGCAAGAGTTTTATACCTGCGATTACCTTAAGTTACATAATTAATAAATACAATATAACCGATAATGCTGTTCTGAAGATGGATTGTGAGGGTTGTGAGTATGATGTCATATTAAATACTAAGCCGGAGGAGTTGAATGTGTTTGATCAAATAATCATAGAATACCACAATGGTTATATGGAATTACTAAATACTTTAAAGAGCTTAGGATATAACATATTCATTAAACCTATTAGCGGCTCACAACAACCAATAGAGAAACAAGGTTTCATCATTGCGAAAAGAAAGATTATAAGGTAATGCTTATTTGTTTTGTTGTTTCCCTGGTTTTTGATGACTGTTGTTATCGGCTTTAGTTGGCCTGCTATGCATGATTCCGCGGTAGGTGTTATTGTTGATGGTGAGTTAGTTTTTGCTAGCGAGGAGGAGAGGTGGACAAGACACAAACACTCAGTGCACGAATTACCAATAAATGCCTTAAAGCAAGCCTTCCTCTTCCTGAAGAAGAAGTACGGAATAAAGCCCAAGGACGTGGACGCATACGCAGTTAATTGGGAACCAAAACTCAGATCACCTAGGTATTTTGCGGCAGCATCACTGAGAAGCTTGATGTATAATAAAATCGGTACTGGCTTATTTGAGAGTGGAGTCACTAATATTGCAACCTTAAGGCTTGCCCTAAACATTTTACGAGGCAACAACTCCTATTTCATCCGTAGATTTCTAAAGTTCGTGATTCATTCAATGGGTGAGGATGCTTCCAACAATGTTAGAATAATATTTGTTCCTCATCATCTTGCCCATGCTGCTTCGGCTTATTACTTCAGTGGTTTCAGTAACGCAACTGTCTTGTCTGTCGATGGTTATGGCGAGTTTGAGGCTACTACCGTTTGGAGGGTGAGAGATGGTGAGTTTGAGGAGGTAGCCTCAATACCTGCTGTCTATGGTTCACTCGGCTTTCTGTACGAGAATGTTTGTGTCAAGATTGGTTATGACATTTTCGAGGGTCCTGGTAAGGTCATGGGCCTCGCACCCTACGGTAAAGCAAGTAAGTATTATGAGAAGCTGAAGTCATTCGCAAGGTTTGATGATAAGGATTACCCATTTAGGTTTGTTGTCCCTGGTAGGTGGAGGGTTAAGGGGAAAATAGGTGATTACTCTGAGCCTTATCGTGTTATTGCTGATTCTGTTTATCCAGGTGGTAAGGTTCCCTGGAGTCCTCATGGTGATCTTCATCCTGATGCTGTTGATTTGGCTTGGGCTGTTCAGGCAGCAACTGAAGAAACTATGTTGCATCTTGTCAAGTGGGCTAGGGAGCATATGGATGAGGATGAGCTTGCTCTTGCTGGTGGTGTTGCCCTTAATGCTAAGGCTAACATGGTCATTCACTATGCCAAAATCTTCAATGACATCTTCATCTTCCCAGCGGCTAATGATGCTGGTACGCCTATTGGTGCTGCGGCTTGGGTTTATGAGCACGTTCTCGGTGGAAAAATGAAGAGGGAGAGGCTTAGGACTGTTTACCTTGGTCCAGAGTATAGTGATGATGAGGTTAGGAGGGTTGTTGAGAGGGGTGGTTGGGATGCGAAGTACATTGGTGATGATGTTAATCCTGTTGTTGATTTGGTGGTTAAGGGTCATGTTGTTACCTGGTACCAGGGTAGAGCTGAACTTGGCCCTAGGGCTCTTGGCAACCGCTCAATTATCGCTGATCCTAGGAGGAGGGATATGTGAGGTGTTGTGAATAGGATTAAGGGTCGTGAGTGGTGGAGGCCACTGGCACCCTCGCTCCTAGAGGAGGATGCTGGCAAGTACTTCACTGACCCAGTGCCGCACCAATTCATGATACTCATGTTCAAGTATAGGGATGATATGTGTGAGGCAGTGCCGGCAGTATGCCACGTGGACCAAACAGCAAGACCACAAACAGTGAGCAGAGACGAGAATAAGACTTGGTACGAACTCATAAAGGCATTCAAAGACACCACAGGCGAAGGAATCATATTAAACACGAGTTTCAACCTAGCAGGAGAACCACTAGTCGAAACACCAGTAGATGCAATAAAAAGCTTCACACTAGGAGGATTCAAAGCAATATACATACAAGGATACCTAATACAAAAATAACCTATGCCTTGCAATTAAACCATTAGCCGGCATTAAATGCCACATAGCCGAACGTAGTCTCCACTCATAATATTAACAAAGACTATCTATTAAGTAATGGTAAGCTAAGCGTGTTGCATTTAGCGAGATTTTAGGCCAATTATTTACTGCATGATTAAGGTGCCATTACATAATAGTTAGTATCTTAATCTTTATTGTCAAAATCTAGTATCTCATGATTGTGATTATTATGTATAGCCTGAATCTTGATGGGTGTTGGTTCGATATATGGCTTGTCACTAAAACAGGCTGGAACTCCCATGCGGTGAAGTTTTTATGTGCACTGGGGAGGTTTGGTTTTGTGAGTGTTAAGATATCCTTCATAACCTTCACCAGGAATTCTGGTCGGAGGTTGGGCTTTTTGCTTGAGAGTGTTAGGGATGTTGTTGATGAGATTATTGTAGTTGATGGTTATAGTAGTGATGATACCGTTGAGATAGCGAAGAGTTATGGAGCCAAGGTGTTCCAGAGGAAGCCGTGGGGTTATGCCGACCCAGATAGGATGTTTGCACTGAGCAAGGCTAGTTATGACTGGATCCTTTACTTAGACGATGATGAGATTCTAGGCAGGAGGTTAAAGAGTGAACTCAGGAACCTCGTTGGTAAGGCGGAGGGTGAGGGGATTGCTGCCTTCAGTACTGTGAGGGTGAATTATGACGTGAGGTGTAGACAAATACTGTTCGGAAGTGCTTACCCAGATAGGCAGATTAGGATTTATAGGAAGGATAAGGTATTGTATAGAGGTTTGGTTCATGAGTTACCTATAGTTTATGGTAAGGTGCACGAACTCCCAGAGGAATACTACATAATACACTACGTAACTCCCTCAAAGAGTAAGACGTTACTATACGCCTACTTAGAGAGCATAGAGTATTATAAACATCACACACACCCTCTTATCGCAGCCCTATGGAAACTTATGCCGTTATCGTCTTCAATTCTCATCCTTAGCCGCTTAGTGCGAGACCTATTGATTAGGGATAATCCTTACCTTAACCTGTGCACAATACTTAGAACAATAGACACATATACGTATTACGAAATACTCGTCCACACACTAACAAACTTCAGAGGGAAGAGGAGGACTCGTATGAGCAAGCTCGTATCACAATACGGATTAATAAAACTACTAGAACATGAAGTCTAAAACACCCTTAAAGAACTAAACCACAACTACCCAATGTATACCATCCGCAGGCTTAGGGTTTTGTTTGTGAGTAGGGGTCTCTTCCGTAACTGGCTCCCCGCCGGCATTAGGTATTACCTGGCTAAGCGTGGTGTTTTTCGTGGTGACTTCATTGGTGTTGTTTGTTTGAATGGTTCTAGGGATTCCATACCAACCCATGCCTACGGTATCCTTGTTAATGATTACTATGACTGCTTCCTGAGAAATTACGACTGTGTGGAGCACATGGCCATTTACGGTGATACCAAGATACCTATTGGCGAAGTTAATATTGGTGTTGGGCAAGCCATCAAAAGCGGCTAGACCTACAGCATTGAGGGTGGGTATTGGTTCAGGGGTGGCGTGAGGTTTAGGCATGCGCATTGGCCTATTCTTGAGGTTTTGATTTCGGTAATTATGAGGGAATTGATGTCAATGGTAAGGTGGTAATTGATGTTGGAGCTTTCGTTGGTGACACAGCCATGTACTTTATCCTTAGAGGCGCAAGGAGAGTCATTGCTGTTGAACCCCACCCCGGCGCCTACGCAGAAATGCTCGATAACGTTAAATTAAATAACCTTGAGAGAGTGATTGTCCCGGTCAATGCTGGCTTGGCTAGCAAGCCAGGCAAGATATGTATTGAGGATGTCAGTGTTGAAGCTACCAGCGCCACATACCATGGATCTGGCAATTGTATCAATGCCGTCCCAGCGGTAACACTCAGTGAATTAATCAGTAGGTTTAATATTGATGTTGGTAATGCCGTGCTTAAGATGGATTGCGAGGGCTGCGAATACGACGTAATCCTCAATGATTATGGCCACGTTAGGTTGTTTAGGGAGTTAATCCTCGAATACCACCCAAAGTCTGCTAATAAGTCAGTGGATGATTTACTGAGAGTGCTGAGCATAGACTACAAATGTGAGGTAAGGGGAGGTAAGGACCTCGGAATCATACACTGCATCAAGGAGTAAGCTAATGCCTACAGTGTTTCCACATATGTTAAGCGCTAATTGGTTGTCTAGTCGCTGAGGTAATTAGAAACCGCGTCAGTGGTACTTGGTTGAAGTATACGTTGAAGTTTTGTTATTAGGTTTGTGTCTCATGATTCAGTGTTGGGTAATGCCTAGTCCTTGCTACTCCATACGAGGTAAAACTTTTGCATATCCCCTTACGTACCGCCTAATTGAAGGGATTGATGCATGCTTAAGTATCGTGTTCGGTAATTTCAGAGTAATGAGTAACTTGGTGAGGTGATAAAATCCACCGACATTAACGTTAATTAAGTATGCATTTGCATAGTTCTTTGTTAAAACCTCAAGTGCATATATTGCATCGTCTAAGCTTGGTTTGATGGTTCCCTTGAACCTAAGCCCTGACTCGGTAATCATTGCTATGAAGTCCTCGGGACTTGAACCCTCACTATTTTCAACAAGAACAACACTACCATTGTGCTTTAGGTAACTAGTAATTCCATGGTAGAAGGCTCTATGCATTTTGAATTCACTATCCAGCGTCTTCAGTATGGTGATATCGTCACAACCATACTTCTTACAGAAGGATAGGTCCTTAAAGTGCGGTGGATTTGCTATGACCAGGTCAAACTTCAAATCTCTAGGTATACCCTCCAGTAAGTCTGATATGTAGTACCTAACCCTGTTACTCAGCCCATTGAGCTTAATGGTAAGCTTAACATAAGTTATCGCCTTAGGATTAACGTCACTAACCACTAATTCGTCACAAATACCAGCACCAAGCAGTGAAAAACCTATGAAGGCCGGCCCAGAGAATGGTTCATAACAAGAACTACCCAGCTTCAGTATCCTTAGAATCGGAACAAACATTTGCACAAAACCAATACCGCCACTATCAAGCTCCGGTTCATAGTAAACCCTTATTTCACCCTTAGTAGCGTAGTAATGAATGGCTATCATGTATTCGCTAGTCCAGCAAATTTGAAAAATTAACCTAACTTTTTCTTAAAATCTATACACTATTTAAGGTATTATTACATTATTATCTTAATTATCATTCATTTCTTTATGCACCTAGCCGTGCGCTTGCATGGTGTTAAAGCGTAAAAAAGCTGTGTATTCTCTGTTAGTGGGTGTCTTGGTGGTGTTGATTAGGATGGGGGTGCCTGTTAGGTTGTTGGTGTTTCAGGTTATTCGTGCTTCACTTCCATTTGATTACGGTTTTGTTACCGTGAATTACAATGGCCTTGGGTTAAGGTTTTACGTTCACTATGAGGCATTTCAAGTAATAGATGAATTACTGCTGTTGAATCAATATGCGGAGGCCTTTAAGTTAAAGCCGTGCGTGGTGGTTGACGTGGGTGCTCATGTGGGCGCTTTCACAATACCCATGGCTAAAGGCATAATGCAATCATGCGGTAAAGGCCTAGTTATGGCCATAGAGCCAGTATCCATAAACTACCGTGCACTGGTTAACAATATTAAAGTCAATGATGTTGAGAATGTTGTATTACCGGTTAAGGCTGCCGTTGACGTTAAGCGGGGGGGTGTTGAAGAGCTTGGTTGGGTTAATGTGAGGGAGCGTGTGAACACGATTACTATGGATGATGTATTAAGGTTAATGAGAGGTAGAGGTTATGATAACGTGGACTTGGTTAAGATAGATATTGAGGGGGCTGAATTAGGAATCCTCACACTAAACACTAACTGGCTGAGGCACGTTAAGGCATTAGTAATGGAGCTACACCCAAGCGTATACGGCATTAAGGGGTTAAGGAGAATAGTATCAACACTTGAGAGGGAGGGCTTTAATGTAATACACGTGAAAAGCCAAATGAATACAAGGCAGGCCCTTAAAAAATGGATTGAGAACATTAACCCAAGCCCCCAATGGCTAACACTACTACTATGGAAAACACTAGTCAGCATGAGTCTAAACCAACTGGAAATAGACTACTGGTACGCAGTAAAAGAAGAAAAATTAACCTAACAAACACCTAAACATGGAATACTTGTAAGTGATGCCCCATAGTTAACCATGCCTTGAGGATGTTGAAGGTAATAGTATTATGAAATGTCTAATTTCAAGTAAAGCAGCACTATTACTCTACCGTATATATGAATACATTAAACTGCCTAATGCCTTTCAATAATAGTGTTACATACCAGTTACTATTACCTTATGTGCCTTAGGGTAATAAGGTTAGATTAATCAGCATAGGCCTAAAGGCTGCTCACCAGGAAACGTAGGTTTAGCATGTTTTCATGTAGTACTCTGAGTTGTAATGTGATCTGGGGGTCACCATTAGGTGATGTTGAGATAACAGGAGAGGGAGCGGTTAAGGTATTAGGTTATGGTCAATTTCTGGTTAAACCTAAGGCACTGGGTGCCGGAGTACTCAGTGTCCCTGGTTCCCTGAGGCCCAGGTTCCTAGGGTACACTGGTGCATTGGGCCTCGGGGTGCTTGGTTAACTGGTGAATCAGGTAACTCTAATTAGCCTTTGACTGTTTTTCAATTTGTGGGTAGGAGGGTGTTGAAGGTTAGGGTTGGGGAGGAGCTTTGGAGGACTCTTCACATTGAGTCGCTTAGCAGTGGTACGCCAATCTATGCCATGGTTAATGATGCCGTTGCAGTATACATGGCTCTTAGGCATGGTGACGTGAAGTTAACCCTAAAGCCAGGTGCCAGGCTTAACTTAACAACCCTAAACCCCGAGACCATTATAGCTAAGCCTGAGGATAACCATGAGACTACTCGGACGCAGGGTGAGGCTAAGCAGGTTAGTGAGACTGCGCCAACTCAGGTTGAGGCTAATGCCCCAAGCTTCCTAGTAAATAACCCATGGCTAGATGTAATTAGGCGGCGTAGCTAACATGAGTACGGGCTAATTAGGAGGTGTAGAGTAGGATAGTGCTTCTCAGGTATGAGGCATGCATGCCCCTTATGGAGACTGTTAAGGCAATGCAACCGGCATTATGGTAGTGTCAGCCTAGTGAAAATGCGCCTTAACCTTCTCCACCCTCCTCACTCTTAATGAACAATATATCCTCCACGATGTTTCCTAGTGGCCAGTTACCCATTTTGTTTACAAAGGTTAAATTGTTTATGGATTCGCTGAATCGTGGAAATCGCAACCAGCCCCCAGCAGGCAATATATGGTGGGCTGTGGGTGAAGTACCATTAAAAGTATCATTGTCTATATAGGATATTTGTCCTATTTTTAAAGCCCTATCAATTTTTAACCCATGAAGCGATTAAATGAACCCCACTGCGACACCAGCCTCACCCCTGTTGCGAACTGTGCGAAAATGCGAATCCATAAACAATTAGGAGTTTGACCGTGAATTTAAGCTACATGTAAAGCTTAATTGTAGGCTTCGTTGACGATGAGGCCTAGTGTAACTGGGTC